>Ga0255056_10000401_pt1 | contig 12700 bp, 15 predicted proteins | sample Cases_109_1_MG_FD_183639 | JGI IMG/M metagenome (GOLD analysis project Ga0255056, IMG submission 183639) | Seawater microbial communities from Amundsen Gulf, Northwest Territories, Canada - Cases_109_1 | ecosystem: Environmental > Aquatic > Marine > Gulf | place: Canada: Northwest Territories... | reverse complement strand
GCCGAGGACGCGGTAGCCGAGGACGCGGTAGCCGAGGACGCGGTAGCCGAGGACGCGGTAGCCGAGGACGCGGTAGCCGAGGACGCGGTAGCCGAGGACGCACCAGAAGACGCCGACGCCGCAACCGACGATTCCGAGAATGCGGCAGCGGAAACCGATGGCGCCGCCACCGACGACGACGGCGGCGAGACCGCTGACGTCGGCGACGACGAGGCCACCGCGGGCGAGGAGGCCTAGATGGCGAAGCAGCGCATCTACGAGCTTGCTCGCGTTCTTGACCTCGAGTCCAAGGACGTGTTGGCTCGCGCCCAGGAGCTCGGCTTCGACGTGAAGACCGCTTCCTCGGGTCTGGAGGAAGACGACGCCGCCATCGTCGCCAAGTCGTTCCGAGAGGCGGAGCCCACAGATGAGTCGGCGCCCGAGCCGGAGTCGGCAACCGAAACCGCCACCGATACCGATATCCAGTCCGAGGCAGACGGAGAAACGCCAGCACTCGACCTGGACGACGAACACGTGTTGCTCGTTGAACCGGGCCTCACCACACACGAGCTGGCCAGGATGACTCAGACCAGAACCGTCAGCATCGTCCAAGAGCTCATGGAGATGGGGGAGATGGTCCCCGCTGACGGAACCATTCCTACCGACGCCATCGTCCCGCTCGGCGAGCGACTCGGCTACGAGTTGCTGCTCACCGAGCCCGAGGAGGTCGAGGAAGAAGACATCGGGCCGACCCGGTACATCATCGAGTTCGAAGACGATCCGGCAACCGTCGAGCCGAGACCCCCCGTGGTGACCGTGATGGGTCACGTCGATCACGGGAAGACCCAGCTCCTCGACACGATCAGAAAAACCAACGTCGTAGAAGGTGAGGCCGGCGGCATCACCCAACACATCGGCGCCTATCGGGTCCAGCACGGAAACTTGGGAGTCACCTTCATCGACACCCCAGGCCACGAGGCATTCACCGCGCTGCGAGCCCGCGGTGCCGACGTCACCGATATCGTGATCCTTGTCGTAGCGGCCGACGACGGGGTCATGCCCCAGACCATCGAGGCGATGGCCCACGCCAAGGCGGCCGAGGTGCCGCTGGTGGTGGCAATCAACAAGATGGACTTGGAGAGCGCAAACCCTGTCGCAGTCAAAGCCGAGCTGACCCAGCATGACGTGTTGGTCGAGGACCTTGGAGGTGAGGTGCCTGCGGTCGAAGTATCGGCCCTCAACGGCACCGGCGTCGACGAGCTGTTGGAGATCGTCTCGCTGGTGGCGGAGGTCGAGGAGCTTTCTGCAAGCCCGAACGCGCCGGCGATCGGCACCGTGATCGAAGCACAACTCGAGGTGGGGCGTGGCCCGGTGGCGACGGTGATCGTGCAAAGGGGCACGCTCGAGAAGGGTGCAGCAGTCGCCAGCGGCACGGTCGCGGGCCGCGTACGCGCAATGTACGACGAGAACGGCGAGCAGTTGACTGCCGCCCGTCCGAGCACACCGGTGCTCGTGACCGGGTGGGACGACGTGCCACAGGCGGGTGACATGTTCCAGGTCGTAAAGAACGAGCGGACCGCTCGCAAACTTGCCACAGACGAGGTTGCGCGAAAGCGTGCCGCTGAGCTGCTGGTACCTACCGCCACCGAGCGCCTGACCCAGCTGTTGGAGAGCATGCGCACCGCCGACCACGCCGAGCTGAGGATCATTGTCAAGGCCGACGCTCACGGGTCGCTAGAGGCCATCCGCGAGGCAGTTGCAAAGATCTCCCGAGAGGACGCAGCGGTAGTCATCATCCATGGCGGCGTCGGTGGGATCACAGCCAACGACATCATGTTGGCCGAGACGTCTGAGGCCATCGTCTACGGGTTCAACTCTCGACCCGACGCGTCGGCGCGGGCCGCCGCAGAAGAGAGCGCCATCGACATCCGGACGTTTCCCATCATCTACGAGCTCCTCGACGATGTCGAGCAGCTGCTAGTGGGCGAGCTTGCCCCGGAAAAGGTCGAGACGTTCCTGGGGGTTGCCGAGGTGCGTGCTACGTTCCGGGCGCCACGGTATGGACTGGTGGCCGGGTGCTATGTCACCGAGGGAGTGATCAACAGAAACGCCCGCGCCAGGCTCGTCCGCGACGGCGTTGTCGTCTACGACGGGACGATCGCCTCATTGCGACGGTTCAAGGACGACGTCCAGCAGGTGCAGACCGGGTTCGAATGCGGCATCGGCCTCGAGGGTTATCGGGACATCAAGGACGGTGACACGATCGAGTCCTACGAGGTTCGCGAGATCGCCAGGACGTAGGGGTACCGGCATGCACGTTGCTGCGGTCACCGTCGAACTGAGGATCCGCGACATGCACTCGTTGAAAGAGAAGCGACGCGTGGTGAAAAGCATCATTGCCGACATCGGAAAGTCTCATCCCGTGGCCATTGCCGAGGTCGACCATCAGGACCTATGGCAACGATCCACTCTGGGCATTGCCGCAGTCTCCATCTCACTCGGTCAGGTCGAAAGGATGCTCCGGTCGATCAACAACGATCTCGATGCTCGCGACGACGTCGAGTTGCTCGGTGTGACGACCTCGTACCTCGAGGCGGCAGAACAGTGAGGCGAGACGCCACCCCCCGATTGCGCAAGGTCAACGAGCTGCTGCGCGAGGTCATCGCCGATGCGGTGACATCACTCAAGGATCCCGGGCTCGGGTTCCTCACCATTACCGGAGTCGATACCTCACCCGACCTGCGGACCGCCGTCGTTTTCTATTCGGTGCTGGGAAGCGCGGAAGATCGGGAGGCCACCGCAGCCGCGCTGGATCGCGCCACTCCGCGTATCCAAGCGATCGAAGGCAGCCAGATACGAATGAAATACACCCCCCGGCTCACCTTTCGGGTGGATGCCTCGATCGAGGAAGGCGAGAAGATCGACCGCTTGTTGAAGGATGTAAGCGATGAATCGGAGCCGGAGTGGGGTTGACACAGAGCGATTGGGTCGCCGCAGCAGATGCCCTGGTGTCGGCGTCGACCATCGGCGTCGTCGGCCACGTCCGGCCGGACGGTGACGCCCTCGGAGCGATGCTCGGCCTTGTCCATGCCGCCCGAGCCGCAGGGAAGAACGCAGTGGCGTCCTTTGGCGAACCGTTCATCCTCGGCAACGAGTTCGACTATCTCGACCTCAGTGTGCTCACCCCTCCTGGCCGGTTTCCCGACGATCTCGACCTTGCCGTTGTCTGTGACACCGGGGTGATCGACCGGCTGGGCAGCGTCGGCCCCAAGGTGGAGAAGGCATCGAAACTGTTGGTCATCGATCACCACAAATCGGAGAGCGACATCGGTGACATCACCCTCATCGACCCCACCGCAGCGGCGACGACCCAACTCGTATACCAGTTGCTGGTCAGGATGGGATGGCCGATCACCAGGGCGGTGGCCGATGCGCTGTACACCGGGATCGTCACCGACAGCGGCCGGTTCATGTACTCGGCGACGACGGCCGAAGTCCACCGCATCGCTGCTGAGCTGATCGAATCAGGCGTGGAGCCCGCCATGGTCGGCCAGCATCTGTTCGAGTCGACTCCGTTCGGCTACTTTGCCGTGGTCTCGGATGTGCTTGGTCGCGCCATTCTCGACGAGCAAGCAGGTTTGGTGTGGTCGGTCCTGACCGGCGACGACGTGAAGAACGCCGACGTCACCTGGGAAGTAACCGATGGGCTCATCGACCTGGTGCGGTTGGCGCAAGAAGCAGATACCACGCTCCTGCTGAAGGAAGTGGAGCACGGGACCCTCAAAGGCAGCCTCAGATCGCGTGGCGCCGTCGACGTGGCGGCTGTGGCCGGAACGTTCGGCGGTGGCGGGCACCGCAACGCTGCCGGCTTCACCACGAACGGGACCGTCGAGGAGACCGTCGCCAGGATCACCGAACTGCTCTCGTGACCACCACCTTCACCTCGGGGTTTCTGCTCGTGGACAAGCCAGGAGGATGGACGAGCCACGATGTCGTGGCCAAGGTCAGGAATCTGGCCGGTGGCAAGGTCGGGCACGCCGGCACCCTGGACCCGATGGCCACCGGGCTGCTTGTGCTCGGGCTCGGCCAGAGCACAAGACTGTTGCGCTTCGTCCAGTCGTTCCCCAAGACGTACGAGGCGACCGCGGTATTCGGTGTCGCAACCGACAGCCTCGACGCCGACGGGGCGATTCTCGACCGGACGCCGTTGCCGGTCGCAGAGGAGGACCTGGCGAACGTCATTGGTCGATTCACCGGCAAGATCCACCAGGTGCCTCCGATGGTTTCGGCGCGAAAGGTCGAGGGAAAGAAGCTGTACGAGCTTGCCAGGGAGGGAAGGATCGTCGAGCGTGAGGCGCGACCCATCGACATCTACGACCTGGAGATCCTCGACATCGCTCCCTCCGACTACCCGGAGATTCGGTTCCGCGTCATATGTAGCACCGGCACCTACGTGCGAACGCTCGCCGACGATATGGCAAGGGCGTTGGGTGGGCGCGCCCACCTCAGTGCACTTCGCCGCACCCGGAACGGCTCGCTGCACATCGCCGAAGCATCCTCGATCGAAACGATCGTGGCGGCAGCAGCAGACGGAGCCCTGCCGGAGCTGGTGATCACACCGTCGCGGGCCCTCGAAGACCTGCCTGGCGTGGTGCTCGATCCCGACTACGTGCGAGCGGTCCGCAACGGCGCAGTCATCCCGGCGGCGAGTGTCGACGCACCAGACGGAACCCTGGTCCGCCTCCTCGATGCCGATGCACTCCTGGGCGTGTACCGGGTCGAGGGGGCAACGGTAAAGGCAGAGGTCGTGACCTCATGATGGTCTATCGCGGGCGACCGGAGACATGGGACCCACCGCACGGTGGTTCGGGGGTCGCCATCGGTGTGTTCGACGGGGTTCATCGTGGGCACCTTCGCGTGTTCGCCGCTCTCGACACGGCTGACACCAAGGTCGTGCTCACGTTTGGCACCCATCCGGCCGCAGCGCTGTCGCCACAGGGAGCGCCACCCAAGCTCACCACGTTGAAAGGACGCCTCGCCCTGTTCGCGGCTGCCGGGATCGACAGAACCGCCATCCTGGACTTCGACGACGAGATGATTTCTATGGCGCCGGAAGCCTTCGTCGAGCGTGTGCTCGTCAACGGGCTCGACGCCCGTCTGGTGGCCGTGGGAGAAGGGTTCCGATTCGGTAACAAGGCCAGGGGGAGCACCGACACTCTGATCGAGCTCGGCAGAACACACGGGTTCGAGGTCGCCGTGGTGCCGATCCTCAGCATCGACGGGAACGAGATCCGGTCGACCACCATCCGGGAGGCGATCGCCGCCGGCGAGGTCGAGCGAGCGGCCGACTTGTTGGGCAGGCCCTATCTCATCCAGGGGATCGTGGTCCCTGGAGAGGGACGCGGCAGGACGATCGGTGTGCCCACGGCGAACGTCTCGTTTCCCAGCGGGCTGGCGGTTCCGCGTCGCGGGGTCTATGCCGTGTATGCAGAGGTGGACGGTGAGCGTCTGCCCGCGGTGGCAAACTTCGGTATTCGGCCTACCTTCGGTGGAGACGAAGAGGTGCTGGAGGTCCATGTGATCGGGATGGACGTCGACCTCGATGGGCGCGAGATCGGGGTGCAATTCGTTGCACGACTGCGCAACGAGCAACGATTCGACGGCGTCGATGCGCTGGTCGAGCAAATCCAGGCCGACATCAGCGCCGCCGGAGCCCTGTTCGGCGAGGTGCAACAGACCTCTTGATTGCTGCCGCTCGATCCGGCATGGTCGCGTTGGCCCGCACTTCCGGTTCGTACTTGGTACTTGCTACTCGCTACTTGGTACAGACAGGAAGCCATCATGATCACCGTCTTCACGATGTTCCTTTTGCTCGGCGTCGGCTGGGGGCCCGTGCTGAGTGATGAATCGACGGACACGTACTCCGCGCCTGGAGACGGTCTTGGGCTGGCTCCCAATCACTCCAGGCCTGCGCCGGCGTCGGTACCGCCGTCTGGTGCCCCCAGGGTTCCATTTCCCGGCGCAGGCCTCGGCGGCTTGGGTGGCCTTGCCGCGGCCGCCGGCCTCGCTGCCGGGCGGGGCAGGGGCCGCCGCCAAGAAGAGAAGGACGTTCGGGTCGGATCGGCGCGTGATGAGCCTCCTGAGCCCGGATCGATTGGTCTCCTGGTGCGAAGCGTGTACGACGGCTGGGTCACATCGCTCGGCAGTGATGCCGAGGTCCTGATGCTCGACCCGCGCGGTGACGGCAGTGTGGCCATCCGGCTCGGCCCCGCGGATGCGGAGCACGTGGTGATTCTGGTGCCGGGCACCGGCGCCGATCTCGCCGGAACGGAGCGCCACGTTGCCAGGGCCCGGACGCTGCTCATCGCGGCGCAACAGGCCGACCCGTCGAGCACGGTGGCGGTGATCCACGCCCTGCCGTTCGATATGCCGGACGACGTCGTCGCCAGCCCGCTGAGCGCCAACTGTGCTTGCAACCCGCACAAGGCGGCGGTCGGGGCGACCGAGCTCACCCGGTTCGTCGGCGGGCTCGACCTGGAGGGTGCCGATGTCACCGTGATCGGATACAGCTACGGCTCCACCGTCGTCGGCAAGGCGCTGGCCGATGAAGGCCTGGCCGGCCACGTTGACCGGGCACTGTTCGTCGGCAGCCCGGGTGTTGGCGTGGACCGTGCCGAGGATCTGAACCTTCCGCCCGGTTCGGTGTTTGCCGCGCAAGCCAGGGGCGATGTCATCAACCACGCCCCATCGATGCGACCGCTGGCGATCGGTGCCGTCCTCGCGGGTCCCGTCGGGCTCTTGCAGGGAGCGGTATGGGCACTGGGGAGAACCGAGGTCGGGGACCGTCTCACCCATGGGCTCGATCCAACGGCGCCATCGTTCGGCGCCCAGTACGTGGAGACCGGCGAATTCGGTCACAGTGAATACTTCGACGACCCTGCTCACCTGGTGCACATCGCAAGGGTGGTCATGGACCAGGCCCCGTGAGAGGTGTCGTACAAGAGGCTCCGCAAATGGGGCGCGATCAGGTCCGTGTCGGCGTGGTCATTTGCGGAGCCGTGGCCCGAGCGGGCCGTAGCCAGGAGCGGGAACAAGGGCTCTACTTCTGTCGAGACGAACGGTGACCTGTCGGTGCGCGCTCCTAGCGGTAGCATTTGTGCTCGTTTCCTGCACGCCATCCGATCCTCCAGGGACTCTCGACTCGGCGGTTGTAGCGGCCGCCGCCTTCCTCGAGCAGACCGTCAGCGAGTTGTTCCCAACGCATCGCTACACCGTCGACCTGTGGCCGAGGTACGGAGCAAACTGCAAGAGGTGGGACGGCACCGACGACCGCTCCCGCAACTCGGTCCGCCACTGGTATTTTGTCGAGCTCCAGCGGGGAGACCAGCCCGTCGCGATGGTGCTTGCGGTGGCCGCCTACTGGGAAGGTCTCGGCTTCGAGGTCTCCTACGAGGCAGATGATTTCGGCGCCGGCGGTTCGATCTACACCGCGGACGGGCATCGCTTCGGGTTTCTTGCCTTCAACCACCTCGCCGACGAGGACGACTCGCTGCTGCTCGACTCCACCACCGCCTGCTATCGCAGGCCATGACCAGGGATGCCTGAGCTCGGCGAATGCGGTCGGCGCCCTTCGTCGCGAACACGACAGTGCGGGGGGCAGGTCACCTACCTGTCCTAGCCTTGCGTCGTGCCTATATCGCACGCCACCGCCGTGTTCCTTCTGCTAGCGCTCCCGGCTGCGGCATGCACCGCCGTCAATGGAGACGGAGACGATGCGGCCTCTGAATCACTGAGTGTGCACGCCTACGCCACGAGCGTTACCGAGATCATGACTCGGGCCGGTTCGGAGGAGAATTATCCGCTTGGCGGGTCAACGGTGCGGACAGCGACGATCTTCCTTACGATCGAAAAGAATCTGGCGGACCTGAAGGCGGTCCTTGCCCCTAGCGCAATCCGAGCCGAACACTTGGAGGTTGTTGCCAGGAGCGAGGCCGTTCAGGACGAGGTGGCACGCTACCTACAACACCATGGCGTGCAGGGTGACGACATCAGCTTGGACGACATCTTTGTCGACGCCGACATCAACCCGCTGATCCTCGAAGCGCGAACGGCATGCGTCGAGCTCGGCGCCAAACTGGATGAGCTCGGTGCGACCTGGAGCCTCGGGATGTGCCTCGTGTGACGGGAGCGGCGCAGAAAAGACCGGTGCCCCTCACCGTCGATAAAGCACCTCTCCCTGCTAAGCTCCCGTCCGGGCGTTCGCCCGCTTCTACCTCGCGAAGGAAAGACCCTCGTGAACGACAGCCAATCCGTTGTCGAATCGTTCGGCAAGCACGCCACGGACACCGGTTCTCCGGAGGTCCAGGTCGCGTTGCTCACCGAGCGTATCAACCACTTGACCGAACATCTCAAGGTCCACAAGAAGGACAACCACAGCCGGAGAGGGCTGCTGATGATGGTCGGGAAGCGCAGGCGACTCCTCCGGTATCTCCAAGACCAAGACGTCGAACGGTACCGGTCGCTCATTGCGAAAACGGGATTGCGTCGATAGACGAATGGCAGGCCCAAATGGCCCGCCCCTCTCCCTGAATCGGCGCTACATGACATTGCGGAAGTTCCAGTTGTCAGTGGAGCGGCCTCGATAAGGATCGAGACCTGTTCACTGCCAATTGGAAGCCGCTCCATACAAAGGAGAGATCCAATTGGCTGAGACCGCCATAAGCGGGCTCGTCGGAGACGTGGAGATAGAACTCCGCGCCGGCGAACTTGCACAACTAGCAGACGGTGCCGTAACGGTTCACGTCGGAGATACCCAGGTCCTCGTCACCGCGACTGCATCGAGCAAGCCACGCGAGGGCGCCGACTTCCTCCCACTAACAATCGACCTCGAGGAGCGGCACTACGCCGTCGGGCGCATTCCCGGCTCGTTCTTCCGCAGGGAGGGTCGCGCCACAGAGAAAGCGATCCTCACCGACCGGCTCATCGATCGACCGCTGCGGCCCAACTTCCCGAAGGGCTACTACAATGACACCCACGTCGTAGGCACAGTCCTTACTGCCGATCTACTCAACCCATTTGACGTGCCAGCGCTGAACGGTGCATCCGCTGCCCTCACCCTGAGCTCGCTGCCGTTCGACGGGCCCATCGGCGCGGTGCGCCTCGCGCTCATCGAAGGCGAGTGGATGCCTTTCCCGACCTATGAGGCGCTCGACAACGCAGTCTTCGACCTCATCGTTGCCGGCAAACGCAACGACGAGGGCGACGTCGACATCGCCATGGTCGAGGCGGGTGCCACCGAAAACGGTTATCGCCTGGTCGAGGCCGGCCAGCAAGCAAGCGACGAGGCCACGGTGGCCCGCGGCCTCGAAGAGGCCAAGGCCTACATCGGCACACTCATCGACATGCAGCTCGAGCTGCTGGAGAAGGTGGGCCCGGCCCGCCAGATCGAGTGGCCGCTGACCCCGGACTACTCCGAGGAGACATACGACGCAGTCGACACGATCGCCCGCCCCAAGCTGGAAGCGATGGGAACCATCGCCGACAAGCAGGATCGGCTCGATGCCGAGGCCGCGCTCAAGGAAGAGGTGATCGGCGAGCTCGACCTGGCTGAGGACGACGACGCGGCACTCGGGGCGGCAAAGAAGGCGTTGAGGAGCGTCCAGAAGGATGTGATGCGCCGGCGAGTGATGAGCGAAGGGATTCGCCTCGACGGCCGTGGCCTCACCGATATCCGCGACATCGACGTCAAGGTGGGCTTTCTCCCCGGGACGCACGGCTCCGGCCTGTTCCGGCGTGGAGAGACCCAGGTGTTGAACGTGACGACGCTTGGCATGCTCAAGATGGATCAGATGCTCGACACCATCTCTCCCGAGGAGTCGAAGCGGTATATGCATCATTACAACATGCCGCCGTACGCCACCGGAGAGGCCGGCTTCATGCGCGGACCAAAGCGCAGAGAGATCGGCCACGGCGCACTCGCTGAAAAGGCGTTGCTCCCGGTGATCCCGACCGAGGAAGACTTTCCTTATGCGTTCCGGCTCGTGTCAGAGGTACTGATGTCCAACGGATCGTCATCGATGGCGTCCGTGTGTGGTTCGTCTTTGTCGCTCATGGACGCAGGCGTTCCCATTGCCGCCCCGGTGGCCGGGATCGCCATGGGTCTCATCCATCAGGACGGAGAGTTCGTCGCCCTCACCGACATCCTCGGTGCGGAGGACGCCCTCGGCGACATGGACTTCAAGGTGGCCGGCACCGAGAACATGATCACCGCCCTGCAACTGGACACCAAGATCGAGGGTTTACCTGCGCAGGTCCTCATCGATGCCATGGACCAGGCGCACAAGGCGCGCATGGTCATTCTCGGCGAGATGGCCGCAGTCATTCCCGAGCCGCGTGCGGAGCTCGCTCCAACGGCTCCGAAGATCGAGGCGATCATGGTCCCCAGGGACAAGATCGGCGAGGTCATCGGGCCCAAGGGCAAGACGATCCGCGAGCTCGAGGCAGAGACCGGTGCGGTTATCGAGATCGAGGACGACGGCACGATCAGGGTCGGCGCCCCGGATACGGCATCGCTGGAGCTGGCCAAGGAGCGAATCCTGGCCATTGGGTATCCGCCGGAGGCAAAGGTGGGTGAGATCTACGACGGCGAGGTGGTGAACATCACCAAGTTCGGTGCGTTCATCAACATCCTGCCCGGGCGTGACGGTCTCCTCCACATCTCCAAGATCGGAGGCGGCAAGCGCATCGACAAGGTCGAGGATGTGCTGGCCCTCGGGGACACGGTCAAGGTGGTCGTCCAAGAGATCGACGATCGCGACAAGGTCAGCCTCGGTTTGTTCGAGGCCGCTGGCGACGGTGAGTCGACGTCAAGAGTCGAACCGGAGGAGCGCGACGACAAAGATCGTGGTCGTGATCGCGATCGCGAGCCGGAGAAGGTGGGTGCATCCCAGGCTTCCGAAAAGCCCGGTCGTACCGTGGTGTCGTTCGAGGACGAGTTCGAGTCGAGCCAGTAGGAACACCGTTACGCGATGATGCCCCGGACCCGGGGCATCATCGCGTACAGAGTCGTCGGCTCAGTCGTCGAGTACGAACGTGAGCTTCATGTCGACGCGGAAATGCTTGATGGTGCCATCCTCGGCGAGGATGACCTTCTGCTCGGAGATCCAGGCACCTCTGACGTTGTCCACGGACTTCTGGGCTTTGGCGATCCCCTTTCGAATGGCGTCTTCGAAGCTCCCTGGGGAGGTTGAGGTGATCTCGATCACCTTCGCAATCGTCACGAACCGGCTCCTTTCCGTTGTCCGGAAAGGGGAGCGTACCTGATGGGCCGGACCGTTCTGAATCCGGATGTGCTCGCTGTGAGTGATCTGCCAGGAGTATCCGTGGAGCTCGATACCGACCTGCTCACCACCGACCGCCGGTTCGCCAGGAGCGCCTGGACCGCGTTGCCGGATCGAACTCGTCGGATCGTTGGGCTATCGTGAAGGGGCCGATGGACGAAGAGGCGCTAAAGCAGCACATTCGAGACATTCCGGACTTCCCTGAGCCCGGGATCGTGTTCAAGGACATCACCCCTCTCCTCGCCGATGCCGACGTATTCAGGGCCGTGGTGCTGCACCTCTCCGACCACTATGCCGAAGCCGGCGTCACCCACGTTGCCGGGGTCGAGGCTCGAGGGTTCATCTTCGCCGCCCCGATAGCAACCCACGTCGGTGCCGGCTTCGTTCCGATCCGCAAGCCTGGCAAGCTACCGCACCAGGTGGAGAGCCAGGACTATGAGCTGGAGTACGGCACCGACCTCCTCGAGATCCACAGGGACGCCGTTGGCAGCGGAGACGTCGTGCTCATCGTCGACGACGTCATCGCCACCGGGGGCACCGCCGCTGCCAGCATCAAGCTCGTGCAGCGGCTCGGGGCAGGGGTGGCCGGCATGGCCGCCGTTGTTGAGCTCGACTTCCTTGGCGGCCGCTCCAAGATCCCCGAAGGCGTTGAGCTACTCACGCTTGTTCACTACTGAGGTTGCCGGGGCCTTCTCGTGCTTCTACCGAGGTCGTCTCGGGTTGGTCAGCTGATGCCGTGCGTGTGAGAGGGCATCTCTCCCACGGTGGGTGTTTCGGTTTCGGTGCCGTAATTGGCTCCTAGGCGACGGGTTGACAGTCCGATACCAGCGCCCGCATGGACGAGGGAGCGGCCACGGGCGTCAGGAAGCCCAAACGTGGTTCTCCCGTCTCCTCCATAGGTGGTTCCCAGGAGCGAGAACAGCCCCTCGTTTCCATTGATCGACAGGAGTTGCCCATCGCAGAAAGCCCAGCCAGTTGGGGCAAAGTTTCCGGCGAACCAACTGATCTCACCAAGGAACGGTGTAGTGGCCGGTGTTCCTGTTCTTTGTGGGAAGGTTCCCTGGAGAGCGATTATGCAGTTCACCGCCACGTTGGGCTGCGTGTTGTTGTGATCCCCGCTTCCGCCAGTGGCATCTGTGGCCGCAGGCACCGCTCCGCCATCACCGGGGTCGCCCTTGGCACCTGTATCACCGGGGTTGCGCTTCAACTGCGAATCCTTTGCCATGGTTCTCTCTCCTACTGTCACAGTCGCCTCATACGCTGAGGGATGCTCTTCTTGTGATCTTGGTCATTATGCCTGGGTCAGCCGGCCGAAACGAGCTCTCGCTCGGGCCCGGTTTCTGTCTCGGGCTCCGGTAGACCAGCCAGACGCGGCGGTAGCA
>Ga0255056_10000399_pt1 | contig 12705 bp, 12 predicted proteins | sample Cases_109_1_MG_FD_183639 | JGI IMG/M metagenome (GOLD analysis project Ga0255056, IMG submission 183639) | Seawater microbial communities from Amundsen Gulf, Northwest Territories, Canada - Cases_109_1 | ecosystem: Environmental > Aquatic > Marine > Gulf | place: Canada: Northwest Territories... | reverse complement strand
CGGCCGGTCCGGCGCGCCCGACGGGTGGCAAAACACACAACAAGCCACACCAAGGTGGGCACCGATATGGAGAACCAACCCGCCAGGCGTCCCCAAAGCATGACACTGAGCCGATATGGGCGGGTGTGTTGAGTTGGGACTACCGACCGCTCGCTCGGGTATTGCGCGCGGAAGGTCAAAAAACAGCCGAGTACCCCGAGAGTTCCGTGGGCTGGTGCGTTGGCTCGGCCCAGGCCTGTTGCCTGGCTTGAGACGGTGGTCACCGTGTCCGACCTCGATGTGGAGGATCTGCGAGCCGAGGGCGTCGATCCTCCACTGGCATGCCTGATTCGGTCCTCCGGCAGCGAGTAGTGTCGATGGCATGGCTTCGGACAGCGAGGGGGCCATTCGTGGACGGCGGCACGCGGGGGCTGACTCAATCGAGCTTTCTTTCCTTTGGACTCTTCGCCGTCATCGTGTTCTCGCTGGTTTTGGCTGCATGCGGCTCGGATTCGACATCGACAACTGAACCGGCCGGTGAGTCTGGCGGCTCCGTCGATCTCGAGTGTGCGGTCAAGGGTTATCCGTGCTCGCTGGCGGAGGTCCCTCTTGAGATATTGGAGAGGACGGACGCGCTCGGTGAGGAGGCGCTGGCGATGATCGAGGGCGGGGCGTCGACGGCCGAGGCTGCGGCCTGGCTCGATGATCAGGCAGATCTGGCCGAGGTTCAGTGGGATGATCTCGCTGTGCGCTTCCGACTCGACGGAGGGCGCGAGCTGTGGCTCCTCACCCAAGGTGCCTTGGGCACCCGAGGCGCCCCGGGATCGGAGAGCCCGGCCGATGCTGCGGCTCACCAATCGGTGCCGCTTTTGGGCGACGTCGTGGGTGGGGAAAGCGAGCAGAAGAAGGCGTTGGTGCTCTCCCCGATGCTCTTCGATTTCGGCAGCACCGACGAAGGGGCAGCGGTGGCTGAGATCTTGAAGGGGACGCGGGGATACGAAGGTGGAGTCTCGTACGAGGCGAATGCTACTGCGGTCGAGACGGAGGTGGGGCTCGCCGATTTCACCGGCTGGAGAGGTTATGACGTGGTCCACGTCTCCACCCATGGTGCCCGGGTCTGTGACGATGAGGGGTCATGCTGGGCTTCAATCGCGATCAGCACGTTGGACCCGCTGCTCCCGGCCGGGCCGGGAACCAAGGCCGAGAAGGTGAAGGCCACCTTCGGCGGCATGGGTTTGGCCTGGAGCAAGGCCGAGGGCTCGGAAATCGACCTTCTCTTCGCAACGGCCGACTATTTCCGAGCCCAGTACGGCGGGGGTTTGGACGAGACGCTGATCTTCATCAACGGCTGCGAAACCATTGGCGGCGGAGGCAACGACATCGTCGACGCCCTCAAAGGCACCAGCAGCGTGTATGTGGGTTGGAACCAGACCGTCCAGTCCAGCGCGGCTGCGGCCGCAGCGGTGGGGCTGTACAAAGAGCTGTCGGACGGGGGCTACCCGGCCGAGATCGCCCTCGAGAACATCGGCTCCTCGGCGTCGGCGGGTAGCGCCCAACTGATCCTGGGAGAACGCAGCGATGATGGGGATCTGCGGATCCGGGAGGTCGTGACGGTGCTGAACCCGGCGACCGGGCAGGAGTTGACGCCAGCCGACAACGTCGCTATCGAGGGCACCACAGGAGACGGAGAACCCGACGCCGCTCCGTACCTCGTCCGCGTGGATGGGGTCAAGGAGGAGTTCGCCGCAGACATGGTCGTGCACGTCGAGGTTGATGGCATCGCCGCCGAGCCGACCACCCTGTCCGATGGGGACCGGAACGAGAATGACCAGTGGACGGTCAGTGGTGTGGTACCCCTCGGCTACGACCTCGAAGACGACAGGGACGTGACCTTCCGGGCCTGGACCGAACTCCACAGCGGCGGCGAGAGCGACCACGAGACCGAGGCGACTCTTACCGGTGAGGAACCGATCATGGGGTACGAGTGGGTGATGGTGTCCACGAACCGTGTCCACAACCAATCAATGGAAAGGGTTAACGAGAGCACGGCCGAACTCGTACTCGAGTTCGAGGAGGGCCAGGACTTCAATGAGCCCCACCCGAGATATGTGGTCACTGGGGGTACGGTCACGTATGGCGATCGCAGCTCAAGTGCCCTCGGCTGCACCTATTCGGGTGGAGGCCTGACATTCGAAGTGACCCCCGAGATGTCCCCACCGGTCATGGAGAAGCCGTTTGCGCCCAGCGTCCTCATCTTCGACACAACGGTGACGCCGGTGGAGTACCACGGCGTCATCTTCACCCAAGGCCCTGACGACACGGTTACACAAGATTGCACAGCCATTGACCCCAATACCTACAGCGTGAACGTCGTGAGCCACGGGGGGAACACTTCGTGGATGAGTGTGGTGCCGAGTGACCACTTCACCGTGATCGACCGCAGCCTGATCGAAGGTGCACAGGAACCGGCTAGCGGCTACACGATCCAATTCACACTTACCAGAACGAAGTGAAACCGCCCATGGCAAAGGGGCGTACGAGCCTGGTTCCTATCGCATCGCTTGCCGCCCGTCTTCTGGCAGTGAACCACGCGCCGCATCCTGATCACCCTCATCGCACTCACGGCCCTGTTGGCCCACACCACCCAGAGACGAAAGACCCAAGGCCTGGTACGAATCGAATTGATCCACGGGCGTGAACGACCTCACATCAAGCGACCCGAACGCAAACAGCTAGCGCATATCCGGCAATATGGCTCCCTCGTCCACTTCTCAGGTAGCGCATATGTGCCGATATGCGCTACCTGGTCACGGTTGTGCTGACTTCCGCCTCTCGAGTACGGCGATCCGTCGTGCAGCGGCTATGAGGGGAGCGTCGAGCGCAGATGAGACGCCCCGGCGTGTGCCGGGACGTCTCGTCTTGTCGCGTTACCCGTTGCTTTTCATCCCTTGGGGAATCCGCCGTGGGACACGTCAACCCAAACCAGCCTGTGGTCAGAGGCGCCAACGAGCGGGAACAGTGGAGCGCTGCTTAAGGGCCAGAACACACCGTCGTCGCGGATCTGGAGTGCTTTGCCGGGGAGTACGTAGTCGGCTCGAAGGTTGCCGGGTGCGCCACCGAAGGGTGGCGGGGGGTTGCCATCGAAGAAGTCGGCGGTGTCGAACGCTGGATCGCTGAGGTGCAGCGTGTTGGCGTTGCCCTGCAGTGCCGACTGTTCTGTCCCGCCGAGGCTCGACGGCGTTGACTTGTCATTCACTTTTGGGTTGTCCAGCAATTGCTGGATCGACCCTGGAATTGAGTCGCCATCGACCGGATCAGAGTTCTGGTCACCCGCAATGACGAAGAGACTGAGCGGCCGCCGGGGGTTGAGACGCGATAGCCGCAGGACCCGCGACGCTACGAAAGGAACAGAACGATGACACTGCAACTAGGGGACACGGCGCCGGACTTCACTGCCGAGACGACTGAGGGAACGATCAGCTTTCACGACTGGATTGGTGACGGCTGGGCGGTGTTCTTCTCGCATCCGAAGGATTTCACCCCGGTCTGCACCACGGAACTGGGCTATGTGGCGAAGCTGAAGCCGGAGTTCGACAAGCGCAACGTGAAAGCCATCGGCCTCAGTGTCGACTCTGTCGAGGATCACGTGGCCTGGTCGAGAGACATCGCAGAGACACAGGGGGTTGCACCCAACTTTCCGATGATCGGCGATTCGGATCTCGCAGTTGCCAAGCTGTACGGAATGATTCACCCCAATGCCACCGGGGGCGCTGAGGGGAGAACCGCGGCCGACAACTCGACGGTGCGTAATGTCTACATCATCGGGCCGGACAAGAAGCTGAAGCTGATCATCACTTATCCGATGAGCACCGGGCGCAACTTCGATGAAGTACTGCGAGTTATCGACTCGCTCCAACTGACGGCAACCAAGCAGGTGGCGACGCCCGTAAATTGGAATCAGGGTGAAGACGTGATCATCCTGCCGTCGGTGAGCGACGAGGCGGCCGAGGAGAAGTACCCGGACGGCTGGACGACGGTCAAGCCCTACCTGAGGGTGGTTCAACAACCCAAGTAGCGACAACCACATCTAGACGAACACCGCGGCCCGACTGGAACGTGAAGCAGGCGCCTCGCACAGAATGACGGAGCCAGTGGAACCCGCAGGAATGCACACGCGAACGGCATCTGTTCGCGCCATCGGGGCCATGCGTCGAATGCAGGTAGCGCATAACCGGTGTGGTCTCAGGGGGTCATGGCAACAGGTCGGCGAGTTTCTCGGATGGTGACATCCAGCCGAGGGTTTGTCGAGGCCGGCCGTTGAGTTGGTGGGCGGCGAAGTCGAGATCCTGTTGGGTGAGTGCTGCCATGTCGGTGCCTTTGGGGAAGTATTGGCGGAGGAGACCGTTGGTGTTCTCGTTGCTGCCCCGTTGCCACGGCGACTGGGGGTCACAGAAGTAGACCTGGACGCCGGTGGCGATGGTGAACTGGGCGTGTTGGGCCATCTCTTTGCCCTGATCCCAACTCAACGAGCGCCACAGGTGTTCGGGGAGCTGCTGAATGGTTGTCGCCAATGCGACCCGCACGGCTTCAGCGGTGTGACCGTCGGGGAGGCCGAACAGCATCAGATACCGGGTGTGGCGTTCGACCAGAGTGCCAATGGCGGTCTGTCTCTTTCCCATCACCAGGTCGCCTTCCCAATGACCCGGCACCGCCCGGTCCTCCACCTCGGCGGGACGCTCTGAGATCATCACCGGATCAACAATCTGGCCCTTACCCGACGGTGGCCTCTTGCCTTTCGGTCTTCGATTGACCCGGCGGGTGCGCAGATGCCGTGTCAACTCACGTTTTAGGCCACCCCGGCTTTGGATGAACAGCGATAGATAGATCGTCTCGTGGCTCACCTGCATCCCCTCATCATCAGGATACGTGCGTCCAAGCCAACCCGAGATCTGCTCCGGGGACCACCGATCCCGTAGCTTGTCCTCCACGATTCGGCGCAGCTGCGGGTTCTGGGCGAGCTTGCATTCCTTGGGGCGACGAGCACGCACCAATGCTGCCTGGTCCGCCCAATGCGCCCGATATCGGTGGCGGCCACCGTTGCGGGTCACCTCCCGTGACACCGTTGAGGGCGCCCTGCCCAGCCGGCCAGCGATTACCCGCAACGACTCACCAGCAGCCACACCACGAGAAATCTCCTCACGTTCGGTCAAAGACAAGTGTCGTGGGGAACGTCTCCTCCGCGCTGGACGGACCCCGCCCGTGTTCTCGAACACCCTCCGGATCGAAGAGGCGTTCCGACCCAACCGACGAGCAATCGACCGGGTCGGTTCACCCGCCTGTCGCCGCTCCCAAACCTCCGCCATCTCCGCCTCGGTGAACCTTCCCATAGCAACCTCCACAACGAGTCCTCAACCCGCCATGATGTTGCATCCACCCCTTGAGCTCACAGGCAATATGCGCTCCCTGTGACCCGTCGTCATGGGCCGGATTCGAGGGTGTTGAGCGCGTACAGGTGGTCTTCTGTGGCGTGCACCAGGTTTCCTGACCTCTCACGTGTCATACCTGTCCTCTCCTCATTGGACCCGCGACGGTGTCGTGAGTGGGGTGTCGGTTGTGCTTTGGTTGGCTCGTGAGCGTCACCGTCTGGCGTTGGGGTCAGCTGGCGACGACCGAGCCGAGAGGGACGGCGATGTGGCCGCTCGCCGCGTCGCCGAACACCCGCACCCCGGTGCTGCCGTATCGGTTCCAGACTGCGGCGACCCAGGCACAGATGCGGGCGTGGAGCAGATCCTCGATCGCTTTCAACTCGACGCCGGTCATGGTGTCGGTGATCCAGCGGCGTCCGATGGGTGCCTCGCCTTGGTGTCCAAGTAGAGGCGTTTCGGCCCTGACTCGACAAACGACGACGGGAACACTCTCCTCAGGTCATGAAGCCGCGGATGGAGCAGCCGCCTAGCGGCCTGCCTCGGCCACGGGGTCGTACCAAGTCTGGGATTCCACGTGCGTCCACGGCTCCACCTGATAGTCCCTGAGTTTCAGAAGCCAAGGATCGTAAGGCTCTTCGCTCACCTTTGTCGGGTGGTGCTCTACCAGACCGCCGGCCTTCTGACGGTGCACGACACTGTCGTGCACCACAGGGTGGTCGGCTCGATTCGAATCCCAAGAGCGCTGCAGGCGGCTATAGAACCTCGTCGTGAACCTGCCACGGGAGTCATGCATCTCGGCGTCGGGTTCGTCATAGATAGGCAACAATCCGCTCTTGATGGAGAGGCCGCGATTGTGCGCCTGCTCCAGAACCCACACGAGGGGGATGCTCGACAGATGCTGCCCCGTCTGATAGCCGCCTCCCACGTCGGAGTGCATGCCAACAAACCAGACTTGCTTCATTTCCTGGGTGCGCACCGGCGGCGGGTAATTCCACAGCAGCGGGTGAAAGGTCTTGCGTTCGTCGTCGATGGCCAACGCCTGGTAGGCGTACCGTACGTTGCTACTCAAGTCGAGATCATGGAACTTCCAACGGAAGCCGGGAATCACGTCGACGAACGCGGCAACAGTCGGCCTAGGAAATCCGAGCGCGGCAACGGTGTCGAAGCACCCCAGGAACTCGATATCGGTGTGGTGGGTGCCGTTACCCCGAACGAACGTGTCGAGTCGGCTATCGAAGTCCCGTCGGCGCCGTTTCTTGTAGATCCCGAAGGCCTCGTCAATGAGCTCCGGGCGGGATCTCGGCAGGATCCCGAAGTGGTCGAGAAAACTCGCCAGGCTGCGAACGGTTGCGGCTCCCCGGCTGAAACCGATCAGGAAGATCCGATCGCCGATTTGGTACTGCTCGAAGATGAACTGGTAGGCGTTACGTACCTTCTGAGAGAATCCTCGGCCGGTAGCGTTACCGGTGAGCTTGCGGCGGCCAGTTCCAACGCCAGCGTCATAGAAGACCGCCTGGTCCGGGGTGCGATCCACCAGCATGCTGTACATCCGGTAGATATTGGTGTTGTGGCCACGGCCTCCCTTCTGCCCGGTCCCGTCAGCCAAAACAACGACGTTCTTTGCCACTCGCGACTTCCTCTTCTGGTAGGCCGACTATCGAACCATATCTCTCGGAAAGCTCGCCTGCCGAGGCAGGGCGGAGAGGAGCCATCGGCCGTGTCGCAAAGGCTGGGAGGAGCGACGCTCAACGCGACACGGTACGTCAGACTGGTCGTCCACCGTTTCAGAGTCGTCTTGGCGTCTATCCAGAATCACGAGCTGGCTCTGTGTCCACCTCACCGGGATCGCTTCGGTCATCAGCTCCGCGAGTCCGTTTTCGGAGATCTCTGACCAGTTCCATATCTGCGGTGGTCGTCGTCTCAAGCCGCACACTCAGTGCATCGAGGCCGGTGCGAGTCCCCTTGCGTTTGCTCTCAGGCGGCGAAGTCCCGAAGGGATACGTCAGGGGGGCGGATCACACGGGAGCGTCAGCACTTGGCCCACATCGATGTTGTTCGGGTCGCTGCCAACCTCCTCGATGTTGGCCACCCAGATCGAGAGCAGGTCTTCGATGAAGTCTTCCAGCAGTGGATGTCCCTTGCACTCGATCGTCGTGATCTCCCACAGGGTGTCGCCGGGGACCACCGGGTGGGTGCGGAGGGGCGGCGCGGTGGTCGTCGGCGGCTCGGTGGAAGTCGTTGTCACCTCCGAGACCACGGTCACGGTTCTGTCGATGGTGACGGTCTGTCCGGGCGCGCCGTCCACGCCATCGTCCCCCTTTGGACCGGGAATCACCGCACCGTAAGTGACAACCGCAACCAAAGTGACGGCGGCGGTCGCCGCGGCCGTCCCGGCGGCTCCTGCTGCCCCGGTCTGTGCGGCGAGACCACCGAACGCCCGCCACACACCCGTGGAGTAACCCCTCGCCCGGCCGAGGCCCAGCTCGACGGCGTCCTGATACTCGACCAAAGCATCGGTCCTTGCCATCTTGCGCAGCCCGACTGCGGCAAGAAACTGAGCCTTCACCCCTCGTCGGCCCGTTGGGATGAGGTCTGTGACGCGGCGAGTGACCTGCTCCCGGACCTCCCGGATCACGGCACTGAGCTCACCGGCCGCCGCCCTCCTGACCTCGTCGATCCCCCTCTGAATCTCCTCGTCGATCGCCGCGCGGATGTCCTCGTTGATGCCCTTCGCCAGCCGATCGAGCTCCGCGCGAATGTCCAGCGCCGACTGCGATGCCGCCAGGACGAGGCCGTTCTGTGGCACCTCGACCTCGTTCAGTTTGACGGTCTCCTCGAGACGGGCAACCTCGTCCCTTGGGTGGAGCCAGTAGTCGATCCGCTGCCCATCCCACGTGCGACGTGGCAAGCCGAGTAGACGAACAAGGTCGTCGAGAAACGCACCGACAGGTGTCGGCTCGTCGAGGCGGAGGTCGAGCCTCTCGCCGTGCTGCCAGATACCGAGATCAACGGGGACGGTCACGGTTCCCGTATCGATGTCGATGTTGATGTCGGCCATGAGCCCCTTTGCGGCCCAGCCACCGGTCAAGTATCCAACATACACGGTGCGAAGGGTCGGGCGGAAGGATTGTGGAAGATCGTCAGCGGCGTCGATCAGGGGAACTCCGTCCAATACGTCGGCGATCGATGACCACGAACGACAGTTGAGGCCCAAGCCGAAGAAGCCCGATCGGACTGACCCCACTCGCGTAACCAACCGGGACGGTGTTATCGAGGCCGGAACGAGTAGCGGTTCAACAGAATGGTCTTGCAGGGTGCTCCTCGCGTCTTAGCTCATGGCAGGATGCCGCATCCACGCGAAGCACAATCCGCACCGGAGCTCCGATTCCTACGTCTTTCCACGACTCCGTTTCGTGAGCCGCCGCCGCCTGTCCGTCGATCGGCCTCAGTCGCCAGCTTCGACCCGGCTCGCCACCGAGCCGCTGAAACCGACGCTCTCTCACCTAGGGAGGACCAAAGCCGCTGCGCGCGACGTGTGGGCACTTGTGTGCCCCGTTGCACCCGAGGCGGCACATGGGCACCCCTGATCTGGGTAGGGCAACGTCGACGCTCTGTGATGCTCTTCGGCTCCGATGCTTCGACGCTGCCTTGTGTCGTCGTGTGCATGGGCCCGCTAGGCATCCCCGGATCGATCCAAGTGACCGAAGCGACTTACGAGCTGATCCGGGACCGGTTCGTGTGTGAACCCCGCGGCGTCATCTCGGTAAAGGGCAAAAGCGACATGACCACCTACCTCCTCGTGTCGAGGAAGGAAGACGCGGCCATCACCCGCTAGACGCACTGTTGACAGCTCGCCATCGGCCACCGCATGTCGATATCTACTCGCGCTCCCGACGCGATGCGAAGGATCTGGGTAGCGCACAACCGGCAATATGGGCGGTCCGCCTCCAGCACCCAGGTAGCGCATATGTGCCTATATGGGCGGGTGGTTTATGGAGTGGCTGACGGGGGTGGTCGGTAGGCGTCTTCAGGGTTCTGGGGTAGCGAGGAGCAGCCGAGGGCGTACTCGACGATCTCCTGCAGCTCGCTCGGCATCCATGGAACATCGGCGAACACGCCGCGATCGGCGGTGGCGTCGAGTGTGGCCTGGAACTCGACGCACACCTGGTTGTCGGCTGCAAGTGCCACCCGATAGGCCTCCATCTCCGGGCTCTCGCTGAGCTCGTACCAATCCGCGGCCGTTGCTGCCCGGGCGGCCAATTCCGCGATCGGGAGTTCTCTAAAGAACAGGGCGTGGAGATCTGCGATTTGGTCCGGTGGATCGATGGCTGCGGCGGCCTCCAGCGCCTCACCTTGGATCTTTGCCACCTCTTCCAGAGCCACCGAGAGGTCCTGCGGAGTGAAGTCGGTGAGCTGTGCTCCTTGGTCGGTCAACCCCAGATGCTCACCCTGACCCACAATCAGAACTTGGCCCTGCGGGCTCACCACGACCGCCTCGTACCGCTCGATTCCTCGGGCGAAGATCGCATCAACCGCGTCGACGTACTCGCTCATCGTCATCTCGCCACTCCCACAGCTAACCAGCAGCAAAGAGACCCACAACGCAACCAGAACCCAGCGCTTGATCATCGGATACCCATCTTCACCGTTTCAGCTCCCCGCGAATAGGGCAGTTTGTATCAAGCAGCGACACACACAGGTGCCGATATGGGAGGGAGCCGTCAGAGAGCTCGATCGACCCACCACATCATTGAGTCTATCGAGCTCAGGTAGTGCATATGTGCCGATATGGGCGGATCGTGATATTGCGGGACCGTTCAAATTTCGCGCAGGCATATATGTTGCGGTCATGCACCGCCCTGCACGCGATCGGCCCAAGATGCCCAATGGCGACGGTGTTCCGGAGACCGACGAGGGCGTTCTCGAATGGTCGGGCCCTGGGCGTCTTGTTGAGTTGGCTTCGAAAGTGCCTGGCTTGGTGGTCGCCGTCGTCTCCGCTGTCTCTATAGGTGTGCTCGTGGTGATGGGCACGTTGCAGCGGGTCGCATTTCCGGAGTGGGGCGCAGCAAACCTCGACTCTGAGGCGTCGGTAGCGACATGGTTCTCGGCCGCGCTCTTGTGGGCCGCAGCCATATGGTGGCTGCTCGTCGGAATGTCTACGGACCCCGATCGCTAGCAATCTGGCTGTGGTGGCCGATCCTGGCGTGGCTAGCGCTCGACGAAGGTAACGGCATTCACGAGAGCCTTGAGCGGTGGTCGGGGATCGACTGGCAGCTCCTGTATGTCCCCGTGATGGGTCTCGCTGCTGTGGCATGGTGGGGGGTGGTGCGCCGGTATCGAAGACATGCTCGCATCGTTGCACTGCTCGTGGCCGGGGCCACCTTCTGGTTCGTCGCTCTGGGGCTCGAGCTCGTCCAGAACTGGGGTGGATCACCGGTGCGGGCCACAATTTACGTCCCGACGATGATCACCGAGGAAGCACTCGAGATGATCGGATCAACGGTGCTGCTCATCGCGGCGACGCTGGCTCTGGCTAAATCCATTCGAGCGGAGCCAGAGAGTGAGTCGCGGCCCGACCACAGGTAGCGCATAACCGGCAATATGCGTGGGTCCGCCCCCCATCTCAGGTAGCGAATATGTGCCGATATGGGCTACCTGGACTGGGCTGCTCAGTAGGGGATTAGACGGGGTACTCCCTGCGGGCGATCAGCGACCCGCCGATCATCAGCGTCCATAGAATTGCGGGTAGCCCCAAGCCGATCCAGAACAGGTTGAGTGCGAGGCCGCCCACCAGGGTGACGGCGACCAGAGCAACCGTTCCCCAGAAGACGACGGCCGGTGTCCACCCAACGCGCCAGGCGACGAACCCGAGAATGGTCAGACCGAGCGCGAGTCCGCCCAGACCAAACAGCAGGATCAGCGTCTGGCTTGCCGAGGCCAAACCCTGTGACCGCTCCGCTCCTTCGCTGAGGGTCAATGACCCGTTGCTCACCCGAGCCGCCCACAGCGAAACCGGGACCGCCAACACCGCCGCGGCCAGCAGCCCGCCCGCCGAAGTACCGAGGCTCACCGATACCGCCATCACCGCAGCGTTGTCCCGTGCCCCCGGGGCGCGCCGCAACGCAATCACGAAAAGCCCGAGGAGAAGGGCGGTGGCAGCGAGCCCGATCAAGGACAGCGGGAAAGCAGCGCCCGTCGCCACGATGTCCGGGTACGTCCCAGAGAACTGCTCGGCGCGGGCATCGAAGTTGGGATACAGGTTGAGCGTCACGCCCAGCGTCACGAGCACCAGTAGCAATAAGACCCCGGCGAACCGTGGCGAGCTGAGCAACCGGTCCACAGCAGACCTCCCGGCGCCAAGCCTAAACAGCAAGCGGAACGCCGTCAGATCACCCAGCTGGTAGCGCATATCCGGCAATATGCGCTCCCCCGTCCACTCTCTCAGCTAGCGCATATGTGCCGATATGGGCGGGTCTCAATGGCCACGGCTCCCGTGCGGGTATGGTTCCCGTGGGTCACCGTTTAGAGGACACAGCATCCCAATCAGACGATGTATGACGAGTTGACGATTCGTTCCCTCACCGCGGAGGATGGGGACAGTGCTGTTGCGGTGATCAACGCCGCTGCGGAGTGGTATCAGGAGTTTCTGCCCCCCACCGAGCTGCACGGTCCGGAGATGACCGAGGAAGACTGGTCGGCTGAGGCGCGCCGGATGACTTGGTACGGGGCGTTCTTCGAGCCCGAGTTGGTTGGGGTGATGGGCCTCGAATACGTCCGAACCGCGGTGTTGTTCCGCCACGCCTATGTGCTGCCCCGCTATCAGCGGCGAGGAGTGGCCCTGGCGTTGCATCAACATCTCGAGCGCCAGGTGAAGGGTGCGGAGAGGATCATCGTTGGCACCTATGCCGCTAACTACAAAGCACGCAGCGCCCTGGAGAGTGCTGGCTATCGGCTCTCGACCGACTCCAGATCTGTGCTGCGTACCTACTACGACATCGCCGAGGATCGACTCCAGTCATCTGTCACCTACGAGAAGACCGTGAGCTAGCTGACCCCCAGACACCCGCTGCGCCAGCGCATATGTGCCGATATGCGCTACCTGGTGGCGGGTCCGTCAAGAAGCGGGGGACGGATTGAGCTTCTGAGGCTCAGGAGACGTTGCGGTCTCAAACGACACGTACGTTGCGGGCCTCGTCGCCCTTGCGGCCCGGGCCGATCTCGAATTCGACGGTCTGGCCTTCCTCAAGCGACGCTTTGTCGTCTCCGCCCTCGATATTGGAGATCGGCCCGGGCCGCAAGG
>Ga0255056_10000397_pt1 | contig 12708 bp, 9 predicted proteins | sample Cases_109_1_MG_FD_183639 | JGI IMG/M metagenome (GOLD analysis project Ga0255056, IMG submission 183639) | Seawater microbial communities from Amundsen Gulf, Northwest Territories, Canada - Cases_109_1 | ecosystem: Environmental > Aquatic > Marine > Gulf | place: Canada: Northwest Territories... | reverse complement strand
GCGCATTCGTAGTACCGCTAATTCGTAGACAATGTTGCCCGTGGCGCCGGATACGGACTGCAGGGCTTCAACCAGCGGCACACCTGCCGCGAACATCGTTGACAGCGTACGTGCGTATCGCGCGATTGCCGCTTTCTGCATGATGGGACCGATGATCGGCGCTTTGAGAATCATCCGATCCAGGAAGTGACGCATCGCGCGCGAGCGCTTCTTGAAGTAGAAAAACGCTGAGATGGCGGCACCAATCAGGGTCGCGAGATAGACACCTTGTTGGCGCACAAATACCGACAAGTCAATGACCATTCGCGTGAAGGTCGGCAAGTCGGCGCCGAAGCCCTGGAACAGGTCTTCGAACGCCGGGATGACGAAAATCAGCAGGATGGTCGTAACGATGAACGCGACCACCAGAACTGCGCCCGGGTAGGTCAGGGCTTTCTTAATTTTCTTCTTGATCGCTTCGGTCTTTTCCTTGTAGGTCGCGATCTTGTCGAGCAAATTCTCTAGCGCACCGGCCTGTTCGCCGGCTTCCACAAGATTGACGAACAAGTCGTCGAAATACAGCGGTTGTTTCGCCAGCGCTTCTGCGAGGGCGCTACCGCCCTCGACTTCGCCTTTGATGGACATGATCAGTTTTTGCATTGCGGCATTGTCATGGCCAGAGCCCACAATCTCAAAGGCCTGCACCAGCGGAATTCCGGCACCTAGCATGGTTGCGAGCTGACGACTGAAGATCGCGATGTCGGTGGTCGTAATCGATCCGCCGCCGGCAAACAGGCTTTTCCGTTGTTTGCGGATGCGCGTCGGGACGACGCCCTGACGCCTGAGATCGGCGCGAACGGTAGCCTCGTCGGCTGCCATCGCCTTGCCCTTGATCTTTTTGCCCTTGCGGTCCGTGCCTTCCCAGAGGAATGGCGCCTTTATAAATGCTGTTTCAGCCATGTCTTTAGTCCGTCGGCTTATGCCCTAAGCTATTCAAGTGTAACCCGATTTATCTCTTCCAAGCTGGTAAGCCCTTCCTTGACTTTGTTCAATCCCGCTCGTCTAAGATCGCGGACCCCCTCACTGGCAGCCTGGTCCGCGATTTGTATCGCGTTGCCGCCTTCCATAATTAATCGGCCCATGGTCTCTGAGACTTCCATGACCTGGAAAATGCCGAGGCGGCCCTTGTAACCTTCATTGCAACTCTTGCAGCCCTTTGGCCCGAATATGGTCAGCTTTTCCATTTCCTCTGGTTCAAAGCCTTCTTTTTCGAGTGCCTCACGCGGAATGTCTTTCACTTCCTTGCAGTTATCGCACAGCCGTCTTGCAAGGCGTTGTGCAATGATCAGACTGACAGAAGTTGCGATCGCGTAGGGCTTCACGCCCATGTCCACGAGTCGTGTCATGGTTCTGGGCGCATCGTTGGTATGCAGCGTCGAGAGCACAAGGTGACCGGTTTGTGCAGCCTTGATGGCGATCTCCGCGGTCTCAAGGTCACGAATCTCACCGACCATGATCACGTCCGGATCCTGGCGCAGGAAGGCCTTCAGGGCCGATGCGAACGTAAGGCCGACTTTCGGATTCACATTGACCTGGTTAATACCGGGGAGGTTGATTTCCGCCGGGTCTTCCGCGGTCGAGATGTTGCGGTCTACGGTATTAAGGATGTTCAGTCCCGTATAAAGCGAAACCGTCTTACCTGAACCGGTCGGTCCCGTAACCAGGATCATGCCGTACGGCTTGTTGAGATGCTTGAGATACATCTCTTTTTGCGCATTTTCGTAACCGAGTGCATCAATGCCCAACTTGGCGCTCGCCGGATCGAGAATACGCAGTACGATCTTTTCGCCGAACAAGGTCGGGCAGGTGTTGACACGAAAATCGATAGCGCGGCTCTTCGACAGGCGCATCTTGATGCGACCGTCCTGTGGCACGCGGCGCTCGGCAATATCCATGCGCGACATCACCTTCAGTCGAGCACAAACCTTGTTCGCCAGTATCACCGGTGGTTGCGCTACCTCGGAAAGTACGCCATCGAGGCGCGTCCGAACACGGAATATTTTCTCGTAGGGCTCAAAGTGAACATCAGACGCACCGCGTTTGATCGCATCGAGCAGAATCTTGTTAACAAAACGCACCACCGGTGCGTCATCGACGTCACTCTGTACGTCTTCTTCTTCTTGCTCGCCGTCGATGTCGAGGTTTTCAAGATCAAAATCATCGTCGCCCATGTCCGCCATGGTTGTGTCAACGGCTTCCATGGCACGCGTGATGCGTTCTTCAAGTTTGTCCTGTTCAACGACAACCGCGTCGATTCGCAGGCTGGTCTGGAACTTGATGTCGTCGATTGCGGCCAGATTGGTGGGATCTGAGATACCCAGAAACAAGCGCTGTCCACGCCTGACCAGCGGTAGTACACGGTGTTTGTTGATCAGTTTCTGGTCGACGGAGCGAACGACATCCAGATCGACTTCGATCGCATCGAGATCCATCAGCGGCACGCCAAATTCGTGGGAGGCTGCAACGGCGATGGATCGAGCGTCGGCGATGTTCTCGTTGACGAGGTAGGAAACAAGCGCCAGCTTCTGTTCCCTGGCAGCGGCAGCTGCCTCGATCAGCTTTTTTTCAGTGACGATTCCGTCCTGAACGAGGCGTCGGGGCAAGCCTGCCAAATTGGTCTGTGAAGCCGGTGCTGCCATAGGTTTGAATCAAGCGCTAATGTATCTGTGAGCATCACAGTCTCACTGATCCAAGTTACCGATTCAACTGGATTTTGTGCGCCCCATCACAAATGTGAAATTTCACTAAGTCAAACGCGGCAAAAACCACACATTCGACTTTAGCGCGCCTTACTGGCGACACGTAGAGGGCAGATAACGCGTGTTGACCGTGGGACCCTGGTGACTGGCTCCGCCATTCAAAAGGGACGCTCCGCCCGGCGCTGAGGCCGCGCCGCATCGCCATATAAGGATGTTCCCGGGCGTCACATACGGCGTCAGAGACAGCGTCAGGCCGACGATATCGGCATGTGCGCGCGGGCCGCTGTAGGTGATGTCCAGGCGGCCGTCGGTAACCTCAATGGCGCTGACGTAAGCGCCCCGTGTATCAGTGGCGTTTGGCGTCATGCCGGCAGCGGCCCGGTTAGCCGGTGCGACGCCGTCGTTCGTGTAGGTATCGGTGATGGGTACTTTTGCCCCGGCAGCCATGCTAATTCCCTCGGCTATCTGAGCCCTGACGGTATAGGTTTGATAGGCGGAGATCGCCAGCGACGACAAAATGCCAATGATTGCGACAACAATCATCAGTTCAATCAACGTAAATCCGCGACTCACCTTGCGCATTCCAATCCCTGTCAGTCTGCTGGATGATACTCGACGTATGGAAAGACGAAAAGTGTGACTTAGCTCACACAAGGCGTGACACAGGTCACGTTTAAGACGGCCAACAAAAAAGGCCCCGGCGATACCGGGGCCTTTCGCTCGTCGTTACGACGAAACTTTTAGCGATTGCCTGACTATCGGCAAGCAGCCGGCAGCCATTTCGGCAGCATAGTGGCTGCGCCTGCGGAACAGCCCCACTCGATGGCGCCAACGTTATCAGTACTCATCAGCTGCAGCGTTTGACCGGAAACCAAGATGTTAGCGTCATTGCCGTATCTTACGGTGATGACTCCGTTAGTGGCAGTACCCGTTACAACAACCTGGTCCGTGTACTTGCCAAAGATGTTGCCCGACGCCTCAAGACCAGCCTCTAAGTTGTTGGCCGGCCAAAGGCCTGAATCCTGGTAGAACTCGGCAACTGCTGCTTTTGCACCAGAGGACAAGCTCAAACCTTCAGAGACCTGTGCGCGGATTGTGTAATCCTGGTAAGCCGGAATAGCGATGGCTGCCAGAATGCCGATGATTGCGACAACGATCATCAATTCGATAAGTGTAAAACCTTGTTGCTTCTTCATTTCTCTATCTCCATGAAAATGAGAATTTCAATAAACGGCGAAATCGCCTGTACCAGTATAAAAGCAATCCCTGTGCCAACTCTCAGTAGCTGAGCTTAACTCGTTGATTTAAATATATTTTAAGCGAATGAACAAGAAGTCTGACGAACCCGGCCGATGTGACAAACTGGCGACAAATGTGCGCCAATTGTCACTATCTGACAAATAATGTCAGGCGGCGTCTGCAATCGACAACGCTGTTTACGGCAAACGATCCTTAAGCGTCGATATCAAGTTTCTTGATCCGGTAACGGAGTTGGCGGAAGGAGAGGCCGAGAAGTTTTGCGGCCGCTGTCTTGTTGTAACGGGTTTTTTCCAGCGCCTCGACAATGGCCTGGCGTTGCACGTCCTCGACCTGATCGCCGAGGTTTGTATTGGTGCTGAGCGCCGGGTTGGATTCCGTCGGCGCCTGCGTACGCATGTGCAGATCCGCTTCGCTTATCGTGCCGCTGCTGCACAATGTGACGGCGCGCTCGAGCATGTTTTCGAGTTCGCGAACATTGCCCGGGAAGTCGTAGGACACCAGCGCATTTCGCGCACCCATGTCGAGCGTGGCCGACGTGCTCAGCCGTTTCATGATGTGTTCGGCGAGCAGCAACACGTCGTCGCCGCGGTCTCGCAACGCGGGCACATGCAACTCAATCACATTGATGCGGTAATACAAATCTTCACGGAATTCGCCGGCGGCGACCATATCCGACAGATTCTTGTGAGTTGCAGACAATATGCGGGCATTAACGGTCTGCTCACCGGACGCACCGACCGGCCGGACGGTTTTCTCCTGAATAACGCGTAGTAGCTTGACCTGCATCGACAGCGGCAGGTCAGCGATTTCGTCCAGGAACAAGGTCCCGCCGTCGGCGCTTTGTATGAGCCCTGTCTTGTCACTGACGGCACCCGTGAAACTGCCCTTGCGGTGCCCAAAAAACTCGCTTTCCATGAGCTCTGCCGGGATAGCGCCACAGTTCACGGGCACAAACGGGCCGTCGCCGCGTGGCCCGCTGTCGTGGATCAATCGGGCCACCAGCTCCTTGCCGGTGCCGGATTCGCCTGAGATATGCACCGGAGCCTGCGATCGGGCGACCCTGTCCACCATATCGCGTAACTCATGCATGGCCGAGGAGTCACCAAGGAGCTGCGACTTGCCGTCGCTCGCCGCGTCGACCTTGAGTGCGTTCTCAATGATGTTGCGGAGGTGGTTCAGGTCCAGCGGCTTGGTGATAAAATCAAACGCACCAAGCTTGAGTGCCTGCACGGCGGTTTCGACATTGCCGTGCGCGGTAATGACCGCCACAGGGACCTCTGGCACGTTTACCTGCATCCATTCGACGAGTTCGAGGCCGTCGCCGTCGGGCAGGCGCATGTCGGTCAGGCAGAGATCGAAGACTTGCTCACCCAGCAGCGCCTTCGCACTGCCCACGTCGGCGGCCGACACCGTATTGATGTCCATGCGCCCCAGCGTCAGCGTCAAGAGCTCGCAGATGTCGGGTTCATCATCAATAACCAGCGCAGTTGCTTGGCTCATGCTTTGTCCTATGGTTCCCAGCGGTCCGGATCGGCGAATACGATACGAAAGATACTGCCTCCGCCGGGCCGGTCAATATATAAAAGTGTTGCTCGATTCAATTCACATAGCTCCCGCGAGATATACAGCCCCAGCCCTGTGCCGCCCGAACGTTCGGTAAAAAACGGTTCGAAGATCTTTTCGGCGCTTGCCTCGTTGACGCCGAGACCGTGGTCTCGTACCTCGAGGTAGGGGCGTGCAGGACCCTTGTCGGGTCCGCCATGCAGTTCGACGAGAATGCCGCCTGTTTCGCTCGCGTATTTCACGGCGTTGTCGCACAGGTTCCAGAGTACCTGCCGCAGGTGGCTGTGATCCATACGCACCATGATGCCGTCCGGGACGTCCGAAACGCTCATCTCACCCTCCTGCAACTCGAGCGTCCGCGTAAACTCCTGCGCGAAATCCACGAGCCACGGCTTCAGTTCCAGGCTTTCGGGTCGCGAGGATTCGCGCCGCGAGAGCTGCAGTACGTTGTCAATAATGTGGCTGACACGACCCGAGTGCGTCTGGATAATTTCGGTCAGTCGTACGTCAGCATCGGTCAGGCCCGGCGATTCGGCAAGCAACTGCGCCGCATGACTCATGGCGCCGACCGGGTTGCGAATTTCGTGAGCAATGCTCGCGCTGAGACGTCCAAGTGACGCGAGCTTCGACTGCTGCACGCGGGCATTCATAAGACTGGCATCCTCAAGAAACACCAGCGCCGGGCCATCGCGATGGCCCTTTTCGCCGAGCGGGGCCAGATGCGCCTTGATCCTGGCGCTGTCCTGGTCCGTGAGCATCGTAATTTCGGCGTGTGAGGAAAGTTGAGTATCCTCGCGCCAGCGGCGAATGTAGTCCGCGAGGGCTGCTGACACATCGCTCACCGGTTCCCCGCTGATGGGCTCGGAAACGCCCAGCAATCGTGCTGCCGAGCCATTGCTCAGGCGGATTCGATCGTCAGAATCGATCACGACAATGCTCTCGCGAAGGTGCTGCACAATGTATTGATTGAGTTCGGACAGGTTCTTCAGATCAACTCCTCGCTGCAGGGCGAGCGCTTCGCTCATCTGAATACGTTTCGCCAATGGTCGTACAGCCAGCGCCATGGCGAAAATAATGGCGCTGAGGAGTCCGGCCGCCGGGTAACTGGCGCTGAAGCCATTGATTTGCGAGAACAATTCCTCGCCGAGAATGCCGAAAGTGGCGACGGCCGCCAGAATGACGGGCAAGCGGGACGGTAGCACGATGCTGCCGGCGCCGACGAAAACCACCAGCAGCCCGCCGAGCCCACTCGAAATTCCGCCGCTCGTGTACATCAGAACCAACACGGCCGCGATGTCGACGAGCAAGTGCGTCACGACCTGCAAGTTGAAGGGGGCCCATCGCTGGCGAATCGCAAGCCCGAAGAACAAGGCAAAAACCAGATAAGCTGATGCGCCAGCCGAAAACAGGGTGGGGACGCGATCACCGAACAAGTGCGGCTCACCACTCGCGAAAAACAATATAAGAAGAACGGCCGCAATCAGGAACCTGAACGCGTTGAGCGTCGTCAGGACTCGCCAGGTGAGTTCCGGCTCCTCGACGGCCCGCTGCAACAGGGCGTCCCGGCCGCCGCGAAACGTCAGCTTGCCGGTGGATTCGATTTTTACTTGATTCATCTGATGAATTGCCGGACGCTAATGCTGCACGGATTGTAAACGAAGATTGAAAAAGATAATTGCTTTGCGTCGGACCCGGCTTTGCTCCAAAATACGCCGGATTTTTCGCGGCAGGAGATGAGGCCTGCCGTTCGTCTCAAACAACAAGAAAACTCCATGAATCTTCACGAATATCAATCGAAAGCATTGTTCGCGGCGTTCGGGATACCCGTGCCCCGTGGCATCCCGGCGGAGACGGCGGTTGCGGCGGTCAAGGCGGCCGAAGAACTGGGCGGTGATCTCTGGGTTGTCAAAGCTCAGGTCCACGCCGGCGGCCGTGGTAAGGCGGGCGGAGTGAAACTGGCGCGGACGCTGGATGAGGTCCGCGAATACGCCAACGGCATGCTGGGCATTCAGCTGGTGACGCACCAGTCGGGCCCGGAGGGCTTGCCGGTCAATGTCGTCTATATCGAGGAAGGCTCGGAAATTGATCGTGAGCTGTACCTGTCGATGCTCGTGGATCGCGAAGTGAGCCGCGTGGCCTTTATGGCGTCGGCCGCGGGCGGCATGGATATCGAGAAGGTCGCCGAAGAGACACCAGAGAAGATTTTTTCCGTTGCGATCGCACCGGATGCCGGTCTGCAGGACTATCAGGCCCGTCAACTGGCCTTTGGACTCGGGCTCGATAAAAAGCAGATGCGCCAGTTTGGCGATCTCATACGGAAACTCTATCAACTGTACCTGGACTGCGATGCGAGTCTCGTCGAAGTAAATCCGCTGATTACCAATAAAGCCGGTGACGTCATTGCGCTGGACGGGAAGATCAATATCGACAGCAATGCGCTATTCCGGCAGGCGAAGCTTGTCGAGATGCGCGACCTATCGCAGGAAGACGAAAAGGAACGTGAGGCGGCGGAGCATGAACTGAATTACGTCTCACTGGACGGCAACATTGCGTGCATGGTTAATGGTGCCGGACTCGCAATGGCAACGATGGACCTGATCAAATTGCACGGAGGCGATCCGGCCAACTTCCTGGACGTCGGTGGCGGCGCGACAGCCGAACGCGTCGCAGAAGCGTTCAAGCTAATACTATTGAATGACAAGGTCGCCGCAATTCTCGTCAATATATTTGGCGGAATTGTCCGCTGCGATGACATTGCCAAGGGCATCATCAGCGCCGTCAAAGAAGTGGGCGTGAAAGTGCCGGTCATTGTGCGCCTTGAGGGCACTAACGTGGACAAGGGACGTGAGCTGCTGGCTGGCAGCGATCTCGACATCATCTCCGCCGACAACCTGACCGATGCAGCCAAGAAATCCGTATCGGCAGTCGCTTGACGAGAAGCATTGATGAGTATTTTGATTAACAAAGAAAGCAAGGTCATCTGCCAGGGCATAACCGGCAGCCAGGGCTCATTCCATACGGAACAGGCCATCGCGTATGGCACGCACGTTGTTGGCGGCATGACGCCGGGGAAAGGCGGTATCGAACACCTTGGCGTGCCGGTCTTCAATACGATGGCTGAGGCGGTGGGTGAGACGGGTGCGGACGTCAGCATGATCTATGTGCCGGCGCCGTTTGCGGCCGACGCCATTCTCGAAGCAGCCGATTCGGGCGTAAAGCTGGTCGTCTGCATTACCGAGGGAATCCCGGTTAACGACATGGTGCGCGTAAAGTCATCACTGCGTGATTATAACTGTCGCCTCATCGGCCCCAATTGTCCGGGAATCATTACGCCCGATGAATGCAAGATCGGCATTATGCCCGGGTTCATTCATAAGAAGGGCCGCATTGGCGTCGTGTCGCGTTCTGGCACGCTCACCTATGAAGCGGTTTACCAGACCACGACCAACGGGCTCGGACAAAGCACCTGCGTTGGCATCGGCGGAGATCCGGTTCGTGGCATGAATTTCATTGACTGTCTTGAGCTCTTCCAGGCCGACCCGGAGACCGAGGGCGTCATCATGGTCGGAGAAATTGGCGGCACTGATGAGGAGGCGGCAGCCGAATACATCAAAGCCAATGTGACGAAACCCGTGGTTGCCTATATCGCCGGCGTGACGGCGCCTCCGGGCAAGCGCATGGGCCACGCTGGCGCCATTATCGCTGGCGGCAAGGGTACCGCTGCAGCGAAATTTGAAGCGCTCGACGCGGCCGGCGTTGCCACAGTGAGATCACCGGCAGAGCTTGGCAGCAAGATGGCCGAGGTACTTGGCTAGTCAGGTCACCTTGGCGATCGCCCAGCTCGACCTCGCTGTCGGCGATGTCGGCGGCAACGCCCGAAAAATAATCGAATACGCCAGGCGCGCCGGCCAGGAGCTGCAGGCGGACCTGGTAGTATTTCCCGAGCTCAGTGTTTGCGGCTATCCGCCCGAAGACCTGTTATTCCATTCCGGCTTGCGAAAAAATATCGAAGACGCGCTTGTGCTGATTCGTGAATCGGTGCGCGGGATCGCAGTCCTGATCGGTTTTCCGGAATACGCGGACGACGTCATTTACAACACATCAGCCGTTTTTCTGGACGGCCATGTACTGTGCCGGTACCGCAAACAAAAGCTTCCCAACTACAGCGTATTCGACGAGGAACGCTATTTCACGGCCGGTAAGGAGGCGGCCGTGTTTACGCTGAACGGCGTGCGAATTGGCCTCAATATTTGTGAAGACGTTTGGCAAACAGGGCCTCTGAGGGCGAGCCGCTCCGCGGGTGCCGAGTGCATCATCGCCATCAACGGCTCCCCGTACGAAATCGACAGTCAGGTCAATCGCGAAGCAGAGGTGCGGACACGAATTGACGACATCGGCGTACCGGTCGTGTACGTCAACATGGTCGGCGGTCAGGATGAGCTCGTCTTTGACGGCGGGTCATTCATACTTGATGGGAACGGCGAGGTCGTATTTCGCGCACCCGCGTTCACAGAGGGTTTGCATGCGGTGACGATGGCGGCTGACGCGACCGGCGTTATCCCAAGGAGCGACCAAATCACAGCCCTGCTCGATGCTGAAGAAAGCGTCTACAAAGCGCTTGTCACGGGAACCCACGATTATGTTTCCAAGCACGGCATTAACGGCGTGCTGATCGGATTGAGCGGCGGTATCGACTCAGCGCTGGTACTGACCGTCGCCTGCGATGCGCTGGGCGCAGATAGAGTTCGGGCCGTCATGATGCCGTTTCGTTACACCTCCAACATGAGTCAGGAAGATGCTGCCAAGCAGGCTGCAAGTATGGGCATTCGCTACGACGTGATACCCATTGCGCCGCTCTACGACGCCACGTTGGCGCAACTCGAAGCCGTATTCGAAGGACGCAAGGAGGATGTGACGGAGGAGAACATTCAGGCGCGCTGTAGAGGCTTGTTGCTGATGGCCATTTCAAACAAGACCGGGCGCATATTGCTGACGACCGGCAACAAAAGCGAAATGGCCGTTGGCTATGCGACGCTGTACGGTGATATGGCCGGCGGCTTCGCGCCGATTAAGGATTGCAGCAAGTCGCTCGTTTATCGCTTGGCACGTTATCGAAACTCGCTTGGCGAGTGCATTCCCGAGCGTGTCATTACGAGGGAGCCGTCTGCAGAATTGCGCGCGGATCAAAAAGACAGCGACTCACTGCCGGACTACGATGTACTGGATCCGATTCTTGAAGCCTTTATTGAGGACGATTTGTCGGTCGACGAGATCGCCGCACGCGGTTTCGATCGAGCAACCGTTGTTCAGGTTCTCGAAATGGTGAAGCGAAACGAATACAAGCGGCGTCAGGCACCGCCCGGAGTCCGAATCAGCGGCCGCGCCTTCGGCCGCGACTGGCGCTACCCGATCACGTCCGGCTATCAATTTCCGACGTAGGAGGGCCTTCAGGCCCGATTGATTTCAGTTATTCGGGAAATTCAAATCCAGAACTCGGCGTGTGTCTTCCGCGAGGTCCATCATGCCGAGTTTCTCGTACGCCTCGGCCATAATGGTCAGCGAATCAACATTACCTGTCGCGCCATGAAATTCTTCAAGGGCATCCTGGGCACGGTTCAATGCCGCAACGTATGCGCCGCGACGCATGTAATAGTCCGCAACATGGTTTTCGTAAGCGGCGAGACGATTCTTCAGGTACAACATGCGTTGCACCGCATCGGCGGAATACGGGCTGGCCGGGTAGCGATCGACGAGTCGCCGCAAATTTGCATACGACTGGCCGACTCCCTCGGGCGGACGTTTCGTCAGGTCTTTGCGGAACCAACGCTCCGTGAATCCGGGCTCGCCCTCGAAATGCGCCAAAGCCGTGATGTACAAAGCGTAATCAACACGCGGATGAATCGGGTTTTCACGCATAAATGTATCAGCGGTCTCGATCGCCTGCTCGGATTGGCCACTCTTGTAATACGCGTACATCAGCTCCAGCTGTATCTGCCGGCTAAAATCACTAAACGGAAATCGCGCCTGAATGGCTTCATAAATCTGGATTCCGCGACGGTAGTTATTGCGCGCGACCGATTCCCGTGCCTTCTCGTAGGCCTCGGTGACGCTGCCGATCTCGGTTTGCTGTTCGCCGCTACCGGCGCATGCGACGAGCAAGGCGAGCGCGCCAATCAGTAGCGCCTGGCGTAGCGTCATCAACATGCGACGGCCGCCTCGTGGCGAAAAAATGAGCCTGTTCATGGTGCGATTTTCGGGCCTGATCCGGTCAAAGTCGGCGAGTATACCGTAAACTTGGCGCGCAACGATGGATACTGAAAAGCAACAAAAAACGGTCCCCGATGAGCTGGCGGGTCTTCGATTGGACCAGGCATTGGCGCAGATGTTTCCCGATTATTCGCGAAGCCGCCTCAAGGCCTGGCTAATGGATGGAGCCGTTCTGGTGGACGGCGAAAAGCTGCGGCCCAGGGACCGGGTTGACGGCGGTGAGGAGGTCGAACTCCGTGCGCTGCATGAGGTCGCTGTTCGCAGCACACCAGAGGCAATTAGCCTCGACATTGTGTTTGAGGATGAGGCACTGCTCGTCATCAACAAGCAGGCCGGGCTGGTCGTGCATCCGGGCGCAGGCAATCCGACCGGCACGCTGATGAATGGTTTACTGCATCATGCCCCGGCACTGGAGGAGTTGCCGCGAGCGGGCATCATTCATCGGCTTGATAAAGACACGACGGGATTGATGTTGGTTGCCAAAACCTTGTCCGCGCACACCAACCTGGTCAGAGCGCTTTCCGAGCGCGAGGTCTCGCGCCACTATCTCGCGATTTGCAAAGGTGTCCTGACAGGCGGCGGCACCATTAACGAGCCGATCGGGCGCCATTCAACGGATCGCACGAAAATGAGCATTCGCAGTGACGGCCGAGCGGCCGTTACGCATTTCACGGTGCGCGAACGCTTCCGCGCGCACAGTTACATCGACGTAAAACTCGATACGGGCCGCACTCACCAGATCCGGGTTCACTTTGCTCATCGTCGGCACGGGCTACTGGGAGACTCGACGTACGGCGGACGCCTCGCTCTGCCGGCGGGTGCCTCGCCACAACTGATTGAGGCCTTGCGTGGATTCAAGCGACAGGCACTGCATGCGTCT
>Ga0255056_10000395_pt1 | contig 12765 bp, 9 predicted proteins | sample Cases_109_1_MG_FD_183639 | JGI IMG/M metagenome (GOLD analysis project Ga0255056, IMG submission 183639) | Seawater microbial communities from Amundsen Gulf, Northwest Territories, Canada - Cases_109_1 | ecosystem: Environmental > Aquatic > Marine > Gulf | place: Canada: Northwest Territories... | reverse complement strand
GTGTCCATATCGTGGCATGATAGCTGGTGCCGCAAGCCACGATATGGACACCGCGCGTAATGTCGAAAGCGTCATTCGCAACCGGTCCGAATGCGGCGTCCAGAACTCTGCCGTTCGCGATGCGTTCATTCAGCGTGCGCTCAACCGCTCGCGCCTGCTCGTGGATTTCCTTTTGCATGTAGTGACGAAACTCGCCGCGCTCCGCCGCATCCGCTGTGAGTTCGCTCTCTTTGACCGGTCGCGCGACCTGGTTGCCGTCGCGGTCGTAGATCGTGACCTCCTTGCGCTCGACGAGTGCTATGTCGCCTTCATCCAGGAACATGAAATTTCGGGTAACAGGGAGTAACGCCGCAACATCCGAGGCCACGAAATTCTCGTCGATGCCAAGGCCCACGACGACCGGGCAACCGGCCCGCGCCAATACCAGCTTGTCCGGCTCACTGGCGCTCATGGCCGCCAGCGCGTAAGCACCTTCAAGTTCTGCGACCGTGTCCCTGACCGCCGTCATCAGGTCACCGGTTTGCGTCAAGTGATGCTTGATTCGATGCGCAACGACTTCGGTGTCGGTTTCCGACTCGAACTCGTATCCGAGTTTCCTCAGGTCGTCCCGCAGTTCCTGGTAATTTTCGATAATGCCGTTGTGCACGACGGCGATGTCGTCGCGTGACATATGCGGATGCGCGTTGCTCTCGCTGGGAGCGCCATGGGTTGCCCAGCGGGTATGTGAAATACCGGTGCTGCCGCGAACGGGATTGTCATCGAGCGCGTTCTGCAGTTCCTGGACTTTGCCGAGGCGGCGGACGCGGGTGATGCTGTGGCCGGCGCGGATCGCAATGCCGGCCGAGTCGTAGCCGCGATATTCGAGCCTTCGCAGGCCTTCCATCAGAATGGGAACGACATTTCTTTCGGCGACTGCGCCGACGATTCCACACATTTATCGGCTCTCCCTGGCCGGTCCGCCCCGAAACAAACGATGAATCGGAAAATTGAGCAGGATTAGTAGTTTAGCCCATTTTCCCCAGCGCCATGAGCCAGCCAGATTGCATCAGATTGCGCTGCCGGGCAAGGGCAAAATACCGCTTTGGGAATCAGGCTGAATTAGGGTCACTGTCACCCTAATTCTGCGGTCTTTTCCAGTTTGGCAGCGAGATCTGTTGGCTGCGTTCGATCGTCAGTTGATCGTCCGGCGCATCCTGCGAGATTGTCGCCCCGGCGCCGATCGTCGCACCTTTACCGACTTTCACTGGCGCCACCAGCTCGACGCCCGAGCCGATGAACGCGCCGTCGCCGATGACGGTCCGGTGCTTGTTGGCGCCGTCGTAGTTACAGGTAATGGTGCCGGCGCCGACGTTGACGCCCTTGCCGATCGTGGTATCGCCGATATAGGTCAAATGATTGACCTTGCTGCCGTCGGCGACCGTACTCTTCTTGATCTCGACGAAATTGCCGACTTTAACCCTCTCGGCGAGTTCGGCCCCGGGCCGCAGGCGGGTGAACGGGCCGATCTCGCAATCGCTGCCGGTGCTTGCACCCTCGATATGACAGTTCGGGTGCACCACGGTGCCCGCGCCCAGGCGGCTGTCGCGAACGAGGTTGTTGGATTCGATTTTGACCTTGTCGCCCAGCGCGACGTCGCCCTCGAACACCGCGTTGACGTCAATGAAAACGTCCTTGCCGCAGGTCAGTGTGCCGCGTATATCCACTCTCGCCGGGTCCGCGAAAGTAACGCCGGCGTCCAGCAACTCGTCCACCTGACGCCGCTGCAGGGCGCGCTCCGCTTCCGCCAGTTGTCGCTTGTCGTTTATGCCCATAATTTCTGTCTCGCTGTCGGCCCTGACTCCGTGCACGGTGTGACCATCGGCGACGGCCATGCCGATGACATCGGTCAGATAATACTCTCCCTGGCTGTTGTCGTTGCCGAGATTGGCCAGCCACTTTTTCATTTGCCTCGCGGGGCAGGTCAGCACGCCCGTGTTGATTTCACATAGGCGCTGTTCGCCCTCCGACGCGTCCTTTTGCTCGACGCTTCTGACGACGTCGCCGTCTTCGCGCACGATGCGCCCGTAGCCGAACGGATCGCTGGCGTCGACGGTCAGTACCGCGACATCCGTGTCAGCGCAGGCATCCAAAAGTTTCTGCAGCGTGGCCGGTTGCAGCAGCGGCACATCGCCGTACAGGACCAGCACCCTGTTCTCATCCGGCGTGTCCGGCATCGCCTGTTGCACGGCGTGCCCAGTGCCGAGTTGTTCGTTCTGCAGGACCCATCGGAGCTCCGAGCCCCGCACCGACGATTTGACCAGTTCCCCGCCGAACCCGTAAACGACGCAGATATCGCCGGCGCCCAGCGCCTCCGAGCAGTCGATAACGTGTTGCAATAATGGCCGGCCGGCCAGCGGCTGCAGCACCTTGGGCAGGCTCGAATGCATGCGCGTGCCCTGGCCGGCGGCGAGAATGACAATGCTCAGATCCAATTCCGTTTGACCTTATGCGGTTTCGTGGAGGTGGCTATTATAGGAGCCAGGATCGGGGCGATGTCTCAAAACTCGTAAGCGAGCGCCGTGATAACGCCATAGTCGTTATTCGACGCGCCCTCGGATTGCGGCTGATTGTCGTGACTGTTGTAGACTTCGAACTGCCAGTACAGTTCGTTGACAATCTCCCACTTCAGTTTGGCCTCGAGCTCCGCACGTACCCTGCCCCATTCCGTGATGCTCGGTATGATCTCGAGGCTCGTCGATAAATCCCACTCCGGAGAGTCGTAGCGAAACCAGTCCCACTGCACGTCCACGTAAGATTCCAGCGAATCCTTGTCCTCAGGCTCGCCAATCAGGTTCTCCCGCGTCACTTTGAGACCACCCTGTACAACGAAAAAGCTGTGATTGGATTGCGTGATTATTCGGCCGCCACCACCACCGAGCGAGGTACGCAAGTTGATGCCGAGTTCGTCGTTGGTATCGAAATTCAGGTTGCCGCTGGTCAGCCAGCGATTGGCGCGCAGGCGGGAGAAATTAAAGCCCAGCGTTTGCCGCTGGCTGGCATCGCTGTCGGCGCTGTCAGATATTATTGACGAGAAATTCATGCCCATAATGTGCGTTCGGGTTCGTTGCCTGGCCGACATGCCGACGTTGAACTGCTCGACCGAGTTCGCGTTGGTGAAGTTATAGCCCAGCGATACATCGATATCGACATCGCGCCACCCCTCCTGATCGATCGGATCCATACTAACGACGCGATCACGGTCGAGAACGGCCGGGCCGCGGCTGGTCTCCACTACAATTTTTCCGGCCTCATCCGAGATAGTCACGCGGCCGAAATAGCGGCTCCCGTTCATCGTCTCCGTCTGGATGTTCTGGTCGCTGCTGAGAAAAGCGATGTCTTCCCATTCGATCGAGATGGTCCCGGTGGGGTCCGTATTGAAGCGAAGTTTGCCGCGCCCGAGCTCCTTGACCTCTCCTGTCAGCCGGTCGCCGTTTTTGAAAATGACGACATCGGTTTTGTCGGCAGCCAGGGCCGGAATTGTTATAGACAGTTGCAGCGCCATCAGCAATTGAGCCAGCAGCGCTCTCCGCGATGAATGACCGGGCATCTGTCGTTGAAAATTGTGGAGCATCGGGAGTATCCTTTGGTTGCTATTCTGCGGGTCGCTCGGTCCGCAGAGGCAATTATTGCCATTCCCGCGCACATGTCCAATCCTCTGGATTCCGCGTTCAGCGCCGGGGTCGAGATCAGGCGAAAGATGGATGAGATATAGAGCAATTAAGTATACTGTCCCGATTTCGGAGAGCCACTATGCAAACCGCCCGTTCGTCTCGATTCTTTCATACCTGCACACTCCTTTTGACAGCCTGGTTCTTAGGTGGCTGCTCGTCCGACAACATTCGCTCGGACTACGACATGTCTGCCGATTTCGGCTCGTACAAAACCTATAACTTCATCGCTGGCGCCGGACCCGACCGCGAGGGCTACGACAGTCTGTTCACGCAATACATGATAACGGCCATCACGATCGAGATGGAAAATCGCGGCTATGTGAAATCGGACAATCCGGATCTGCTGGTCAACTTCAATGCCAACCTGCAGGAGAAGACCAAGGTGACACAGAGCTCGGCACCAGCGATGCCTTATTACGGCTATCGCGGCGGGTTCTATGACCCCTGGGGTGGTTACGGTTATTCAACGCAAACACACGTATCGCAATACACCGAAGGGACGTTCAACATCGACCTGATCGATGCCCGTAAAAAGCAACTGGTGTGGGAGGCGGTCGGCATCGGCAGGGTCACTGATAAGGATCTGCAGAATTTGCAGCAAGGCGTGATGGAGGGTGTACCGAAGTTCTTCGCCGACTATCCGTTTGTGGCCGGAAGCTCCTCGCAGGTCATGCCCGAGAAATAGCGGAGACCACTCATGATGAAGTACGTTCCCGGCGTGATCGGCGCGGTCGCTGCCTACGGCGCGCTCATGTTCATCAACTGGATCCAGACATCCTGGGTCCATGCGGCGATATTTTTCGGCGTGTATCTGTTTGTCACGCTCGGTGTCGACAAAGCGATGACGCAGTACGGGAATTCCGCCGGGAAAAAATAGCAGCCAGACGACGATCGCGACTCGAGAGTCGCTCCTTCAAAGCAGAAATACGATAATCGCTCGCGATCGTCAGACCTGTTGGCTAAACGCCAGTGGTGCCCTCCCTGATGCACCGGCGTTACATGAACGGGATCCAGATTGAGCCGAGGATCGTGCCAGGCTCGATCTTCATTTGACGTCGACCTCTGGAGCGTGAATCCGTTCCGCCACGAGTCCGCCACACCTGAGACTCACTATCGCGGACCGTTCCGTACGCCTACCGCCGCACGAACACTCACTCGCTATGGATACGGCGAATTCGCTTCGCGCCGACCCACCTGGATTGTCATCGATAAAAAAGTCACTGTTCGCGTGACGGGAATCCTTTGGTTTTTGCGTAACACTGTATAAGGCCCGACCTTGTGTGGCGGCATTTGAGCCGGAGGATGAGAAAAATGACATATGTTGGAAGAACCAAATTATCTGCACCGCTCAGTTGCTTTTTATCGCTACGGACGCAATCGGTACGGGCTATTAAACCCGTGGCGATCGCCAAGCTGCTGGCCTCGGACGGGGCGGTCGCGGGATGCTGCCGGACATCGGTTTCCTGGATTTTCGGCGTGGCACTCGGCCTGCTGCTGGCCGCCGCGCCGCCGGTGAGTGCGGACGGCAAGCTGTACTGGACCAACGATGAGCACATCCAAAGGTCCGATCTGGATGGCTCGAACGTGGAAGTCCTCATCGAAAGCACCAAGGGAAGTCGCGTCTTCAGCATGAAATTCGATGCGGTCGGCGGAAAGATCTATTGGCTCGATATTCATGCGTTAAGTTCAGGGTCGCTCAGGCGGGCCAATCGCGACGGCAGCAACGTTGAAATTCTGGTAGAGCCTCTGTCCGGCTTTCCCGTCTATGGCGCGGGTTTCGACCTGGATCTGACCAACGGCAAGGTCTATTGGACGAACGGCAGCGGCATCTTCCGGGCCAACCTCGACGGCACGGGACTCGAACGCGTGGTCGTCGTCAATGAGGCGCAGGACCTTGCGCTCGACATCGCAGGCGGCAAGGTCTACTGGATCGATCCGCAAATCCTTTCTGGCATAACCGGCGGGTTGGGCCGGGCCAATCTCGATGGCACGGGGGTGGAGACGATACTCGTCATCGAGAGAGGCGTGGGGTCTTTGGAGGATGGTGCGCCGTCGATCACGCTCGATCTGCCAAACGGTCATGTTTACTGGTACAACGCCGGGTCGAAAGAATTCAGCCGGGCGAACCTGGATGGTAGCGCGCCGGAATCCTTGTTCACGGAGTCCGAGCTTGTGGTGGAGATCGAGGTCGATCCTGTGGGCGGAAAGATCTACTGGACCAATCGAGACTTGCACCAGGTCGTACGCGCCAACTTTGACGGCACGGGCCGTGAGACCGTGCTGTCTTTCCCGGGTCTACTGTCGGAAATGTGCGTCGCCTCACTTCAGGTCACGGAGGGTCTCGGCCTCGATCTCGCTGGCGGCAAGCTGCTGGTTGGCGTGAACGCGCTCGCCAACCCTGTGATCAGCTCGATCTGGCAAGCAAACCTCGATGGCTCGGGCCTGGAAACGCTGCTGCCGTACCCGAACCCAACGGTGTGCCAAATGCGTGGCATCACGCTGGACGAAAGCGCCGGCAAGATGTACTGGACGGGATTGCTGGGTGGCGGCGTCCTCCGCGCGAATCTCGACGGCACGAATCCCGAGAAAATCTTGTCAGGCCTGGGCAGGACTGTGGGCGATGCCGGCGATGCCGTCGTCGATCCGCGCAGCGGCAAGATTTACTGGGTTGGCAGCTCACGGATTCTCCGGGCCGATGTCGACGGCGGCAATCTGGAGGTCCTGGTCGACCGCAACACGCTGCCGAGCATGCGTGCCCCGGGTGGCATCACACTCGATCTCGTCAACGACAAGGTTTATTGGTCCGACAAAATCGAAAAAAACCCCTCAACGGGAATCTTTTCGGGCGTCCTGCACCGCACAAACCTCGACGGAACCGTAACCGAAACCATCCTGCCTTCGGGAATCTTCAGGCCGGTCTCGGTCGCGGTGGATCCCGGCGCTGGAAAGCTTTATTGGGGTCACAACAACGCCCGCAACCTGGCCGGGTTCAGTCGCGCGAATTTCGATGGTACGGACCCGGAATTCATGGGTCTCGTCTTCAACCGTCCTATCACCGATATCGCCATCGACGTGGCGGCCGGAAAGCTGTACTGGTCGTCTGATCTTGGCGCCCGCATCGGGCGCCGGAATCTCGATGGTACCGGGAACGACGTTCTACATACTGAAACGCGCGCTTTCCATATCGCGGTGCCCGTTACGGCCCTCGATGTGGGCCCGGTGGCCGATGCCGGACCCGACCAGATTGTCGATGAGGGTGATGTCGTGAGTCTCGACGGCTCGGCGTCGACCGGCGACGGCGACCCGCTGACCAGCTACGACTGGACACAGGTCGGCGGTCCCCCGGTTGTTCTCGATACCACCGATCCCGTCCAGCCCACCTTTACCGCGCCGATCGTCGCAATCGGCGGGGAGACTGTGACGTTTGAGCTCGTAGTCGGAGACGGCACCGATATCAGTGCAGTCGATTTCGTGGATATCACCATCGTCAACGTGAACAACCCGCCGGTCGCCGACGCGGGCGATCCGCAAATCGTGCCCGAAAGCACGGGCGTGACGCTAGATGCCAGCAACAGCTTCGATCCGGATGGCGATCCCCTAACCTGCGCGTGGACACAGACAGCGGGAACACCGGTCGCCCTGGCCGACCCGCTAGCCTGTATCACCACCTTCACCACACCGGCGTTAGTGCCGGTCGCTGGCGAAACGCTGACCTTCTCGTTGCTGGTGGTCGATGACGGCTACGAAACGAGCGCACCCGATACGGTCGATATCGAGGTCACGCACGTCAATCAGCCACCCGTTGCCGACGCGGGCGGACCCGGGCCGATCCTGGCCGACGAGGGCACTACGGTCACACTCGACGGCAGCGCCAGCACCGATCCCGAGGATGGCGTGCCGGGTAGCTTCCTGTGGGAGCAGATCGGCGGGCCGGCGGTTACGATTATTGGTGCCGGCACCAGTCTCGCTACCTTCGACGTGCCACCGGTAATGCCGGGCGGGCAGGACTTCACCTTCCGCCTGACCGTCGGCGATGGCGAGTTCACCGACGACGACCAGGTCATCATTCAGGCGCGGAACGTGAACGACCCGCCGGACTGTGCGATCGCAAGAGCGAGCGACGAGGAGCTTTGGCCGCCGAATCACAAGTATCACGCGATCTCGATCGTCAACCTGGCCGATCCCGATGCGAACGACGTCGAGGTAATCATCACCTCGATCTTCCAGGACGAGCCGGTCAACGGCCTTGGCGACGGGGACACCAGCCCGGACGCTATGATCCGGACCGATGTCCCGATGGTTGATTCCGCACTGGTTCGGGTCGAGCGCGCCGGCATCTTTGACGGCAGGGTCTATCACATCAGCTTCACGGCCTTCGATGGTTTCGAGGGCTGCAGCGGTGAGGTTCTCGTTACCGTGCCGCACAGCCGCAAGGGTACGCCGGCGCAAGATGGCGGCGCCCTTTACGACTCAACCCTGGAATAGGAGAAAAATGTCATGGCAAGACTATTCGTTCGGAGGCCGATGATGCGCCTCAAAGGGATCGCAGTTGCCCTTACCGCCGTACTGGCTTTCGGCGCGGTGCCGGTGAGAGCCGAGATCGTCGCATTGATCGACAGCTTCGAGCTTGATGAGGGTATCGACTTGACAGGTTGGAACGTGAATGTGGTGGCGGCGCCAGGCGGGCCGGCCACCGCCTTTTGTGGCTACGAGGCGCAAATGGCCATCGTGACAGCCATCGAACCCGCCGGCATACAGTGGGTGACAAGGCGCGTATGGCTGGTCGATACATCCGGCGCCGCGATCGCTCCGGCACAACGCCTCGATGTCTCCCTGGTGAGCGATTGCCCGGATGCTCCGGGCATCTGGATGCTGACGCTGACGCCGCTCGGGAGTTCATAGGCATCGCGATCGATTCCTTGGCGGCGCTATCGGATTGTGGGCAGAAAACCCCAGCTAATTAGCGGATCAATGAGTAGTGCATTTGAATGTATCTTGTCGTTTCGATGTTCCGGAAATCCAGTGAGGTATAGTGTGCAGAGCTTGACTGCCGAACTTCAGAAAGTGAAATAGAACTCCGCCTGGACGGGTGCTCGGCGGAGTCAGGTAGGTGACGTGATACAAGGTGAGCGATTCCTGCGGGCGGACGAGATCTTGCAGCAGCTATTGGGCCTGCCGGAGTCAGAGCAGTCGGAGTATCTGGCACGAAGCTGCGACGACGATCGAGCGCTGCATGTCCTGGTCGAGCGCCTGTTGATCCAGGCCATGGCGGATGACACTCGTTTGCGCCCCGGGGCCGCGTTCGAGATGCTCGGCGTAGAGACGCAGGACTTTGCACCCGACCCCGTTTCTGCCTTCGCACCCGGCGATCGGGTCGGTGCGTTCCAGCTGGTTCGGTGTCTCGGCCGCGGCGGCATGGCCACGGTCTATCTGGCGGCAAGGGTTGACGGTCAGTTCGAACAAAACGTCGCCCTCAAATTTTTGAACAGAGCAGGTGAATCAATTGCTCGCTTCGAACAGGAACGCCAAATCCTCGCGTCGTTCGATCACCCGAATATTGCGAGATTACTGGATGGCGGCGTCACCGATCAAGGCGTCCCTTATGTGGCCATGGAATATGTCGAAGGAGAGTCTCTGCTTGAGTACTGTGATCGGGAACAACTCAGCATCGAGCGACGGCTGCGGATTTTCAATCTAATCATCGATGCGGTACACGAGGCCCACCGCAAACTAATCGTCCACCGCGACATCAAGTCCGCCAACATAATCGTCACAGCCGACGGCGTACCGAAGCTACTCGACTTCGGCATTGCCAAATTACTGGATACCGATGCGCTGCCACACGCTGCACCCGCCACACGCGTTCTGGCGCCGATGACGCCGGAGTATGCGAGTCCGGAGCAAATCCGCGGCGAGCCCATGACTGTTGCCACGGATATCTATCAGCTCGGCTACTTGCTCTATGTATTGCTCACCGATCAATCGCCGTATGCCATTGCGCCAAACGATATTGCGGCGCTCGTGGATGCCATTACACGCCGTGACCCCATAGCGCCGAGCCGGCGGGTCGCCGACGTTGATATTGCCAGCAGTCCGGACGGCGGTACGCCGTGGCAGTTACGTAATACTACTCAGGCCAGGCTCCGTAACGACCTGCGCGGTGACCTGGACCGCGTTGTCTTGAAGGCGTTGCACAAGGATCCGGACCGCCGCTACGGGAGCGTCGCCGAGTTCGCCAAGGATATCGAAAATGTTCTGACTCACCGGCCCATTAGCGCTCGGCCTGACAGCGCCGGCTATCGCACGCAAAAGTTTGTCCAGCGTCATACGTTTGCCGTCGGAGCGACCAGCGCTGTCATCCTTGCCATTGTTATCGGTACCTCGCTTTTCACCTATGGCCTGTCGCAGGCAAAACAACAGGCCGAGTTGGAGGCCGCCAAGGCGACGGAAGTAGCGTCTTTTATGCGCGAATTGTTTCGATCCGCAAATCCGGAGGTGACCGCGGGCGCAACGCTCACTGCCCGGGAGGTTCTGGACAAAGGCCTGGTGCAACTTCAGGATCGGCTGGACATCAACCCGGTGGTTAGAGCGGATCTGCTCCACACCATGGGGTATGCCTACCTGGAGTTGGGTGTCCTGGACACGGCCGAGCAGGTGCTGCAGGAGTCTCTCGACCTGAGACAGGCGGTCGCCGGCACCGAAAACGAAGACTACGTCACGACGCTTTACGTAATGGCGGATCTGTATCGAGTCCAGGGCCGTTATGCGCAGGCGGAAGCTCTTGCGCGGCAAGTATATGAATCCAGCCGTCGTATTCTGGGCAATGAGGCGCAGCAGACTCAACGTGCTCTGCGCCTGTTGGGAACGGCTATATTCCGGCAAAGCCGTTTCAAGGAAGCCGAGGAGATGCAGCGCAAACTGCTCACGTTGACCCGGCGAACTCTTGGCGAGCAGCATCCTGATGTCGTGGATGCTTTGAAAAACGCTTCAATCTCCGTTTACATGCAAGGACGCATCGAAGAGGCCCTGGAGCTACTGGAGCAAGCATTCCAACTGGGTATGAATGTGCTGGGCGAGAAACACCCCACTACACTCAAGATGCTGAACAATATCGCACTTTACTATGAGGGTCTGGGGCGGCTCCGGGAGAGCACTGAGGTCTATGAACGCGTCATAACACTGCGCATCGAAACGCTGGGCGAAGAGCATCCGCATACGCTGCGTACAAAAATGAGTCTCGCGAGACTTTTTCGCCTGCTCGGCGACAACGAGGTTGCAATCCCAAAGCTCGAGCATGTTGTTGCAGTGCAGACCCGGACTCTGGGCGCAGAGCACCCTGACACGCTGTGGACGCAGCAGGAACTGGCTCTCGGCTACGCAGCGCTTGGCCGATCACAAGAAGCTGAGTCAATGCTCCAGACACTGCTCGAGCAACGTACACGTCTGTTTGGTGAGGGCCACCACCTTTCGGTGTGGTCGAGATATCAGCTCGGAAGTGTGCTGCGACAGAACAAGAAGTACCGGTCAGCAGAACGCCAGCTACAAACTGCCGTGGATCTCAACCGCGCGGCCGGCGGCGGCGTAGAATCAGCCTATTATTTGCTTGAGCTGGGCCTGGTCTACCGGGACGACAACCAGCTAGAGCGCGCGGAAACGATACTTCAGGAGGCTCGCCAGATCACGGTCGCGGACCAGATCCCCGACTTGCATGGGGCTTTGCTGCACGCTTGGGGGGAAACCCTGCGACTCCGCGGGCGGCTGGATGAGGCCGAACCGTCCTTGCTTGAGGGTCTGGAGATCATGTCGTCGATCTTTGGCAAGGAACACGACCTGACGCGGGAAGTCGCCGGTTCCCTGAGCCAGCTTTACGCCGCTCGCGGGCAGACTACCGAAACTCAATACTACAGCCAAATGGCTGGCGCCGACGAACATCCATAACCCCAATCCCGACGCCGTTTAGTCAACCGGCGGGGACAGTGCAGCCCGAGCCGGGCACAGCGCCTTCCCAACGATGGCTACTCGCGTATGATCGGTAACGGTGAAGTCACCGGTCCATGGCCTTGGAAGAACTTAGCATTACTGATCTGTTGGAGGCTCACCGGTCGGGAGATAATGATGCACTCGACCAGGCGTTTGGCATTGTCTACGAGGATCTCCGCCGCCTTGCGCGTTACCAGCTGAGAGGTCGCGGAGCGAACACTCTGAACACGACCGCATTGGTGCACGAACTCTATCTGAAGCTCGCGGCGAGCGATCAGTCTGCTGCAGAGAATCGCGCCCACTTGCTGTCGCTCGCGTCCCGGGCCATGCGACAAATAATCGTCGACTACGCGCGCAAACAAGCTGCCGGCAAACGAGGCGGCAATGCTCTTAAGCTCCCGTTGGACACCAATGAGATTCCGGTACATGACAATGCGGAATGGATCCTGGCGGTCGATCAGGCGCTGGGGCAGATCCGGGCAGTTGATGAGCGTTTGGAGCAGGTATTCGACTGCCGCTATTTTGCCGGACTCAGTGAAGAGGAATCCGCTGCGGCCCTGGGCGTATCCGTAAGCACGATTCAACGTGACTGGCGGCGCGCCAAGGCATGGTTGCGGGAAGCTCTGGCTAACGGCCAATAACGACTGTAATCAGCCATTGAAAATTGACCCCGTATCGGCGGCGAATTTTGGCGCACCAAAAACCGGTAACAATGTCGGACAAGCTGTCGAATGATGCGAGAATGGACTACTCGGATTTTGCTCGCGATGGCCACCTTGATGAACTGTATACGAATGCCGGGGCCGTATCCGACGGTGACGACCAACTCGACCGGGTGCGTGGTCAGGATGGCCCAGAAAGACAGCAAAGCGTCGATGACTCGCAAGCAGCGGGGTCTCTACAAGACTATGAAGAACACGGGTGCCCAGTGGTTCTTTTGACAATGGGTTATTGGGCGAGACCGCAGTCCGTTGATCGGGGTAAAGGAACTCGCATCACCGCAATCATTGCCCTTTCGGCATGCAGTGTCTTGTTAGCCGGATGTGGTGGTCGAGCCTATCTGCATGGGTCCGTT
>Ga0255056_10000394_pt1 | contig 12779 bp, 14 predicted proteins | sample Cases_109_1_MG_FD_183639 | JGI IMG/M metagenome (GOLD analysis project Ga0255056, IMG submission 183639) | Seawater microbial communities from Amundsen Gulf, Northwest Territories, Canada - Cases_109_1 | ecosystem: Environmental > Aquatic > Marine > Gulf | place: Canada: Northwest Territories... | reverse complement strand
GTCTTGAGCGCTTCTACATAAGCCGGTCGACAATTCGGATCTCCGAGGCTGTTGATCATCAGAGCGAGACCGGGAACACCAACTGACGACAAGTACCGATGTCCCAATTCGACCACCTCAGCGTCGGCCTGAGGGCTCTCCACATCGAGGTATTCCACACCAAGCTGGAAGAACTGGCGACGACGGCCGCCTTGGGGACGCTCATAGCGAAAGTAGGGACCGGCATAGGCCCCCTTCCATGCACCTTGCTGACCTGAGTTGAGATAAGCCCTCACCACAGCAGCTGTTCCCTCGGGTCGGAGTGTCAGCGATCTTCCACCACGATCGGTGAATGTGTACATCTGTTTGGAAACGACTTCGGTGTTTTCACCAACACCGCGTTCAAAGAGACCCGTTGCTTCGAAGATCGGGGTCATCACAAGCGGATAGCCATAACGTCCCGACCAAACATCCCACTTCGAGAGCGCCTCGCGCCATGCCTGGGATCTCGGAGCACCTAGGTCATCTGTCCCTTTCGGAGGTTGAAAGCTCATCGAGCCAGGCACGTTACCGGTGCCACCCTTTGAGCAGAGATCTCATTTGGCCCGGCTACCTTGCGTCGCGTTTGCGATACGTCTCGGAGTCAGGCTGGTTCTCATGCAACAGAAGCCAAGTGAGTTCCTCGCCTTGATGGCAGCCGCAACGCGGTAACTGTTATCGCGATCGACGCCATGCTCCCTGCTCTTGTCAAGTGCGGGACCATTTCGGCCTGAATGACAATCCGGCAGCGACTGCAGCCATCGTCTCGATCTTCTTGGGCAAGGGGTATGGGCCAGTTGATTTATGGCCCTCTCTCTGATCGATTCGGCCGCAAGCCGATCCTCACCTTTGGCCTGGTCCTCTACATCGTCTCTGGAGTAGCCGCCACTTTCGCCCCGAGCTTCGGCTTTCTTCAGGCCGTTCGATTCGTTTGGGGCCTCGGTGCCGCCGCACCACGCATCGTTTCCCGAGCGATCCTCCGTGACCGATACAGCGGGGATGCTTTGGCGCGTGCTCTGGCGATCGTTGTTGCAATCGTCCTGATAGCCCCGACTCTTGCTCCCCTGATCGGACAGGCAGTCCTCAACCTGGGTTCCTGGCGTTTCACGTTCGCCGTAGGACCGGGGCAGTCTCCACGGTTGGCGCAATAAGCCTGTTTGGCGATTCATTCCTCTCGGGTTTCATCGATCAGGCCATCGACGACACGGTGACACCATCTGCGCTTGGCTACTTGGTTGCCGCGGTGGTGGCGATCATCTCGGGCAGCTGGACGCGTCGGGCTCGTCGCGCCACTCAACCTGCCCAGTTCTGACGAAACGGGTTGGTTCGACGCTCACGTCCAATTGATGTCTCGGGACCATGCCCTGGGAGCACTCTGACCTCGTCTTCCAAGACCATCACTCGCTCACGCATCGAGTCCATTAGATCCGACGAAGAGCCGCCGGGGAGATCGGTTCTACCCACACTTCCCGCAAACAATTGGTCTCCGGAGAAGAGAATCCCCTCAGACTCCCAGTAGAGACAGCAATGTCCTGGCGTGTGACCCGGCGTCTGACGCACCTCGAGGCTGACACCGCCGAGTTCCAGCAACTGGCCGTCCCCGAGATTCTCAAACATCTCAGGAAGGTCATACTCCCCCGGAGGTGTCATCCCAAACATCATCTTCAGCTGTTCTCCCGGGTGTTTCGTCAAAAAATCGTCGTCTGGATGGACATAAGTGACAGCGCCCGTTGATTTCGCCAGATGACCTGCGCCTCCGGTGTGATCGATATGTCCGTGGGTGAGCACGATCCCAACAAGAGTCACGTCGATTTCGGCTAGGTAGGCACCGATCTTCTCCGGGTCGGGTGGCGCGTCGACCAATATCGCTTGACCTCCGGGTTGGTGTGCCACGACATAGGCGTTGGTCTCGGCGACCCAGGCGGGAATGGTCTTGATGAGCATTTTGGTGTCCGCCGGCTAACCGGCCGAGGGATCGTTGGCGAGCCTGAATCCGGAGAAAACTCCGTCCACACCGCGAAGGTCAGACAGCAACCGTGGCAGTTGACTGGGGTCCGACAACTCGATTTCGTACTTGAGGATCGCCACCCGGTCGTCACCAACCGCTGTAGATGAGGCGGTGATGTTCCCACCAGTATCGGTGACCACCGCTGTCACATCCCGTAGCAACCGAGTTCGATCGAGCGCCTCGACCTGGATCCACACGACAAAGGCGCCGCCATCATCACCCGGCCAGCTCACTTCGACGGCACGTTCACGTCTGTCGGCGAGTGACGCAACGTTGGTGCAGTCGGCTCGATGAACAGACACACCACGACCCACTGTCACATACCCAACAATCGGGTCTCCGGGTACCGGTGAGCAACATCGAGCCAGATGAATGAGCATGTCGTCCTGACCCTCAACCACGACATGGGCAGACTCTGATGGTCTTCGCCGACGTGGCGGCTGAAACAACTCGTCACCTGTGTCGGGAATGAGACGTCGGTGTAGACGCGCAGCCACCGAGTCAATCGAGACGTTTCCCTCACCAAGGGATGCAATCAGCGTTTCTGAGTCCTTTTGCCCAAGCTCCGTTGCGATTGCTCCTAAATGCTCATCGCGTTCGGCGGAGGACAATTCGGATGCTTCCTTCTTGAAGAGACCTTGAACCATCTCCTTGCCGTCAGCAAGCGCCTGGTCGCGTCGCTCCCGCTGGAACCAGTGTTTGATCTTCGACTTAGCCTTGCCGGTGCGGACAAACTTGAGCCAGTCGCGACTCGGACCGGCATCCGACGAGTTCGTGGTGAGCACCTCGACAATGTCACCCGACTCCAGTTGCGAGGAAAGCGGGACAAGACGACCGTTGACCTTGGCTCCGACACATCGGTGGCCGACTTCAGTGTGGACGGCATAAGCCAAGTCCACCGCGGTCGACCCTTTGGGCATCTCCTTGACATCACCCCCGGGTGTCAAGACGAAAACTTCATCCTGATAGAGATCGAGTTTCAGGTTGGCCAGGAACTCTTCTGGATCCTCGTCCAGGGCCTCAACCTCCACAGACGAGCGGCGCTCGATGTCCCCCTCTTTGTATCGCCAGTGGGCTGCGATCCCAGCCTCAGCCCGGTTGTGCATGTCTTTGGTCCTGATCTGGACTTCCAACGGCTTGCCGTCGGGTCCGATCACCGTCGTGTGCAGCGACTGATAAAGGTTGATTTTGGGCATCGCGATGTAGTCCTTGAAACGCCCGGTGACCGGAACCCAATGACTGTGAATCATCCCCAGAGCGGCGTAACAATCGCGTGTTGACTCAGCGACGATGCGTATCCCAATGAGATCGTGGATGTCGTCAAATGGCCTGTTCTGCTCCATCATCTTTCGGTAAATCGAATATTGATGTTTCGGCCTGCCGGTCACCTCGGCATCGATTCCAGCATCGCCAAGCATCCCCGTGATTTCGGTGATCATCTTCTCTATGAAAGCCTCACGCTCCGGCGCAGCTTCGGCAACTTTTCTCTGGATCTCCGAATTGGGCCCCGGATAGAGAATGGCAAAACAGCGGTCTTCGAACTCGTGTTTGATCTCTTCGGCGCCGAGACGATGAGCCAATGGTGCATAGACGTCGAGCGTCTCCCTGGCGACCCGAATCTGTTTCTCCTCTCGCAACGCATAGACGGTGCGCATGTTGTGGAGACGATCGAAAAGCTTGATAATCAGGACACGGACGTCCTGAGCCATCGCAACCACCATCTTGCGAATCGTCGCTGCCTGGGCCTGTTCCCGATTCGAGTACCTGACCCTGTCGAGCTTGGTGACGCCATCGATCAGCTGTGCGATCTCCGTGCCGAACTCATGGCGCAGCTGGTCGAGGGTGAGATCAGTGTCCTCGACAGTGTCGTGGAGAAAGGCCGCGGCGATGGTTTCCGAGTCCAGTCCATGTTGAGCAAGCATGAACGCAACAGTGAGTGGGTGCGTGATGAAGGGATCTCCGGTTTTGCGAACCTGGCCGGCGTGGGCCTTTGTCGCAACATCACATGCTCGGCGAAGTAGCTCGATGTCGCCGTCGGGATGATGCACCCTGAAGGCATCGAGGACGTCGACGAGTGAGGCCGACGACGCGTGTTCAGTCGTATTGGATGAGAGCATGAAGGGGCACTCCGTCCAGCTTCTTGGCTCCGTTTAGGAAGGCCAGCTCGATGAACACGGAGAAACCAACGACGTCGGCACCCAATTCCCTGAGAAGACGAACTGCGGCGGCAGCAGTGCCCCCGGTGGCAATCACATCATCCACGAGGAGGATCCTCTCCCCTTCGTGAACAGCGTCGCGATGCATCTCGAGTGCGTCAGTCCCGTATTCGAGTTTGTAGTCCTCTCTCACAGTTTCGGCGGGAAGCTTGCCTGGCTTGCGCACTGGCACGAATCCGGCTCCTAGATGTTCCGCAACAGGTGTGGCAAGTGTGAAACCTCTCGCTTCGATCCCTGCGACCTTCGAGATTTTGGCGTCGTGGAACGGCTCAGCGAGAAGGTCGATCAGATCAGAGAATGCTCTCGCATCAGCGAGAACCGGGGTGATGTCTTTGAAGACAATCCCGGGTTCGGGGAAGTCGGGGATGTCGCGTATGAGTGAGGATATGTGTTCCACTCGACAGAGTCTACGAGCGGATCAGCGGCGGCCCGACTTTGCGCGACGACTCACCCATTCGGCGCGATCTTGCCACTCCTCCTCGCGTTCTTTCCAGGTCGCCAGGAGAGGCGCGGCCACAAAGATCGACGAGTAGGTACCCGCGGCGATGCCGACGAAGAGAGCAAGAGCGAAGTCTCGAAGAGTCGGGGCCCCGAGTATGAAAGATCCGACAAACAAAATGCTCCCCACCGGCAGCAACGACGTCAGAGACGTTGCCAGCGAGCGCGAGAGGACGGCATTCATTGCTTGATTGACGATTTCGGAATATGTCTTCTGCTCTTCAATCTCAACGAGCTCTTCCACCTTGTCAAAAACAACCACGGTGTCATACAGCGAGTAACCGAGGATCACCAGGACCGCGACCAACGTGGCTGGGGTGACCGGGAAGCCGGTGAGCGAATAGACCCCAACCGTGATCAGCAGATCGTGAAGAAGAGCTGCGAGGCCGGCCAGCGCCATCTTGAACTCCAGACGCCAGCTGATGAACAAAACAACAACACCGAGGAACACCGCTAGGGCTATCAGGGCCCGCCTGGCGATGAGGGCACCGAATGTGGGCCCGACTGCCTCGATGGATATTTCAGCGCGCTCGGCACCGGTCACATCTACGACGGCGTCAACTGCCACCTCGAGAATCTCGGTATCGAGCTCCTTGGTCGTAATTCGAACGGCCTCGCCATCATCGAGCATCTGAATGGTGGCATCGTCGACGCCAACATCCTCCAGCGCACTCCGAACCTCAGCAACGTCTGCGCCTGCTGGATTTGGCGATTGGAGACCAAGCCCACCCTCGAACTCGAGACCGAGGTTGAGTCCGCTTATGGCAAACGATGCGATCGAGATGAGCAACAAGACCGCGGAGATGGTGAACCACCGCTTGCGCTTGCCGACAAAATCGATTGTTGTCTCACCTCTGTTGAGACGGCTCCAGGCGCTCATTTGGCAGCTCCTTCGATGCTGAACCAGCCTCCTGATCCAAGTGGCGTTTCGGCCAGCAGGCTCACAGCCCGGCGGGTGTAGGCCCGAACGATGAAGATGTCGAGAAGTGTGGCCAGCCCTAGCGCTATGGCGAAACCCTTGACCGCCCCAACCGCCAAGGCATAGAGAAGCCCGGCCGCGAGAAGGCTGACGGTGTCGGCGGTCAGAATCGTCCGGTACGCCTTGACGAAACCGAGTTCGACGGCTTCTTCAATGTCCATCCCGCTACGTAGGTTTTCCTTGATCCGTTCGTAGTAGACGATGTAGCTATCCGTGGTGATGCCGATTGAGACAATGATCCCGGTGATTCCGGCAAGCGTGAGGGTCAGACCTTGCCATTCGCCTAGCAATCCGAACAGTGTGATCAGGAGCGAGCCGAATACCGTCAGACCGAGGATGGCAAGCAGACCGAGCGATCGATAGATCACCATGAGCACGATCGCAACGAGAGCCAGACCGAGGAGTCCGGCGATTATCCCAGCCTGAAGTGAATCTGCCCCAAGTGTCCCCGAGACCTTTTGAACGGCAGATATCTCGAATTCAACCGGCAAAGAGCCATAGCGAAGTATCAGTGCGAGGTCGGCTGCTTCTTTCTGCGCATCCTCAGCCGAACCTACCGTTATCAGTGCCCGGCCACCGGTGATACCCACTCCGGGCTGGACGCTGGGATTCACAGCTGGAGCCGAGACAACTAGCTCGTCGAGCACGATGGCGATCTGACGACGTGGATCGCCGGGTGGATATGAGGCAGCTTCGCCAGTCATGTCGGCGAATTTCACTGCGCCTTCGCCGGTTAAGTCGAGACTGACCGCCCACACAGCCGAAGATGTGTCGAAAATGGGCACCGCATCCGCCACGTCGTCGCCCTCCAGTTCAGCCGCTCCAAGCTCCAACACTTCTGGCTGGAAACTTCCCTCGTGGAGCAGGTAGGCAGACTCGGCGTAGATGTCGTCCTCGATGGTGAGACCCGTTTGATTGTCGACGTTTGGAGTGTTGGTGCCGGCGAGTGGTCCGATGATCCCCGGAAAAGCGGCCAGAACCGGCCGAAAGGAGAGTTGGCCTGTCTGACCGACAGCTTCGATCGCCCTTTGCTCGTCTTCAACGCCTGGCAACTGGACTACCACTGTGTTGTCGCCGGAGATCGAGATGTCAGGTTCTTGAACCTGGCCAAAACCTTCGATGCGCTGGATCATGATCTCCACGGAGACAGCAAGGAGATCGGGGTCAGTCCCTTCGGCTGCGGTCAAAACCACAGCGGTACCGCCCTGGAGATCGAGCCCAAGACGCGGCGTCATGCCTGCTGCAATTAGGGCAGCGAGCCCTCCCCATGCGACGGCCAGGACAACGACAAGACCGACAACACGTCGGGTCACTTCAGTCTTCGTCTCCTACGCGGGAACCGATGCCACGGCGAGACACACGAATGCGACCCTCCTCGACACTGAGAAGAACGCTCTCATCATCAGCGGAAATCACTGTGCCATGGATACCACCGATGGTTCTGACCTCCTGACCCGGTTCGAGCGAGTCGGAGAGTTCTCGCTGCGCTTTTGATCGCTTGCGCTGCGGGCGGATGATCAGGAAGTAGAAGACACCAATCATGCCGGCGAGAAGGACCAGTGAGAACGCCTGGCCTCCACCACCTGACTCTTGGGCAAACACGAAAAAGCTCACGGTTCCTCCGTGGAGAGAGTGGACAGAGGACGAGATTAGGCGCTGATTGAGCTCTACGCCGAACCCTCGGAACGAGCGACGCGTACCCCGTCGATGTAAGCACTGAGCCGGCCTTCCTCGATGGCAGCGCCAGCACCGCCGATCAACCCAAATGTGTAGTGGAGGTTGTGGATCGACAACAGCCGGTGTGCCGATAATTCCTTCATCCGAATCAGATGACGCAAATAGGCTTTTGAATAGATGGAGCAGGTATGACAGGAGCAATCAGGGTCAATCGGTGAATCCTCGGTCTCGAATCGCAACTTGTTCAAATTGAAATCACCGCTTGTAGTGAGAACCTTGCCGTGTCGCGCCAGCCGGGTGGGCAGAACACAGTCGAACATGTCTGCTCCCCGAACAATGGCGTCCAATAGTCCGTCTGTGTCACCCAGACCCATCACATATCTCGGCTTGTCTGGCGGCAACTCGTTCACCGCTGCTTCGAGGGCGTTGTTTCGCTGGTTATCAGGCTCCCCTACCGACAGCCCCCCAATCCCAAATCCAGCGAAACCCAACGCAGCCGTTTCCCGGGCGCTCTCAGCTCTCAAATCGGGATCAACGCCACCCTGCACGATTCCGAACAGTCCCTGGTCGTCCCTGCCGTGTGCCTGTAGGCACCGCTCGGCCCACCGCAGCGTGCGTCGCATCTCGGCATCCACCTCTTCGACAGGGGCAGGCAGACCGACACACACATCGAGCACCATCGCGATATCCGCACCTAACTGAGCCTGCACACCGACTGCGTCCTCCGGTGAGAGGTGCACCTGCGAACCGTCGTAGACAGACCTGAACGTTGCTCCTTCCTCATCGATCTTTGGTTCCAGGGAGAAGATTTGATACCCGCCGGAGTCGGTGAGGATCGGCCCATCCCAACTCATGAATTCGTGAAGCCCGCCCATCTTGGCCACCAGTTCGGCGCCTGGTCTCAGCATCAGGTGATAGGTGTTGGAGAGCACGATGTCAGCTCCAACTGACGTCAGATCGTCGGAATCAACCGCCTTGACCGCAGCTCTTGTCCCGACCGGCATGAAAGTCGGTGTCCGCACTTCGCCGTGGGAGGTTTTGAGCCAGCCGGTGCGAGCGGCGCCGTCGGTGGCTATGGAGGACCAGGTGACCGCTGACATTGCGTCCAGGTTAGGTGTAGGTCCGATCACAGAACATCGCGTCACCGAACGACAGGAACCGGTAGCCACGCTCGAGCGCTGTCGCGTAGGCGTCACGCCAGCGCTCACCTATGAATGCGGCCAGCAGCACGAGCAGGGTGGACGAAGGCATGTGAAAATTCGTGATCAATGCGTCAACGACCTGGAACTCGTGTCCGGGGGCGATGAAGATCTCGGTGTGACCAGCTCCTGGCATCACCCCACCCGACCCATCTGCGAAGGACTCCAAAGTTCTCACGACGGTCGTGCCGACCGCAACAACCCTGTTGGCTGAAGCAATGGCCTCGGCCGTTTCATCGGGAACCGAGCACCACTCCGAGTGCATCTGGTGGTCTTCGGTGTCTTCCACACTCATCGGTCGAAAAGTGTCGAGGGAGACACGGAGGTCAACCGTTGCCATCTCGATTCCCTTGCTCGCCAACGCGGTCATGACCTCGTCGGTGAAGTGGAGCCCGGCCGTGGGTGCAGCTGCTGATCCGGGAAGTTCGGCGTATAGCGTCTGGTATCGCTCCGGATCATCTAGTTGTCCGGTGAAATACGGGGGAAGTGGCATTTCACCTGCTGCGGCTATGGCCAATTCTTCGTCACTTGCATCAAGTGACACTTGCACCAGACCTGCGGACTGCCGGCTCTCGACAGTGGCGGTGAGGCCTTCGAACTCGATCACCACTCCCGGTCGAAGTCTGCGAGCAGGCTTTGCCAAGGCCATCCAGATACCGTCATCACGACGTTCGAGGAGCAGCAGCTCAACCTGGCCACCTGTTTCAGCCCGGTTTCCAATAAGTCGGGCAGCGCGGACTCTTGTGTTGTTGACCACCAGCAAGTCGCCTGGTGTGAGCAAAGCGGGTAGGCCGAGAAAGCGATGATCGCTCATATCGCGGGTGTCGAGCAGCCGAGAGTCGTGTCTCGGCTCTATTGCTGACTGGGCGATAGCCACGTCGGGCAACTCGTAGTGAAAATTGGAGACCTTCACAGCTGGCTAGAGCAGTAAACCCTGGGCACCCTGGGGTGGCTCGATGTTGAGATGGGTGTAGGCGTGTCGTGTTGCAACCCTTCCCCGCGGTGTCCTCTTGATGAGGCCTGACTGCAACAAGAAGGGCTCATAAGCGTCCTCGACAGTTTCCGGCTCCTCACCGACTGCGATGGCCAGCGTCGAAAGGCCAACCGGGCCTCCCCCAAATCGATCGATGATGGCGTTGAGTATTGAACGGTCAACCTTATCCAGGCCGAGATCGTCGACTTCGTAGATCTCGAGAGCCTCGGACGCCACCTCGATGTCGATATCCCCGGATGCTCTAGCCACGGCATAGTCCCGCACTCGGGCAAGTAGTCGATTGGCGATTCGCGGGGTCTGACGACTTCTTTCAGCAAGGAGTTGGGCGGCGCTGTCGGTTATTGCTACCTCGATGATCCCGGCTGAACGACGGACGATCACGGCAAGTTCGTCCGGTTCGTAGTAGTCGAGCTTCTCATCGATCCCGAAGCGGTCTCGGAGAGGCGCGGTGACCTTGCCCTTTCGGGTGGTGGCGCCAATCAGGGTGAATCGCGGAAGGTCGATTCGGATGGACTGAGCCGTCGGCCCCTTGCCCAGCACCACGTCGAGTTGAAAATCCTCCATTGCTGGATAGAGCACCTCTTCAACCGCTCGAGGAAGACGATGGATCTCGTCGATGAAAAACACATCTTGTGGCTGGAGGTTGGAAAGTATCGCCGCTAGGTCCCCCGGCCGTTCCAACGCTGGACCTGAGGTGATCCTGATCGACACCCCCTTCTCGGCAGCAACGATCGCTGCCAGCGTGGTTTTACCGAGCCCAGGAGGTCCCGAGAACAGCACGTGGTCAAGGGAACGCCCCTCTTTGACCGCCGCTTCGAGCGAAATCTTGAGACGGTTCTTGACCTTGGCTTGGCCGACAAAATCGTCGAGAGTTCTCGGCCGCAGCGAGATCTCCTCTTCGTTTTCGATCGTTGGGCTGAGCAGGCTCTCTTCACGCATCTCTAGTGGTCCGCCTTACAAACACCACTACCGATTTCCCAGACTCTGCAGAGCAGACTTGATTTGAACCTCAATTGGATCGTCAGGATTGAGAGCTCCAACGACGCCGTTGATTTCTGCCGTTGAGTACCCAAGCCCTTCGAGGGCGCTACGGACCGTCACGAAGCCTCCACCACTGATCAGGGTGACCTCATGACCTGCCAGTTTGGGGGCAAGCTCGAGCACGATCTTTTGTGCGCCTCGTTTGCCAACACCGGGAGCGATAGTGAGGGCGTCAGCATCCTCTGAGACGATGGCACGCACCATTTCATCAGCGGACATGGAGCCGAGCATCGCCATGGCCACCTTGGGGCCGACACCACTAGCGCCGATCAGAATGCGAAAGAGCTCCCGGTCGCTTTCGGCGGCGAAACCGAAAAGTCGAAGGTCGTCCTCACGAACATAGGTGTGAGTGTGAAGAACTATCTCCTCACCCACCCCTGGCAACGACCCTAGGTCTCGTGGGGTGAGCTGTATCTCGTATCCGACTCCGTTGACGTCGATGGTCACTGTGGTTTCGCGTTGGGACACCAACATCCCACGAAGACGCCCGATCACCGACTCACCTGAAGTGGAGCGGCGTTCAAGTGGCAGATGGCGATAGCCAGAGCATCAGCTGCATCTGCTGGTTTTGGGGCTTCTTCGAGGCTGAGGAGACGAGCGACCATTTCTTGCACCTGCTTCTTGTTGGCGCCACCATCGCCGGTGACCGCTGATTTGATTGCTGTTGGCACATATTCATGAACCGGGATACCCGCCTCAGCGGCAGCAAGGAGGGCGATGCCAGAGGCGCGACCAACCGCGATGGCGGTCTGGAGATTGCGGTTCGTGAACACGGTTTCCAACGCAATCACGTCTGGATGGGTGTCGGCGATCACCTGAGTCAGGCCGCGGTGAAGTTCTGCGAGACGTTGTGGCATCGGAGTTCCAGCCTCTGTTCGAATGACCCCGGCGAGGACTGGCTTGGGAGGGTGGGGCCCTTCGATCACTCCATAGCCGGTGATCGAGAGACCAGGATCGATACCCAACACGAACATATGTTCTATGACAGTAATACGGATGACGGTGGTTTCTATGGTTTCGAAAGTGGGGGCGGGGCTGGGGCGTCGCGCCCCCGAGGCCGGCGGCCCCTAATAGAGCGGGGCTGGGGCGTCGCGCCCCCGAGGCCGGCGGCCCCTAATAGATCGGACCAGCTCTTTCAGTATTTGAACCTGGACGCTATCAAGTGAACTCTCATCCGATCTGCTCCTGTCGCCAGCGTTCCATCGCCCTCCGCTTAGCAGCCGACTCCGTGTCCCCTCGCCCATAACGACGTGCCACCACCTGCTGGCCGTGGACAAGATTGACCCAGAAGACACCCCGTTCGTCTTCTTCGGTGTCTAGCGAGTATCCAAGTTTTGCGAAGAATTCGATTGGATCCACTAGGCGTCGGGGAGGATGTAGCTACTCGTGGCATGAGCCACCAGGCGTTCGGGCTCACCGTCCATGAAGACGTCGACAGACCCATAAGCAACACGCCGACCGACCTTGATCAACTCGGCACTCGCGAGAACGTCACCACCGATCGCCGGTCGGAGAAAGTTCATCTTGAGTTCGTTGGTGACAGCTAAAGGGATGATCCCGAGCCGCCCGAATATCGCTAGATACACAGCGACATCAGCCAGCGCCATCAGCGTCCCGCCGTTGATGATCTGATAGGGCCGAGTCCATTTATCGTCATATACAAAACGAGCCACACCAACGGTCTCGTCGACCGACTCGATGTTGAAATCGAATTCTGAGAAGAAGGGCAGTTCTTTCTCAAAAAAGGCCTGTACATCGGTGAGTGCGACGCTCACGCTTCTGCCAGAACCTTCTCCATCACAGAATCGTCGATGTCATAGTTGGAAAAAACGGCCTGAACGTCGTCGAGATCGTCGAGGGCGTCTATGAGACGCAGCAGGCTCTTCGCCTCCTTCTCCTCAACGGGCACGGTGTTCGACGGGAGTTGGGTTACGTCGGCCGACTCGATCTCCACTCCCCCGTCCTGGAGGGCATCACGAATTGATCTCATCTCGGAGGCATCGGTGACGACTTCAAACAGCCCTTCACCACTGTCACGAACGTCTTCAGCACCTGCGTCCAACGCAAGGAGCATCAGGTCGTCTTCATCGCCCAAGGCGAAAATCACGCCCTTCTGGTCGAACAAATAACCGACTGAGCCCGGCTCGCC
>Ga0255056_10000392_pt1 | contig 12826 bp, 13 predicted proteins | sample Cases_109_1_MG_FD_183639 | JGI IMG/M metagenome (GOLD analysis project Ga0255056, IMG submission 183639) | Seawater microbial communities from Amundsen Gulf, Northwest Territories, Canada - Cases_109_1 | ecosystem: Environmental > Aquatic > Marine > Gulf | place: Canada: Northwest Territories... | reverse complement strand
AAGGTCATTGTCGTTCAATAATACAACCGGTTTATTCGCCATCATGCTTCCTTTCTGCTGGGTGGATTCAGATATTAACTTGGGACACTGGCGCGGACAATCCAGCGAATTGCAATAGATGACCGAATCCCGACATCGCAATTCGGGTCTTTATGCAACCTTAGTTACTCTTTTACCAATTTGTAAGACCGAAAGTGAATCGTGTCACCGAACGGTGACCCATCGTCATTGGCGGCGCAAGCAGCGAGATAAAAAACGATGGGTGAGGCAACAACTTCCGGTGCGCGCCATTCGACCGACCATGAGACGCGCTCATCGCCCCTGACCGGCGCCGTTGAACGGATGGCTGCGCCGATAAACTCAATGTCGTCAGCGGACGAGACAAAAGTACCTGTCTGCTGGTCCACTGCCTGTGCGATCAGTTGAAACCCGGCGATGACCGTGTCGGGGTCGGCAAAAATAATCTTCAGTTCATACATCGCGCCTGGCGCCGGCTGTTGTGGCAGTCCATCGATAACCAGCGTCTCGGAATCGAGGACCGGATCGGCACCAAAATGACAGCTTGCGCAGTTTTGATCTGCGGCAGGATTGGCGGCGCCCCAGGGTGCGCCGTCCGGAAAAGCACTCGCGGCGTTCAGGGACAACGCCGTGACAGCAATCACGACAAGAGCAATGATGAACCGCACGGATTTCTTCTATTTGTCAGGCTCGACGATTGCCCGGCCAATGTAGTTTGTGTCCGTACCGAACCACACCGCACCCGATTGCTCGTGATAATGCATATGACGGACTGTGCCGCCGCCCGAGCCAATTTCAGTCGCGCCGAAAAATGTTTCCGTACCCGGATTAAAGCCGACGAACACGTTCGGTTGCACGCCCGATGCGACCATCCAGAGATTTCCGCTTGAATCGGATGCCATTCCGTAAGGCCGCGAGCTTTCGCCCTGGGGCATCTGCCATTCCGTGAAATCCCTGCCAGCGGGATCGTACACGCCAAGCATTCCCTTGGCATAGTCGACATACCAGACCCGTCCGTCGGCCAGCACTTCCAGCCGGCGGGGTCGTGCATTGGCGCGCGGCAGTTCGATCTCGTCATGCTCGAGCGTTTGCGGATTGATATGGGCAAGTTTGTTGGACCCGAATAGTACGACCCAAACCGAGCCGTCCGGCGCCAGCTTGATGCCATATGGCCGCGAATTTGCGGTTCGCGACCGGATGAGATCGACCTTGCGTGATTCGATGTTGAGGCGGCCCATCATGTTTCCGCCCTGAACTGTGAACCAGATGTTTTCTTCGCCTTCATCGAAAATCAGTGTGTGAGGATCGCGTGCCGCTGCATCCGGCATCATGATTTCTTCGATTTCTTTCGTGGCGGGATCGTACCGGCCAATCAGCCGATTGAGATTACCGGCGTACCAGACGACGCCGTCAGAACCCACGATAAGATTATGCGGTCCCGAACCGTCTTTCAGTTCGACCTGCTCAAATTCACCGGATTCGACGTCGAGATGCGCAAGATAGCCGCTTCGCTGGCCGACGAACCAGACGGATGTGGCGCTTTCTGCAAATGGATCTCGCGGACGCGATTTCTCGAACGGCACCTGCCATTCACGAATTTCGAGGCTGTCGGCCAGGACCGGAGAAGTTGCCAAAACGGCGATGACGCCTGCGAAAATCGTGAGTAATGTCCGCACTATCTCTTCCTCCACATTCGAATGCAGTCTGAGCAGCCTTGTCCAATGAGAAAGCTAGCACAAAGCCAATTACGATAGCACCCCTTGACTCGGCCAGTTCGCTTTCCTCGGTGTGCGGCGCCTTTGCCGGGTCGAATATTGTCCGTGCGCGACGGACCGCTAATAAGATGATGCAGTGAGTGCAATTGGCCGACTTAGTTGATCTGCCATACCAGTTCGGTGCGTGCCGACCGATCGCGGCCGGAGTTGAGGGTCGCTCCCGCAACCAGATTGACGGACACCGAGCGGGAGATCTTGCCGTAGTAACCTATCATCAGGCTCGACGCCTGCGGGTCTCGAAACGTGCCCACCAACTCGATACCAATTTTGTGGTTTTTCCGAACTTTGTAGCGAACTCGTCCGGCGTAAAGCCACAAGCCCGGATTGCCCGTAGATTTGCTCGTAAACACATAGGTATTCGCGTCCCAGTTTTGAATCTCGTATTCCAGCAGACCTCCCGCGCTAATGGTGCCGTCGTGACGATCGTCCACCGAATGGCTGTAGTCGACAAACAGACCTGCCGAGTACGGTCGAGCACGGGACGACAGGACGGCCTCAACGTAAGCCGACATGGAATTGAATGTATGGGTTGCGTTGCCGTTCGTGTAATAGTGCGCGCCGGCCGTGAGGTAAAGCGGGACACTGACCTGCCACCGAGGATCGAGCGACTCAGCTCGAGCGGCACCGGCCATCAAGATCAGCCAGAACGCAGCCAGTAAGACAATTCCAGCGGCCCCGGGCGATGTTCGAGTGCCTGAATACTTTCGCGCCTGCATGTTCATACCCATTCTCCTGCGGACTGGTTGCGTAGCCTGGTAGCCAGCAACCAGCACAGTCTGAAGGGGTATGTGTCATATAAACAGATTCACATTATGAAAAAAGTAACCTATACAATACTAGGGAATTAAAGTCGGTGCGCCGTCCGCCAACGCAACCGGTTGACTAAGGAGGCGCCGTCCAGTTGCCGTCAGATGGGTCTGGATTGAGATTGCAGCTTCAGCGGCACCGCAGCGTAGTGGCCGTGGTAGTCAGTAATTATCCCCAAGCGTCCTCTTGACGATTGTTCGGCGGGCGTTAACTCTTCGGACTGTGGTCCCTGTACTCAAGACCCTTTTCAGCCAGGCGGGGGCGCATATTGTTAACGTCCAGTCCGAGCTCACCGCGCGCGTAACATTCTCTGGCTCTCGCTTCTTTCGCTTCCCTTTGCTGCGACTCGGCGATGACGTGCTGTAGTTCCTGTTGCCGAACGACAACTACCCCATCATCGTCCGCAACAATTACATCGCCGGGAAAAATCGACTGGCCCGCACAAACGATCGGTGTATTGACCTCGCCAAGTGTCTTCTTGACAGTGCCCTGTGCGGATACACATTTCGACCAAACCGGAAATCCCATCCGGGTTAGTTCGGCGACATCGCGGACGCCGGCATCTATGACAAGGCCTGCTACGCCGCGCGCTGAAAGCAAGGTCGCCAGCAATTCCCCGAAATAGCCGTCGTCACATGGAGAAGTAGGTGCGACAACCAGGATGTCTCCCGGTTGACACTGTTCTGTCGCCACGTGGATCATCCAGTTGTCACCCGGCGGAACCGATACCGTCACCGCGCTGCCTGAAACGTGCGCGCCGGCGTAGATTGGTCGAATGTTTGACGCCAGCAGGCCCTTTCGGTCTTGCGCTTCATGCACTGTGGCAACACCGAACCCGGCAATTTTTTTAACCTCATTTGCGGCGGCACGAGGAACGTGTTGAATAACTACGCCCATGTCAGGCTACTCCCTGGTCTTTTTGTCGGTTGGTGTGGTCGTCAGCCGTGTTGCATCAAGTCGCAATGTACGTCGTCATAGGATCTCGCACTGAGGTCCGTGTGATTTAAGAGAGACTCTCAGCTCATCAGATTCATGGTTATGCGGCCTTCTGTTTGTAGTATAGCCGACGTCGCCCGGCGAATGTCTCACATGGTTTTCTCTGCGCTATTTTTCTGCTTTGACATCATCGTTCCTTTCCCGATAAACGATGAGCCAAAAAGTCTCTCTTGTTCAAACCACTGGATTGATCCGACAACCGCTGACGGCGCTTACGCGAAGACTAAATTCACGATTCGCTACTGATTCGGCTCGATGCTCAGGTTGCGGATTTTCAGTGTACCGGTTCCACCATACTGGAGCGCTATCACGCCGGAGGGAGACCGCTCGATTACCAGCTCGGCCGTCAGTTCGCCATCGAACATCGCCCGAATCCGGTTACCCTCAGCCTCGATATCGACCCGAACCCAGCGTTCGAGCGCGGAGACACGAGCCAACGGTTTCGACAATGTGACGATGCTGCCGGTACGTGAGTCCTGATTTGGGTGACTATCCCAGATATTGATTTCGAAGCAATTGCCGGGGCTGATCTCCTGCGGATGACTACAGCGTATGAATATTCCACTGTTTGTGTCGTCCGCAACCCAGTACTCGAGCGACAGCGCAAAGTCGTCATAGGAGTCGTTCGAGACCAGATATCCCATCGCTTCGGCCGGACCGGCGGCAACGCCGTCATTGACCAGGCGCCATGGGTCGTCGCCAACTCTCTGCCATGTGCTCAGATCGACACCGGTTTTGGCCACAACCGGCTGAACCGGCGCGTCGCAGCCAGCCAACAGTCCAGCGAAAATAGCAATCAAGACTCGATTGGCAATTTTCACGACATCAACCTGCTACTACTCTCTATATGCATTGTTTTTACCATATAGCTAATTCGGGACACCCATAATTTGGGCTAGAGCCAATTCGGGACACCCGTTAGTTATCGGAACCAATTCGGGACACCCATCAATTCGGAGCCAATTCGGGACACCCATTAATTTGGGCTAATTCGGGACACGCATTGATGCTTTGCAAAGCTAATTCAGGCTGATTCGGGACACCCGTTAGTTATCAATTACTTGCGAAATAATCGCCGGTTTTCCCGAAGTGTGGAAAATCCAACTATGGGTGTCCTTATTTATTTCGTCCTGGAAGCCAATTTATGGGTGTCCCTATTTACTGATTAATGGGTGTCCTTATTTACTATTTATGGGTGTCCTTAATTTACTCTGATTTATGGGTGTCCTTATTTACTCTATTTACTATTTATGGGTGTCCTTAATTTACTTCCGCCACCGTTGTCTCCACCTTTCATTAGTCGAGGTCAGGCAATCCGTGCAGTACCAGCAAATAGAAACTCACCATTCCGACAATTTTGCCGTCTTCGACTACGGGCGCGTGACTTATGCTAAAATTTTCAAACAGCCGCGCACAGTAGCGAATTTCCATATCAGGCCGTACGGTCAGCACCGGTTTCGCCATGATTTCGTAGACGTTGACTCGTTCCGGCGCACGGTCTTTGGCGATAACTTTCTTGGCAATGTCAGAAAACAAGAGCATGCCGTACTCGTCATTTTCGTCCCGTCGCTTGACCATAAGGCTGGTCGCGCCGACCTTTTTCATCACCTTGAGCGCCGTCAGAACATCCATTTTTCCGTCGACTTCGGTAACTTCCGTGCGCATACAATCGCGCACGGCTCCCCAGTTTCTGCCTGTCATAGCTGTTCCTCCACAATGTTTCCAAGTTCTTCAGACTGATGCAGGATACCCACGGCATCTTCAACGTCGATCATGACGGCAATGCCCGTACCCGGTTTCTCGTCAAACTCGCCGACTTTTCCTATATGTTCGAGAATATGCCGGCTCAGGTGATGTTCGACCAACAACAGCAGCACGTCACGCTGCGTTGCTAATGTCAGCCCGAAAAACGTTTTGCTTTCCTTGATGCCTTCGCCACGTGCGTTGTTGATGACGGTGCAGCCGGTAGCCCCGGCTTCTCGCGCGGCGTCCATGATGTCGTCTGTTTTGCTGTCTTCGACAAAGGCAACGATGAGTTTAAAGTGCATGGCTTTGATCCTCTTGTGAATCCTGATCGTGCATTTTTGATTTGGAAGTACGGTTTCTGAATGCGGCGAGCTGGCCGTATCCCAGGACCGAAATAATCGCGAACGGGCTCGCGAAGGCCACCAGGCCAAATCCGTCCAGTAACGGACTTCGCCCCGGCACCGCCTCGGCAAGGCCGAGACCAAGTGCGGTCACGAGGGGTACGGTAACGGTTGACGTCGTGACGCCGCCGGAATCATAGGCTAGCGGCACAATCAATTTTGGCGCCAGCATTGTCTGCACAATAACGACGAAATATCCGGCGGCGATGAAATAATGTAAAGGCAGGCCGGCGATGATGCGGTAACAACCGAGGCTGACGCCCACACCAACGCCAATAGCCACGGCGACCCGCAGGCCCAGCACACCGATCACGCCTGCCGATACAGTGTTGGCCTTCATCGAAACTGCAATCAGTGAAGGTTCTGCGAGTGTTGTGCTGAAGCCGACAGAGCCCGCGAAAATGTAAACCCAGTAATAGTCCTGCCACCGAAGCGGGTCGTTACCGTGACCAACAACTTCACGCAGGAAACTCGGGCTTGTCAGCTGCTCCGCCATGAGTCGGCCCAGCGGAAACAGGGTCTGTTCGAGCCCAACGAGGAATAGTCCAAGGCCGACAACGACGAAAAGAAAACCGGCCGCTAACTGTTTGGCATTTGGCATCGCACCACCAATGACGAAGAACTGAAAGCCAAACAGAAAACCGGCGATAGGCAGAACATCGATAGCACTACCGACTATAAAGACCAGTGTGACGTTGATCAGATCCACTGCACGAATATTCCGTAAACGAGAACGAAAAGAATTGGCGTCAGCGACGCGAACGCGATCAAGCCGAAACCGTCTGTCATCGGATTGCGACCTTTCAGTGAGCTCGCCAGCCCCACTCCCAGTGCCGTAACCAGCGGCACGGTCACCGTCGATGTCGTTACACCACCTGAATCATAGGCGATTCCGACAATATTGGGGGGCGCAATCGTGGTGACCAATAGTACAATAACGTAACCACCAATGATCATCAGTGGCAGCGACCAGTTGGTCAGGATTCGGACGACACCCAATATTAATGCGATCCCCACCGATAACGCGACCGTCATTCGCAGGCCAAAAGCGTAGCTCGCCATCGCTTCTTCGTCGCGGCCAATTACGCCGGCATCGGCCGCCACCGCCGCAGCTTCGTCTGCGACAGCAATGAGGGCTGGCTCCGCCACTGTGGTCCCAAAACCCAACACGAATGCAAATGTAATCAGCCAGAACACACTGCCTTTCTTCGCCAGCGCGTACGCGAGTCCTTCGCCGATGGGAAACAGAGCGGTTCTGAGTCCGAATATGAAAAAGGCCAGGCCGAGAACGACCATCAGGGCACCGACAACGAGCGACGCCAGGCCATCGACAGGTGCCCTGATCACGAAAATCTGGAATACACCAATAACCAGGACGATCGGCAGCAGGTCCCGCAGACTCGATACGATGTCGTTATAGATTGCGAACAGCGATTCTTTCAATGTGGTTGCTGCAGATTGGCGGTACGGCCATTCTAATGAAAACGGCCCTTGCCGGCATCAGCCAGCGAAAATGATACTCATTACACAAATTTTCCCAGCAATGTTAAAACGACGCCGCTAAGCGACTCCGCATTCGCAACCAGATTGTTGATCTTTGTATTTCGATCTTCGGCGGACTTGACGATTGTCATCAGGTCCGCCAACTTCGCAACATCGGCCGGATCTGGAAATAATTCCTGGATTTCTTCGTCCGTCATTCTTACCAGCGATGAAATTCTGGCTGCGAGCCGTTCATCCGTTCTATTTCCGCTCTCTTCGATTATCCCGGGTAGCTCGGCATTAAGTCTGTCCCAATCAACTGGCATGATCTGCTCCCTCTCAATTATATTGAATTCAATATCGAACGAAGTTCCTCTAAGTATTTCTCTGCCTTACTTGCTTTGTCCTGTACGCCTTGAGCCTCCGAAAGAAAATTTGCAACAGCGGAATCGGTTTGATCGATGAGATTGCCAATCTTCTCGTCGCTCACACCCGCCATCTCCAAATAGCGATTTCTATTTTCCGCTACTTCCGATGCTGATAGAAGAAAGCTTGTGATGCTATTGTTCATCGCCCTGGCTTGATTGTATTCGGCCCTGATCGTTTTCTCGATGCGCCTTTCAAGGTCATCGAGCGGCTTGATCAACTCAACGCGCTTCGAGTTAATTTTTCCTTGAAGTTGTGGTCCGAGAAGAACGATGAACTTGAGTCGCTCGGCCGGATCGTTCTCCCTCACTATTATATCCCATGCTTCTGCCACAGTTGGGTTTGAGAAAACCTCCTCCGCAAAAACCGGCACCCATTCATCTTTAATAAATGCGTCTACATCAGAGCGTTTTTGATCGAAAAACCGGTTCAAAAGTGTGATATGCGCGTTCTCGATAGCAGATATTCGTTTCCCGAGCTCCACTGAAAGTTCCGGTGCCTCAGGAGGAATTGAAGCGCAACCGGTCAGTATCACTGCAGTTAGAAAAACGTACAGACTTGCTATTGTTATTCTTTTCATCGACTTCCTCTCCGAGACATATCAGGACCGACGCTGCTCATCGTATGCGAGAATTATTGCGACGCCTTCGATTGACTTCAGCGACGGTCTCTACGCGAACTGCTCCTCTGGATGCGCTAAATCTGAATTCAAAAACGGCTATATTTTCTGGCAGATGATTCTCAATTGACGAATATCTTCGTTTGTCTTTTTGACCGCGGTCTACGTCGGATATGCTGAAAGTTGGGAACAATAATCGCCCTTTTACGAGGCCAACCAAAGATCTCTGAAGTCGCCCAGGCGGGACTCTTGGTAACGCTTTGCACCCCGTGCGCCGTTTTCCATACCAGTTGCGGAAAACTTAGCATATCTGGGGTAGTCAAGCCATTGACACTCCATAGCACCCGGTAAAACTGCGGCGAATGTATGGGGCGCAAGTTCCGATCAATCTGCGCGGTCCAATCGTTCTCACGGTTCGCGAGGCATGCTGACTCGCCGGTATGACTTTCCGCCAAAACAAATTGATTTTTTTCAGCCTCGGTGCCGTCTCGAATCATCGAAAATTTGCATTCTGTTCTGGCGTGAACGCGCTCGCGAAGATTTACAGTTTATGCCTTCCGATCGTATCTGGTGCTGCATTGGAAGTTGCCCAACTGGACGCGATCGGTGACATGTGCTAACAAAAGGCTAACCTCCATTACGCAGCAGTCAGGCATGTAGGACGGCTCGATGATCGCAAGTTCGGAATCCGCTAACGACCTAAGACCGGTTTGTTTCATGGTCATGCCCTACAAGCGAAAACCCGTAACAGGGGCGGCGCCAGGCGCGCCTGCCGAGGTCGATTTTGACATGCTTTGGGAGAGAGCATTACGGCCTGCAATCGAGCAATTGGGATATCTTCCGGTGCGAGCCGATTCGGATCCTGGTTCATTGATCGTCAACGACATGATCGAAAGGTTGGCGTTCGCGGATCTCGTCCTCGCGGACGTCAGTATTCCTAGTGGCAACGTTTACTACGAAGTAGGCATACGGCATGTGGCACGCGAAACCGGCTGCGTGTTGGTTGCCGCCGACTGGTCAAGACAGTTATTCGACATCGATCAATTTCGCTCGGTTCGTTATGCCCTCGCCGCAAGTGAAGTGTCAGATGACGAAGCCCTGGCAATTCAGCAGGTAATCGTGCAGGCGGTCCCAAAGCTGCAAAACAGCAATACCCCCTATCACGAAACGGTGGGAAAGCATAAGTGGGACGATGCGAATCAACGTGGCGTTTTTCGCGACTTTATGGAGCAGTTGAGCGAATTCCAGGGCAAGGTGCGAAGCATACGATTACTGCCATCGGACAAACGTCCATCGCAGGTGCTGGCGCTCGCAGAGGAATTCGAACAATCGATGCACGTGCCGGAAGTCAGCCTCGATTTGCTGCGGCTATTTCGGGATGAACTGAACTGGCAACGTACGCTCGAATTCATAGAACAAATGCCAAAAAAAATTCGAAAATTGTCATTTGTACGCGAGCAGTTGGCGCTGGTGCTCGGTAACTCCGGAGAGCCGGAAAAAGCCATAGCCGGCCTTGAGACGCTGATTGCCGAACAAGGACCCAACCCGGAGCGGCACGGTCTGATCGGAGGACGATACAAACGGCTTTGGAGGGACGCCCGAAATTCGAGGATTGACTCCGGCGGCGATCGCCCTGACGCAACGGAACGACGTTACCTTGCGAAGGCGATTGAACACTACACGCTGGGCATGCAACAAGACTATAACCAGTATTACTGTTCGGCGAATCTACCGTCATTGCTACGCGCACGCGACGCGGACGGTGATGCAGAGCACGCTCCGATAATAGAGCATTTTGTTATCGCTGCCTGCGAGCGCGCCATAGCGCTCGGCAGTAGCGACGAGTGGGTTTGGCCAACGTTGCTCGGTGCGGCGTTTCGGGCCGGAGATTTGCGAAAGGCGAATGAACTGGCAGATAAAATCGAGACAGGTGAGGCTCCGAGGTGGAATCTGCGGTCAACGCTAAACGATCTCACTGACGTTATTTCACAATCCAATGCCGAAGAGACGACTGACGAACTGCGATCAATACATGAGCGTTTGAGTCAGATGCTGCAGACGTGATATGCGGCGGATGCAATATGATCAAACATCTCGTTTTGCGCTCACTACTCGGACACGACGATCGCGTCGACCAGCGCAGAATCGTCCTCGGTCGATAGGGTCACGCCTTCCGGCAGATCGATCGTCATCCACTCACCCTCAATTGGCTTGAACTCGGTCCGACCGGCGCTTAGCTTCACGTCGCCCGCGCGATGCTGCAGCAACAGCATGCCTTTCTCCGGCAGTGGCAACTCAACCCTGGCACCACCGTGCATTTGCAGCTGCTTCAAGGCGACTTTTAGAGTCCGCTCGCCGCCCGGTGTCGAAAACGTAACCTCGCCGTCGAAGAACGGACTTTCGCGGAGTTCGACCTTGGTGCCCGGGTCGTTCTGAGCGATCGCGCCGATGCCGATTACCAGCAGGAAGATAGCCGTGAGTGTATTGCGCATAGTAAATTCTACCTTGGTCCGATCTTGTACAGCCGGCCATTTTCGGTCGATATGTACAGGTGGTCGTTGGCAATCACGGGCTCGTTGCGCAGCATAACGCCGTTCAGATCCATCACCCTCAGGATCATGGGATCCGGCACGAGCGAGAAACCGGCAGGCACGCAGTCCGCGTCGTCCATTTTCGTCGTCATGGTGCAGGTCGAGCCCAGGGCCGGCCACACCGAGGGGTCTGCGATGGCCAGCAGCTTGGCCTGGTTCGTCCCGACAAATACGATGCCCTTGGTCACGGTGGGCGGTCCGAGCGCCCAGCTGTGCGCGTTTGAAATGGGGTTCGTGTAGCCGCGCAAGTCGGCGATCCAGGCGGCTTGGCCGGAACACACATTGAGCGCGTGGAGATATCGGTAACCGTCGAAGTTGGCCAGCGGCGTCGCCGCAATATCGACTACGGCTTCACCCGCGGTCATGGTGAAATAAAGGTCGTTCCAGGCGGCGCCCGCGCGGTGGTAGCGAATGTCACCATGGTCGAGCGGGTCGCCCACGGTGAACGGGTAGCCAGTGTTCGGATACTGCCAGCGCAGCGACATGGCCGTGGCACTCAGTGAACCTGCATAACTCCAGCCGTCCTTCATTGTCGACACGGCCACATTGCCGCAGCTCGCCGACACCAGGGTCGCGCCAGCCGACCAGTCGGGATCGCCATCCTCGTCGAAAGGTACCGGTTGGATCTTGCCCTCCTCTGCGCCGCTGGTCGGGTTGATTCGCACCATTGCCAGGGCGTGGTTCACAGCGGGTTCGCCACTCGGGTTGCCGCTGGCGATGTTCCCGGTGGTAGTCACCAGGGCATTGGCCAGGCCGCCACTCACGAAAGTCCAGATGCCGCCACCGAGGGTGTTGGTTGCCTCGAAGTTGAAGCTCGAGATAATGGCACCGCTGTTCACGTCGACGGCAAAGACTTTGCCCTGCTGGATCGGGTTGTCCCAGTGGTCGGAGATCCCGACATAGACCCGTTCACCCAGCACCAACGGCGCCGAGTAGCCGATCTGCTCGTGAAACTCGCTGGTAGACGGCCCGCTCGGATTTAGCCCGGTCATCCTCGCAATCACATCGCTCTTCCACTCGAGCGTGCCACCCCCGGAGGCAAGCGGCCCGGCACGCACGGCGAACAAGCGGCCGCTGCCCAACCCGTGGCCATGTTCACGATGGTTGTCGAACGGCCCGTCGGGATCGTCAGTAGGCCGCCCCCGGTCGGGGGCGCCGAATATGACTACGTCGAGTTCGCGGTTGATCCGGCCCATTGCGGCACTGGCCGACAGGCCCTCTGCAGATTGGTTGTGCTGCGGTACGTGCAAGCCCCATTCGCTCAGCAGGGCGTCTTCCGTGTCCGGCGGGTACTGCCACTCCTTGACTCCCGTGTTGGCGTCGAAAGCAAACAGGTGCCCGTTGGACGAGCCTATGTACAGCATCCCATCCTGGATGATCGGGGAGGCGCGAAAATGGCCCCCGTCCGGCGCGCCGACGTTCCACTTCACTTCGAGCGTCTTGACCTTGTACGGATCCGACAGTGGTGAAGGCAAAACCTGCCGCGCATTGCGCAGCGCGTTGTGGCGAAATGCCGGCCAATCCGCGGAACAAGCCTCCGGGTTGTCGCCCAGGGTGCACTCGACGGTCACTTGATATACCCAGTCGCCCACGCAGTCCTTGAGCTTCTGGATCACCGTAATTACATCGCCCTCGGCAAGCGCCGGCGGCGAGAGGTTTATGAGCGTACCGCTGGAGTGACCGATTTCGATGGCGCCGCGGAACACGATGATATCGGCGCCCGGCTGGTGATCGAGAACGTGAATCTGCGTGTCACCCGGTACGGGCGGCACAATGATGGGCGGCGGAAGGTCAGCGCAAGGCAGCACAGTGGTTGTAGTGCCCGGATTGCCCTCGCTGCACAGTTCCTGGGTAACTTCGAAGTCCTGCCCAGCGGTCGCCGGCGGTATGGACACGGTGTGCGGCACACCGCCCGGGACGGGTGACTGGGTGATCGGTGACGTGCCGCCTACTTCGTAGACCCTT
>Ga0255056_10000390_pt1 | contig 12857 bp, 13 predicted proteins | sample Cases_109_1_MG_FD_183639 | JGI IMG/M metagenome (GOLD analysis project Ga0255056, IMG submission 183639) | Seawater microbial communities from Amundsen Gulf, Northwest Territories, Canada - Cases_109_1 | ecosystem: Environmental > Aquatic > Marine > Gulf | place: Canada: Northwest Territories... | reverse complement strand
ATAAATGCCCGACTTTAGAGGAGTCACCGTTATTGAAGTCACAATATCTGGCACAGCATCAACCTTCTCTCCGAAGGCGGGTACCCAGAATGAGTGAATTACGTCGACGGATGTGAAAACAAGTTCAACGGGTCTGCCCACTGGGAGCACGAGTATGTCTGAGGACACAGCCGAATCGACGTAAAAGAACTCCCACTCAAACTGCTTTGCAGTGACTGTTACGACCATCGGGTCCTTAGCTGAGGATTCGACATCTGAGAGGACGTTTATTGAGTAAATAACGATCACAGCTACAAGAAGCGCCGGAAGCGCAATCCAGACCATCTCGAGTCCGCTTCCAATTTTCCCCTCGCTCTTGCCAAGCAGATGACCTCGAACCGCGGCGAAAACCAGGAGGCCTTCCACCCCAACAAATACCGCCGCTGAGATGGCAAAGAAGAATTTGAGGGCTTGGGAGACACTCTGGGCTTCGGCGGTAGCAATCTCGGGTAGCGGCTCGGCCACTACCCCGGCTGCAACACCAGCTGCGACGATGCCTAGACCCAGCAGGGTTATGAGAAGAATAGTTCGCTCGCGCACTTAGCGAACCTCGCATAGGAATTTGGGCATAAAAAGATTGATCAAGTGGCTCAAACTGATTTTGCTATTCGATTGGCGCTCGACCGGGAACCCCCAGGCTTCCAGCGACCATGTATATTATCATCACAAGCTCAGTATTCTACATGAGCCGGGCGATTACGGTTTAGCTCGACTCCGATTCCTGTCTGATGGTCCGCAGTCCCCAAATAAACAGTGCCGCGCCGGGTATGAGTGCAAGCAAACCCAGGCCTCCAAAGAGGCCGGCATAGTATGTGTTTTCCGCGGAAGAAATTCCAGTTTCGATGTCCGGGAAAATCACAGCCGCACCGCCGACTGCAGCCAGGATTGCGTTGAAGCAACCGCACGGAAAGCAGAGCAGTAGGCTGCCGCCGATCGCAAGCCAGGCTAGGGTTCTCCTATCGAACATCAGTTATTCTGATCAGAATATCCAGCCAGCAGAGTGTCCCTGACTGACGGGTGCGCCGCAGTCGGTCAGAACTGGCCCAGTGGGAGAGTCTTCGCTTTCTCTATGTTGTCTACCGCAATCGCGAGTTCAGTAAATCCGGAGGCGGTGTCAATTACGAAAATTGTCTCGATGTTGATGTCCGCCTCGCCAAGCATCTCTGCGAAATCCCCAAGCTGACCCGGCCGGTCAGGCATGGTTACGGTAAGTATCTCCTGCTCCTCGAATGCAACTCCAATCTCTTCAAGCTTGGCTCGAGTTGCGGTTTCGTCGCTTGTAAGCAACTTAAGGATCCCTTTTCCTTCGCTCACCATTCCGGATAGTGCTCGAATATTGACATCCGCTTCCCCAAGAGACTTGGAGAGGCTGGCGAGTTGACCGGGCTTATGTTCGAGCGTGACAGTGAATTCGGTTGCGATTTGTCTCCTCCTCCTATAGGCCGATTTCCGAGTGCCGGGAATCGACACGGTTTGGGCCATCGTTTACAAATTCGTTCGCTTTGAAAGGTTCAAAGCCAGCATGATCATCCAGAAGGCATGTACGTATTGCTACTCAACGAATTAATCGAGTTTGATCAAACTTCGACCGAATAGCACAACCCCAGAGTTCCAGGCCCTACGTGAGTCCCGACGACAGGGCTGACTTCCGAGAACACCGTCTCGACTGGATTTAGCCGATTAGCCGCCATTTCCAACAGTGCTCGCGCCTGCTCTTCCGCAGCCGCATGAAGCACTGCGAGACGCAAATTGGGACGTCCGTCAATTCTCTCTTCCAGAATATCGAGAAGCCTCGCCTGTGCCTTAGATCGGGTTCGCACTCTTTCCACCACATCCAGAACCCCGTCCTGCAATTCCAGTACTGGCTTCATGCTAAGTGCGGTGCCGATTAGTCGAGATGCGCCTCCAATCCTCCCCCCTCGATGTAAAAACTCGAGCGTATCAACAACCAGCAGTACACCAGTTTGTTCCTTGGCTCGCCTGGCAATCTCAGCTACTTCATCGAAGGATTTACCCTCGCGCGCGCCTCGGGCTGCGGCCAGAACCTGAAATCCTAGCGCCATGGCGGCTGCCTCCGAATCAATGATGACAATCTTTGCGTCTGGGAACTCCGCTTTCGCTTGCTCTGCGGACTGAATCGTTCCAGAGAGCTTGTCAGAGACAAGAATCGCCAATATTGGACGCCCCTCGGCTACAAGAGGCGCGAATACTTCTTTGAACGCCTCGATTGTGGCCTGCGAAGTGGTTGGCATCGTCTTTGAATCTCTCAACCGCTCGTAGAAAGCCGTGGGTTGAATGTCGACGCCGTCGAGCAGTGTTTCGCCATCCCAGATAAGGACTTGAGGAATTACCTTGATATCGAACTGTTGGACCTGATTGGGGGGAATATATGCGGTGCTATCTACTACAAAAGCGGTTTTGGACATCTACAAGCCTCCTTGGCAGCTAATCAGTTAACCCCTATGGCGCCCATAGGGTTGCGCTAACCTCGCGCCTCGAGCCATTTCTGCATTCGTGCCGCTGTCCAGCAATTGACCACCTGTTTCGATGTGATCCAGGCTCGCCGAGCGACTCCCACGCCGAGGCTGCGGAAAGCAAGGTGCTCCGGGCGGTGGGCGTCGGTGTTGATTGCTAACGGTATGCCCATCTCTGCTGCTCGACGCGCATAAATATCATTCAGATCGAGGCGCTCCGGGTTGGAATTGATTTCTAGGATCGTTCCGTGTTCGAGGGCCGCCTCGAGGATTCGATCCATATCGAGGTCTGCCGGCTCGCGCCTGCCAATCAGCCTGCCGGACGGGTGGGCGATGATATCGACATGCGGATTCTCGATCGCATTCAGCATTCTTTGCGTCACCTGTTCACGCGGCTGACGCAAAGAGGTGTGCACCGACGCGATTACGAGATCGAATTTGGCCAGAACATCATCTGGGAAATCAAGCGTCCCGTCAGCCAGGACCTCCATCTCCGTCCCGTGAAACAGTACAAAATTCTTGTCAAGCCCCTTGCGGACCTTTGCGATCTCCTTCCGCTGCTGTTCGACCCGCTTGATTGTCAGACCGTTGGCAACGCCCAGACTCTGGGAGTGATCCGTAATGGCCAGGTATTTTCGCTTTTCCTCCCTGGCCGCCTGAACCATTTCCTCTATTGAGTTTTTGCCGTCACTCCAGGTGCTGTGGGCGTGAAGCTCGCCTTTTAAATGTTTGGCTTCAATCAGCAGAGGAAGCTCGCCGCTTTGAGCGGCTTGAATTTCTCCACGATCCTCTCGCATTTCGGGCGGAATCCATGGAAGGCCAAGCTTTTCGTAGACCATTTCCTCGTCTGCGACCGTTATTTCCCCGCCGTCCTCCAACTTGAATGCCTGATCCGACAAGGAAAATCCCATCGAAAGGGCAAGTTCCCGTAGCCGCACGTTGTGGTCCTTCGATCCGGTGGCGTACTGCAGCGCTGTGCCGAATCGCTCTGAGGGATGGGTCCACACTTGAACCCGCACTCCGTCGATGAGCTCCACGCTGGTCTTTACCTCTCCTTTGCTGCGAACCCGGCCTACGATGGGCAATTCAACAAAGGTCTGCATTACTTCTTCCGGATGATCGGTCGACACAAGAAGATCCAGGTCGCCGACCGTCTCCCGTTGTCGGCGCAAGCTGCCGGCTGCCTCGGCGGCCTTGACCTTGGGGTGCCTCCTGAGCTCCCCTAGCAGCTGCTCGGCAATTGGCAGAGCGACACCGATAGACATTCGGCCGGTTTGCCTTCGTTTTAGTGCTTCTATACTTTCGAGGATTCGAGCTTCAGATTTCGCGCCCATTCCCGAAAGCTTTTGAAGCTCGCCGTTCTTCGCGGCTGCCTCGAGCTCATCCACCGAGGTAATTCCGAGCTCGGCCCAGAAGCGGGCCGCCTTTTTGGGCCCGACGTCTCCGACCTTTAGCATGTCCAAAAGTCCGATTGGAATTTCCGATTTGAGATTCTCGTAGTATTGAAGCTCTCCCGTTCGCAGAAGCTCGTCGGTTTTCTCGGCAATTGCCTTCCCGACCCCAGGGATATCCTCGAGTGCATCCTCTTCCCAAATCGCATTGATATCTCGACCCTGGGTTCGGATTGACTCTGCCCCTCTTCGATAGGCGATTACCTTGAAACCTGTCTCGCCTTTGATTTCAAGAAGGTCGGCAATGTCGTCAAAGACCTGCGCCACTTCTGCATTGTTCATTCCCGCACCATAAATCGAAGAACTCATTCTAAGCCATGGGGCCGTGATATGCTTCGGGCCCTTAATCTGGCTGAACGCAGTCGAATCGGAGCGCTGGATGCATGAAGTTGTCGGCAATCTGCATATGCACACAACCACTTCCGACGGCCATGGTTCGCAAGACGAAGTGGCAGACGCTGCAATTGAGGCCGGCCTTGACTTCATCGCGGTAACTGATCACAACGTTCTCCCAACGGAATTGGCAGGCTACTACTATCGAGGGCATGAGCGTATTTTGCGGCTCATTGGCCAGGAAGTTCATGACGTAGACCGCACTCCGGAAAAATCTCATCTCCTTGTCTACGGTACGAATGAAGACCTATCTAGGTTTGCCGATCAGCCAGGGGTCTTGATACGCGAAGTAAAAAAGCGCGGAGGGATTTCCTTCCTGGCGCATCCAGCTGATTGCGGGGTTCCTCATTATGACCAACCCGATCTCTCCTGGGACGATTGGGAGGTCCAGGGCTACATTGGAATCGAGATTTGGAACTTCATGACTTCCTTTAAATGCTTAATTCGGTCGCGATTTCATGCTGCGCTCTACGGTCTATTCCCATCGCAAATTCGTCGCGGCCCGGAACTCCAGTTGCTGGATCGCTGGGATCGAATGCTTGGAGCTGGAGGGCAAATAGTAGCCATCGGAAATGCGGACGCACATGCTTTGCCTGTACATCTGGGTCCATTACACAGGACCATATTTCCATATGAATGGCTGTTTAGGGCGGTCAATACGCATGTCCTTCTTGATGAACCACTGGCAGGAGAGCCTGAGGAGGATCAGGCCAGGATTCTTAGGGCTGTAGAACGTGGGCGCTGTTTTGTAGGGTACGATCGATCGGCCTCGACGAAAGAATTCATGTTCAGTGCGAACTCCGAGCACGGTAATGCGATTATGGGCGAGCGCCTTCGGTTCGATTTGGGCGCCACTCTGCAAGTGAGTACACCCAAACCCGCTCACATTCGAATGGTATTGGCAGGCAGAGTGATCCGGGAGTGGTCAAATACTCAACACGCTGTCCACTCTGTCGACCAGCCAGGAGCATATCGTGTTGAGGCCTTCCGCTCTGGCGGAACTGCCAACCCCTGGATTTACAGCAATCCGATCTACATTGAGCGTGGTTAGATAATTTGGATCATCAAGGAGCACAAAAGCGGTGTCTGCATTATGTCTATGCGCATGCGATGGGGGAACGCGTGCTCAGGCGGTGTACTTCTATATGACTGAATTCAAACTGCACGCTCCCTTCAAAGCGATGGGCGACCAACCGCAAGCTATTCAAGCGCTAAATAAGGGCTTGCTAGAGGGCTTTGAGCATCAAGTCTTGCTGGGCGCCACTGGTACTGGCAAGACCTTTACGGTGGCAAGTATCGTGGCGGAGCAGCAGCGACCCACTCTCGTTATCGCGCACAACAAGACACTGGGGGCTCAGCTCTACGCTGAGTTCAAGGATTTCTTTCCCGAAAACGCGGTCGAGTATTTCGTTTCCTACTACGACTACTACCAGCCGGAAGCCTACGTACCAAGACACGATCTCTACATTGAGAAGGAGACCGATATCAATGAGGAGATTGAAAGATTGAGACTCTCTGCTACGGCCTCTGTTATCGCCCGACGCGATGTAATCGTTGTGGCCTCCGTATCGTGCATTTATGGCATCGGAAATCCGGAGGCCTACGGACGAATCGTGATTCACTTGGAAAAAGGCGGCGTATATCGACGGGAGGCCCTGCTTCGTCAACTCGTCGAAAGCCATTACTCTCGCAATGATCTGCAACTCAGCCCAGGCACTTTTCGGGTGCGCGGGGACACGCTCGAGGTTGTCCCAGCATATGAAGAGGACGGATTACGGATCGGATTTTTTGGCGACGAGTTGGAGCGAATCGCGCAATTTAATATCGTCACCGGTGAAATACTAGCTGAGCGAGAAGCGATTGACATTTATCCTGCTAAGCACTTCATCACGGAAGAAGAAAAACTTCAAGCTGCCATTCATGATATTCAGGAGGAGTTAACTACCGTCGTTAAGCAGTTCAAGGATGACGGCAATCATCTCGCGGCGCAGCGGCTCGAGCAGCGAACGAACTACGATCTGGAAATGCTGCGAGAAGTTGGTTACAGCTCCGGCATCGAAAACTATTCGCGACACTTAGATCAACGCCCCGCAGGCTCCCCACCCTGGACACTCATGGACTACTTTCCGCCCGACTTCCTGCTTGTCATCGACGAGAGCCACATGACCGTCCCACAAATTGGCGGCATGTATGCGGGTGACCGTTCACGAAAAGAAACCTTAGTGGAATATGGATTCCGCCTCCCTTCCGCGATTGATAATCGACCCCTGGCATTTGATGAGTTCAAAGCCCGGACCGGTCAGGTTCTATACACTTCTGCCACTCCAAGACCGTATGAACTTGAAGCGGCAGACCAGGTGGTTGAACAAATCATCCGCCCGACCGGGTTGGTTGATCCTGCAGTAGAGGTGCGGCCGGTCGAGGGGCAAATCGATGATCTGGTGAGCGAGATCAAGCAGCGGACCAATGTCGGACAGCGAACGCTTGTAACTACGTTAACCAAGCGCATGGCAGAAGACCTTGCCGACTATCTATTGGAGCTTGGAATAAAAGTGCATTATCTGCATTCTGAGGTCGACACCCTGGATCGTGTTGGGATACTTCGAGATCTCAGGCTCGGCGTGTTTGACGTAGTAGTCGGGATCAATCTGCTCCGAGAGGGACTGGATCTGCCAGAAGTGTCACTCGTGGCTATCCTGGATGCCGACAAGGAAGGGTTTCTCCGCTCAAAGACCTCGCTTATTCAGACCACAGGACGAGCTGCGCGACACGTTGAAGGCAAAGTCATCATGTATGCGGATGTTATGACCGACTCTATGAAATCAGCAATTGACGAGACAAATCGGCGGCGCGACAAGCAGATCAAGTTCAATGAAGAGCATGGGATTGAGCCGGTCAGCATCGTCAAAGCCGTCCGCGACCTTACCGACCAGGTGACCGCCCAGGCCGTGGCCGAGCAGCAAGCAGAGTATCGCGCTACGGCGCCGCTGGACATGCCGCGAGACGAATTGGCCAGATTGATTCGCGAGTTGGAAAAGCAAATGCATAACTCTGCAGAGGCGTTGGAGTTTGAGAAGGCGGCTGCCATGAGGGACCAGATTTTCGAGCTGCGGCAAACGCTTGCCGATATGGACAACCTTCCTCCGTGGCAACGAGTACGTATGATGGCAGGCGAATCAGAGCCCGAACTGTAAGGGAATCGTTAGCGACGGGCGATATGGTGACTGCTAGGATGATTGTCGGAGACACAGCTTCTGATTGCCCATCGGAATGTGTCAGAAAAGGACAATCATGGCAGCCATCGAAGAAGCAATTTCATCTGCAGTCGAGGCCATTGGCCGCGGCGATCTAGGCGAGGGGCGAACGACGCTTAGCTGGGTTGTGAAGGAAGAACCTGACAACCGTTTGGCCTGGGTGTGGCTAGCGGCTTGTATGGATGATGAATCGGCTCGGGAAGATTGCTACAAGAGGGCGTCAGAGGTTCCCGCATTTTCTAGTTCTTAGAACACCCAGCTCAAGTTCGCGGCTAAAATATTGAGCGGAAGATCGATCATGAAAAAATAAAGGAGCTGCCGAAGCTATATGGCTTGGCAGCCCCTTTTTGTTTGGCGCGCCCGGCAGGAATCGAACCTGCGGCCTGAGGATTAGAAGTCCACTGCTCTATCCGCTGAGCTACGGGCGCGTGATCAGTTTCCCCTTGCCCGCAAGGTAAGCGTTTCACCTGTTGAGCCGGCATACGTTCATTGAGCCCGGAGAACGGCTCCATGACTGCAGTATCTTAACTCTTTTGATTGAAAGTGAACTTACTGAGCGGGCCGGATGCCCTTGTATATACGGGGCCCTGAAAGAGTGCGGAGGATCATTCGAGCGGGACGGTTGAACTGCTCGCCCAGTTCCTCTGGAGTTAGAGGAGCGTTTCCATTGGCAAGAAACACACGAAAAATTCCATTTACCAGGCTAGTTTGTGGAGTGAGGTAGCCCTCTTCTTGAGCACAATGCGAGATCAGAATGTGCTCGATCCTGGTTAAGGTGGACACTTCGGCAGTACGCGGGTCGACGTGATCTACCTTTGCCTTCGGGTCGATGTCTGGATACATCTCCTGGTGCTCTCTGCACAGGTGGCTTCTAAGATAGACATCAAGATCTCGGTCAGTTCGGTCCCACCATCCGTAATCGATATGAAACGGGGTTTCAATGGTGGGCCGCACCAAGGAGGATGGAGCGGCGGTGCTCATTTTAGATCCGACTCGCCCTCATTCAGCTTCCAATAGTAATCTCCCACTGGTTCGAAATGAGCCCGGGTTGCTAACTCGGCAAAAATCGGGCCGGGAGGCAGACGCCGGATCACGTTCACGGCGGAATACAGGCTCGTTGCGTGAACAGTGGCTTGTGGATTGAGTCTGGCCAGCTCACGAAAGACCTGGAGTGTGAGCCGGTCGGGTGGCAGCCTTCGTTGATCTCCGGTCTCCCAAGCTTCGATCAGAACCTCTTCATCAATCTGGCCCACAATCATGCGCTCGTCGTACGCCGTTCCCACCGCATGCTTCAGCATGGTAAAGCCGATATGGCCACCCTCATCAATTGTTACTGTTCGGATCCAATCGTTTCGTTGGCGGGGCTCCAGTGCTTGAAGGATCACTTCCCCCTCGGCCTCGGAAGGCATGATCTTTATCAACCCTCCCGCGGGTACTTGGTTGCTGCGATACCAATCCTTAAGACCAAAAACGTACCGCTCCTCTCGAACTACCCATCCGGGGAACTTCTCTCCGGTCGTTCCGTCAACCAAGATGAAACGAATCCTGGGAGCCTCATAGGCCGTTGGAAATAATGCTTGCAGATTGGCAGATAGCGGCAGCGTTCCCGCATGACGATGCGGGAACAATAGTGGCAATGTAACACTATCGACATCTGCCAAACTCGCCGGTTCAATTTCGCTCAGTTCATCGTCCAAGCTGCGCTCAAGATCAAGTAGTTCCTCCGAGAGTTGATCCCGAGCATATGCCTTGGGAGAATAAGCTAGCCGCTTGGGAACCTGCAAGACCTCATCCGGCTCAAGGCGCTTTAGATACCAGAGCACTTTTCCAGCCGGTCCAACCTCGTCGAATCGGTCGTCTTCTTGCAGAGCGAAATCGACAGAGAATTCTGTTAGCAAAGGATCCAGGTCCGGCGGCAGCTCCATATGATCCGCCATTGATTGGGTTGGCAGCGGGCCGCCTTCTGCCACATCCAGCACCGCCTCAGCTAGATTGAGGTGGCCTTCGTCGATGTCCGCTAGAAGGCCGCTGTGAAACCACCGTCCCGCAATGCGCACTGTTTCAGGACTCTCTTGGAGTCGCGCTTCGATCTTGTCCTCAATTGAGGGTCCGTAACCTTTAATAACGGACTCTGTTGTGATGTCGGAATCCAGTGCCTCCCCCTCGATTGAAAGGGAATTGAGAGCGTGCTCCTCAAAGCGAGCAGCGAACTCCATAAGTTCGCCGCTTTCTTTGAAGCTGACTTCGATTGCATCGAAGGATGAAAGATCGGGATTTTCGGCTTCCCGAACGCCTTTGACGATGCCAATCTGATCGTCCATTATTGGGAACCGAAGGCTGTCGCCAACTTTATACGCTTCACTTGGCAAGTACGCCTCAATTTCACCGTTTGGCCGGCTTTCCAGCTCAATTCGCTGCAGTTCTAAACGATGCTCAACCAGGGCATGCGACATCGCGTCGATCGTGAGCGGAACCTCACGCTCAAGAAGCAGATTATCGATGAATTCAATGTCTCTTTCGGTGACGTCGAATTCAGCCCAGTAGATTTCTGGCGCAGGGGCGGATGCAGGATGCATTCGGGGATTTAGTGGATTTGAGGTGTTGCTGGGCCATTATACTATAGGGGCTATGACGACCTCAGAAGAACAACCTCACGAACTTGTTTCAGTGGGTACAGTGGATGGCCAGGTTGAAGCCGAAATAGTCAAAGGCCTGCTGGCTGCCAATGATATCGATGTCTGGCTGTCTCAGGAATCCGCCGGTTCAGCTCTCGGCCTAACAGTTGGTCCGATGGGTGAAGTGGAGATTATGGTACGAGCTGACCATGCTGAGCAAGCCCGCTCAATCCTAGGGGAGCGTACTGACCCTGATTCAGATGACCCTGATTCAGACGCTTAGGGAAACTCTGAGAGCGTCCACTCGATCGGATCTACAGGTACGCCCCCTACCCACACTTCCCAGTGCAAATGCGGTCCGGTAACTCGGCCGGTTCCCCCGACAAAGCCAATCGTCTGACCTGGTTCAACCATCTCACCAGGTTGGACAAGGCTCTCGGATTGATGCAAATAACCCGTGTAAACACCCCAGCCATGATCGATATAGGTCACATTTCCTCGAACTGTTAATAAATCGGAATAAGCTACTCTCCCTCGTGCGGGGGCCAATACCGGAGTGCTGCTGCTTCCGTACAGATCCAGACCAGTGTGATAGTAAATGAATTCGCTACCGTTGTAGCTACGACGGGTTCCGAAGAACGAAGGAAATGCGTCGTAGAAATTAGATGGGTATGCGAAAACTCCCTCCCATAGCTTCTCTGGGGTTACCACGGCTACGATGTTGGCGATCAGGGCATCTTCCGGCTCCGTATTCGCTGGGTCCAGAGTTTCTGGTGGCACTTGCAAAAATTCTTGACCGTATCCCCCCTCCCGGATCAACAGCGGCTGGCTATACCGTAAGCTCTCATTTGTAGCCAGCTCGAGCTCAATCAGCCCTGGCTCCTCGAGCGCATGCACCCCCTGCAATGATAGCGAAGCTCCCTCCTCTATCGAATTTAATTCCAGCGCTTGGCTTCCCAACCGCCCAGATATTTCACCCGGTCCCTCGAAGAGAACGGTAATAGTACGGCCCTGCGTCGCTCCGTCTGGCACAACAGAGATTATTCCAAACTCAGGCGGCAATGCAGTGGTCGCTTGCTCACCGCCGGGCGAGTACATAAGCTCGCCGGGCACCAGCCAACGGCGGCCCTCAATTCCGTTTCCATCGGTAAGATTCCAGGAATCCGAGTCAATCTCCGCAGACACCTCAAGCAGACTCTGTCCGTGGAGCGTTGTTATCCGCCGGGAGGTAGGCATCCCTCCTACCCGTTCGGGATAGACGAAGGGTTGTCCCGAATATAGTCGATGAGGATTCAAGACGCGATTCAGCCTTCCCAATTGATCCTCTGGAAGCCCATAGCGCATGGACAAGCTGTGAAGATTCTCGCCGAATTGGACTTGATTGAACTGCAGGGTGCCGCTCAAACCTTCATATCCTGGAATGATCAGGGGCTGCCCGGGGAAGATTGCGGAAGGATCTTCAATCTGATTGGCTTCAGCCAATTCCTCGACTGATATTCCGAAGATCTGGGCGATCGTGAACAAGGAGTCGCCTGCTTCAACAAGGTAAACCGGCCCATCTTGCTGGACGCTGGCTACTATCGAACTAGTCAGCAGGCCAATCGTGAGCAGTACAGCACTGATACGCATTTCGCGATTATAGCTTTTTCGGTATTGACATACTGACGCGAAAACGGGGCCGCAATCGCAGCCCCGTCAGATTCCACCAGGCTCGCCTGTTAGTCTGCTTGGCCTAATATTTTTTCAACGCTCTCGAGCAATTCCTGAGGTCCAAATGGCTTGGTGATGTAGTCGTCGACCTTTGCAATGTGCAAGCCTAGGACCTTGTCAATTGACTGTGCTTTTGCCGTAACAACGATGACCGGGATTTCGCGTAGTTCTTCGTCGGATTTCATGCGCTGATAAACTTCCCAGCCATCCATGTCTGGCATCATCAGATCCAGCAAGACCAAATCGGGCTTTTTCTGCTGGACCTTCTCAAGCCCCTCCAAACCCCCATTCGCACCTTCGACTTCAAAGCCGCGGCGCCCTAAAATGAGTTGGACGAGGTCGATCATTTCCTGCTCGTCTTCGATACAGACGACCAGTTTGCCGTTTACGGTGACCGGTGCGTTTCCGTTGCTGGCTACCACTTTGAAAGTTTACACCATCGATTTCGGCGCTCGCAATGAACTGTGGTCCCATTAAACGCACAAGGTCGCCACATTCATGGCGACCAAGGCGAGAGTGGAAACACCTAATGCGGAGGTTGCCCGCTGTTAAGGTGCAGCCGGATTATGGCACAAATCATCTTAATTGCGACTGAATTGAAAGGTGTCTGAAAGGTGGGTGAAACTAGCCCAGAAGGACGTTCATTAGGGCGGCAAAGGTGTAAACCAGGCCGAGAAAATTCGCGGCCAGGCCAAAAATGCTTAACGCCAAAAAGGTAATACGAATCGGATTAGGCACTGTAGTTGCCCGAGGATGCACTCGGTCCCCCAACCGATGGATCAGAAGACGAAATTTGTGTAAACACAGACCTCTCCGACCCCGGTCGAATGGTACCACAGTACTAAACAGAGATATCAGGTAATTGCCGTGCTAGGAGGGCGACCAATGCCTCCTTCCCCAATTTGGACGAGAGGGAGAATT
>Ga0255056_10000387_pt1 | contig 12881 bp, 13 predicted proteins | sample Cases_109_1_MG_FD_183639 | JGI IMG/M metagenome (GOLD analysis project Ga0255056, IMG submission 183639) | Seawater microbial communities from Amundsen Gulf, Northwest Territories, Canada - Cases_109_1 | ecosystem: Environmental > Aquatic > Marine > Gulf | place: Canada: Northwest Territories... | reverse complement strand
CGTGATCTCGATCAACCTGACGTCGCGGGCAAGCGGTGCGTTTCAGGCGGCCGAATCGGCAGCCGAGCGCGTTGACGCGCCCGGACGCATTCGTGTCATCGATTCTCGAAATGCCTCGGTTGGCCAGGGATTGTTGGCGGTCTACGCCGCAGAATGCTCCAAAGCAGGCGTGACGGCGGACGCCACAATCGAGGCGATTACGTCGCTGATCCCGGAAACGCTGACCTATGCGCTCGTCAAGGATTTTCGCTACGCCGTGCGCGGAGGGAGAATACCGGCGTACGTCAAAAGCATTGCAGACCTGTTGCGCCTGACGCCGGTTATCAAGACCGTGCCTGATGGACGAGTAGCGACTGGCGGGTTTCTGTTGGGACGCCGCAATCGCCTGCCGAAGTTCGCGCGCTATATTGCGAAACAATCGGCAAATGACGCGCCACTGGTCGTTGCAATCGGTCACGCACTCTGTCGCGAAGACGCCGTCGAACTGGCGCGCTTACTGCGCCAGGAGATTCCAGATATCGAACGACTCATTACGACGGACCTCGGCACGGCGCTGGGCGTCCATGGCGGTCCGGGAACCCTGCTTGTTGCGACTCAGCCGCATCGGCCGATTCCCGCAAAGTCGGACTAGTCGCTCACTATTTCGCCGTCGGCTTCGATCAGCTCTTCGCCCTGGTTACGCGCGTTATTGACGCGCCGATCGACCGGCCAGGCCCGCAACGGTGGACTGTTTGCGGCGGCCGCCTCAAGCATGGTCCTGTCGCCGCGGAGCCAGTCATTCGCCGCGTCACTTTCCAGGATCATGGGCATGCGATGATGCAACGGGCGCATGAAATCGTTGGCTTCTGTCGTTATCAAGGCTGTCGACTGAATGGATTCGTCGCTATCCCTGTCAAGCCAGTTCTCCCACAAACCGCCTAGTGCAAACGGCTTGCCGCTTGCCAGCGAAATGAAGTACGGCGTTTTTACATCTCCCTCGCGCCGCCACTCGTAGAATCCGTCGGCCAAAACGACACAACGACGGCGGCTGTAGGCTGTGCGGAAAGAGGGTTTTTCGGCGACGGTTTCGGCGCGCGCATTGATCATGCGATTGCCGATCGACGGGTCCTTGGCCCAGGACGGAATGAGCCCCCAACGCAGCATGACAAGTTCACGTTCATTGTCTTCGCCGTCGCGTATCGCGGCAACGTACTGAGTCGGAGCGATGTTAAACCTCGGTTCGACCCCAATTGTTCCAATTGTTGTGTTTACGCCGAACAAGGCTGCTGCCGCTTCACTCGGTGAGTAAAAAGCGAAGCGACCGCACATGACTATTCGCGAATCCCGACGCCGCGATTCATCAGCGTCACGCAAATGGTGAATAACACCACGATGAACACGAACAACATCAAGTAAGCATGCTCAATCGCAATGTCGGACCTGCCGAGAATGCCGTGGCGAAACGCATTGACCATGTACAGGATCGGGTTCGCTTTCGAAATGCTCCTCCAGGGTTCATCTAAAAGGTTGATCGAGTAAAACACACCGCCGAGGTAGGTCAGTGGAGTAATGATGAACGTGGGAACAATGGATATGTCATCGAACTTCTTCGCAAAGATGGCGTTGATGAATCCCGCCAGCGCGAAAACAATTGACGACAGCACGACGACTGAAACGGTGATAAACGGATGCTGCACGTCCAGCTTGGTGAAGAACAGAGCGATGACCGTCACGAGCAAACCGATGAATAAGCCACGAATAAGCCCGCCCGACACGTGACCAATGACAATTGCCGCATTCGACATGGGCGAGACCAGCATCTCTTCGATGTGACGCCCGAATTTCGCTCCGAAGAAAGACGAAACAACATTGCCATAGGAGTTGGTGATAACCGACATCATGATTAGCCCCGGCGCAATGTAAGACATGTAGTCGAAGCCATCCATGGTGCCGATGCGTTTGCCGATCAGGTTGCCGAAAATAATGAAGTAGAGCGTCATCGTGATGGCCGGAGGAACAATCGTCTGTACCCAGATTCGCAGTACCCGGATAATCTCCTTTCGAATCAAGGTCATCACGGCAACGGCATTGAGACGGATATTCAAGTGTCTGCCTCCGATGCGCCGTTATGTTTGTTCTCGACAAGCCGTATGAACAGCTCTTCAAGGCGATTGGCCTTGTTGCGCATGCTCAGAACGGTGATGTTTTGATCGCTCAACTGTTGGAAAAGTTCGTTGAGTTTATTTGATGGTCCGGTTGCCACCTCGAGTTCGCCATCCTCGCGCAAAAAACTTTCGTAACCGTCCAGCTCGGGCGCGGCGTCCAGTTGGTCGGCGAGACTCAGCACGAATACCTCGCGCTGCAGTTTTCTGAGAACCCGGCTCATCGGCGCGTCCTCAATAATTATTCCCTCATCGATGATCGCAACATGACGACACAGCGACTCGGCCTCCTCAAGGTAGTGCGTCGTCAGGATAATTGTCGTGCCCGCTTCGTTGATCTCGCGCAGGAACTCCCACATTGAGCGGCGGATCTCGATATCCACGCCCGCCGTGGGCTCATCGAGTATCAGCAGCTTGGGTTCGTGCACCAGTGCGCGCGCAATCATGAGCCGGCGCTTCATGCCGCCGGAGAGGCTGCGTGCGATGTGCTTTCGGCGGTCCCAGAGGCGCATCGCGCGTAGATATTTCTCCGCGCGTTCGTGAGCCAGTTTGCGGCCCAAACCGTAATACCCTGCCTGATTCAGGACTGTATTTTCAATGGCCTCCCAAAGATTCAGGTTGATCTCCTGCGGCACGAGACCGATGCAGGATTTGGCCGCCTCGAGGTTCTTGTCGATACTGTGGCCGAAAATTTCCACGTCGCCGCCGGACTTGTTGACCAGCGAGGTAATGATGCCGATCGCCGTCGTTTTGCCGGCGCCATTCGGGCCCAGCAGCGCGTAGAAATCACCGGCTTCAACCGATAGATCGATGCCCTTCAACGCCTGATTGCCGCTGGCGTAGGTTTTCTGCAGGTTTTTTATTGAGAGCGCTTTCATCTGGCCGCGTATTGTAACCACGCAACGAGCCGACCGACATATGTACTCTCATAATTAGTTCTCGGGAGGCTGCCGTCTATGATCGGCTACTCGCGTTGCCGGGGCGGGCATCGAGCATGCGGCTGCCGGTAGCTGCCGATAGCGCTCTGAGGACTGCCGCGTCAGCACCGTTTGCAAGGCACACAACTGGGCGGCATGACGAATGTCCTTATCCCGACTTGAACCCGCGTCCAACAACTTCGTCCAGAACTCCATCCGATTAACGAGCCTTGGCGCCACCAGCCTGGGCTCACTTGCCGCGAATTTAAACAAGCGAACCGGGGAGCTGTCGGTCAATTGTTCGCACCAGCTCAGCGATGCGCCGCTCACAATACGGGCAGCGTAGGGATTTCGCTTTGCCAGTTCCCAAAGGAATCCCAGCGTTGCCGCAGCAAGTCGCGCAGCGCTTTCGGACGGACGTTCGAGCCGATCGATCAGGTCTCCCGGCTCCTCCTCTTCGAACAGCCGCGCCCAGCGCCAATCTTCGAATTCGGCGAGTGCAAATAACAGGAATGGGCATTGCGCGAGACGATCTGATCGTCGCGCGCCCAGCGCCTCGAGCTTCGCCACCAAAGCGCTTGTTGCAGGTCGTTCGCCGGCCCGCGCATCGTCGTGATTCCTCAGAACATCGAGAAACGCCTGGTTCAATGCGGTGACATTTTTAAGATCGCGTGCTGCAGGTCCCTGAAATTCCATTGATTTGCCCTCAGTGGGCGCCGTCACAGCGCGTTAAGAATTAGCTATATATTTGCTATTATTCCCATTTATGGAATATACCGTCTATGGTTACACTATATATGGTCAATATCTAGCATAAGGGGATACAAATGAGACTGACGGATGATCGCTATTCGGGCGAGCGCAGCCAGTTCGAGCTTGCGCTGCGAATGATTCGACACGAAGCCCGTACTCGCACGATTCGGGTTTGCACGGGACTGTCCGATGATCGGATTCGAAAGCTTTACTGCACCTATTTTCGGGACTCTGGCATTACCGACGTGCGTCGTCGTCGCGGCAAATCGCCGCGGCAGATAGGCCGATTCGTCAAGAACCCGTCACATCAGCTGCAAGCCACGACGCTTGTCGCGCTGTATTGTGCGGGCTTGTTGCTACGAGTCGATGACGACGACGTGGTGCACAGCTGTTGGCCGCGGCCCGATGTTGAATTCGGTCATCGCGTTTGCCGCGCCTTCGAGACTTACCTGCTATTGCACGACGAGCCTTTGCTTAATTTCGAGTGGGCCTGGAATTTATTGCAGAGCATCTCCTACAACGATGAGCTGTACCTCGCGGTTTGCAGTGCGTGTCGCTCGCGCTACGTACAGGATGCCTATGCGCTTGATCTCAAGACCTGTCCTTCCTGCGAGATCGAAGCTCATCAGCAACGCCGACCCGGCATTCGTTGCTTCTCGTCTCGCTGATCTGTAAACCTTGTTCGTTGCACAACAATGGATTCGGGTAAACTCCCGCGTGCAAGCGGAGCGGAAATGGAAAACTACAATGTCTTTGCCGGTGCGTTCGTTGATCGAACTGGCGAACGCCGCGGAGATACTGACTGGCTCTCGAGTGCTCTCGAAAGTCCGGATAGCCGCTTCGTACCCATCTGGGGCGACCAGTGTCTGGTCGGCGGCGATCCGCTGCACGCCGTCATGCTCGAGCGACGACAGATCGAAAATTTCGTTGACGATCCGAACGAACTGATCTTCCTCGGGCTGTTTAACGATCGACCCGCGTTTGCTTTCGGCATCAGCGGCGAAGTTAGTCCGCCATTGGGCGAGCTCGGCGAGTTTCATGAACTGCGATTTCTCGGCACGATACTGCCGCCGGACGAGGCCAACCTTGCCGCCCATGCGCGCGCCCTGGTCATCTGGCATGCATCGCAAATGTTCTGCGGTGTTTGCGGATCCTCAGCGCGCTCCGCGGCAGCGGGCAATTCACGGATTTGTGCTAATAGAGAATGTGGCCGCGAAATTTTTCCGCGCGTGGATCCCGCCATTATCGTGCTGGTCTCCTATGGTGAGCGCTGCCTGTTAGGCCGCCAGGCCAGCTGGCCCGAAGGACGCTACTCCACGGTCGCCGGTTTCGTTGAGCCGGGTGAGAGTCTCGAGGACGCCGTTCGTCGCGAAGTTTACGAAGAGACCAACATACATGTGGGTCGGGTGGGTTATCACAGTTCTCAGCCCTGGCCGTTCCCATCCTCGCTGATGCTCGGCTTCGTCGCCGAAGCGACATCCAAAGACATTATTCTCAACGACGGCGAGCTCGAAGACGCGCAGTGGTTCACTCGAAAGGAACTGCGCTCGGGCTTTCCGAAACTACCGTTTCGAATTTCGGTCGCGAGACGGCTGGTCGATGACTGGATCGAAAATCCGGGAGCCTGAGTAATGTGCCTGGTCGTCATCGCGCATCGGCATAGCCCCGACTATCCGTTGATTGTCGCCGCCAATCGCGACGAGTTTCACGCCCGCCCGACGCAAGACGCTCACTGGTGGCCCGATAAGCCGACGCTATTGGGTGGCCGTGACCAGCAGGCTGGCGGTACGTGGCTGGCGCTGCACCTAAATGGTCGATTCGCGGCAGTGACCAACTTCCGTGATGCGGCGACAACGTCGGCGAAGCTACGCTCGCGCGGTCATCTAATAACGGAATTTCTCGAGAGCGACAGTACGGCGCCGGGCTATCTCGAGGGCATAGACGGCGATGACTACGCAGGCTTTAACCTGCTTGTCGGCGCCGACAATGACTTCGCCTATCTGTCGAATCGCGGTGGTGGATTGAAAGTCCTGCAGCCCGGCATCTACGGCGTTGCCAACGCGACACTGGATACACCCTGGGCAAAAGTCGAACGCAGCAAGACGGCATTGCAGGAACTGATTGATTCAGGGCGCGCCAACGAAACAAACCTCCTGCGCATGCTCAATGATCGCGACAAGGCCGGCGTCAGCGAGGTCGAAACCGGTCGTCTTTCATTTACGAAAGCACACGCGATGACGGCGCCGTTCATCGTGCAGCCCGATTACGGCACGCGATGTTCAAGCGTGTTGCTGCGCGACAAATCCGGCCGGGTTCGATTTACAGAGCTGCGCTTTGGGGCGGATGGCCGCGAACGCGGGCGCTCGGATTTCGCTTTTGAGATTAATACCTAGTGCGCGTAGATCGACTGCAACCAGTTACTGATGTCGGCGATTTCCTGCTGGCAAACGGCATGGGCCATCGGATATTCGTGCCATTCAATCGTGTAACCCAGTTTTTCAAGGACATCTGCAGAACCACGGCCACCCTCGTACTGAATCATCGGGTCGAACGTTCCATGTGCCATGAAAAACGGCAATGAGGTCTCTCCGGCGCCCGCTTCATTGACGACCTCGGCTTCGATCGTATCCGCCAGTGGCAAGTAAGTAGACAACGCCAACAGGCCGGCAAGTCTTAGCGGTGTGCGCAATGCGTTGTGCAAAACAATGGCGCCGCCCTGAGAAAAACCGGCAATGACGATCTTTTCGCTGGCAATGCCTCTTTCCATTTCGCGACTAATCAGCGCATCCAGCAACTCACTGCTCTCGCGAATGCCTTTCTCGTCCGCGCGTCCTTCCTTGTCGAGGCTGACGATGTCGTACCAGGCGCGCATTTCCATGCCACCGTTGACGGTCACGGGACGGACCGGAGCGTGCGGAAACACGAATCGCAATGGCATCGATTCGGGCAGGCGGAGTTCGGGTACGATCGCTTCGAAATCGTGGCCGTCCGCACCGAGTCCGTGCAGCCAGATGACGCTGCCAACGGGATTGGCCCCGGTTTCAATTTCGACGGACTCCATACTTTGCATAATCTGACTCAGCGCTGCTGGGAAGCGGCGCAGTGTACCGGATTCAGTGAATGTGACATCGCTGCTTGACACGATATGCACATTTTGTTAGTTTTATGCACATATTTATGCAATAAGTTATTACCATGCCTAACACCAACACTGAGCAGACGGAACGGCGCGATGCGATTCGCGATCTCCTGAGCCACGGGTCGGTCGAAACCCAACAGGACCTCGTCGCGGAGCTATCGGCTCAGGGGCTCGCGGTAACGCAGTCCAGTATTAGCCGCGATCTTAAGGATCTCGGCGCCATCAAGACCGGCAATGGCTACGAACTCCCGAACACGAACCGCGATGGCGACCGCGAACTGGGGGCCGCCGCCAGTCTGATCCGCGAGACCAAAGCGGCCGGACCGCACCTGCTGGTCATCAAGACCGCCATCGGCGCGGCGCAGCGCGTTGCGCTCGCCTTTGATCGCAGCGGGTGGCCGGAAATTGTCGGCAACATTGGTGGCGACGACACGGTGTTCGTGGCAACCGCATCCGCTGCCGGCCAGAAATTTCTCACATCCAAAATCGATCGCGCCGTCGCTCGATAAACCCCTTTCCGTCTCCTGGAGTCACTCTTGAGTAGCGACCAATCACCCATCATTCTTGCGTATTCCGGCGGCCTCGATACGTCGTTTTGCGTGCCGTGGCTAAAAGAGACCTACGGTCGCGACGTCATCACTGCGACGATCGACACGGGCGGAATTGACGCCCAAGCGGCAGCAGACCTGGAGCAAAGCGCGATAGCCCTCGGTGCTATCGAGCATGTGCGCGTAGACGCGCGCGAGGATTTTTTTGGCAAGGTTATTCGCCACCTGATCGCCGGAAACGTCTTGCGCGGTAATGCGTATCCGCTTTGCGTCGGTGCCGAGCGCGGCGTGCAGGCCAAGCGGCTCGCACAGCTCGCAACCGACCGGCACGCCACAACCGTTGCGCATGGCTGCACGGCCGCCGGTAACGATCAGGTTCGCTTTGAGGTAGCGCTCCGCACCCTCAACCCGGGATTGGACGTACTCGCGCCGGTACGCGACAACCGCTGGGATCGGGACGAGCAGCTTGCCTACCTAAGCAATCACGGTCTGCCGTTGCCGGCGCAGGGTTCGACCTACTCGATCAATCGCGGTCTTTGGGGCATAACAATTGGCGGCCAGGAAACACTGACGTCGGAAAATTCACTTCCCGAAGATGCCTGGGTCCTGTCCGCTGGCGTATTCGACAAGCCGAAAACAGCATCACAGCACAGCCTGGAATTCGACCAGGGAATTCCGATCGCGCTCGACGACAAAGCAATGCAGCCAGTCGAATTAATCGAAGGGCTCGAAAAACTGGCCGGTAGCTATGGCATTGGTCGCGGCATCCACCTTGGCGACACAATTCTCGGAACCAAAGGTCGCGTTGCGTTTGAAGCGCCTGCAGCGATCACATTGATAACGGCCCACAGGGAACTTGAGAAGCTCGTGTTGAGTGCGCAGCAGGCCCGCCTGAAGGACAGCGTGGCGACAATCTACGGCGAGCTCGTGCACGAAGGCAAGCAACTCGATCTCGTGTGCAAGGATATTGAGGCCCTTCTTACTTCGACTCAAGAGCGTGTCTGTGGCGCTGTCAGTTTTACGCTCAGGCCCGGCAGCCTGTTTATCGATGGTGTTACATCGCCCTACTCGCTCTTGGCAGCGACCAAAGGCGTCTACGGAGAGTCCGCCGGGGAATGGACACCTGCCGACGCGCTTGGTCACGCACGTATCCTCTCGCTAACGGGCTCACTGCAGACGCGCGCCGGCGGCGGCTCGCAATGAAAGCCGTCTTTGTCGACAAGGTCGCTTCGGTCGCGCAACACAGCGACATTGGCGGTGATTTGCGGCTGTCAAAGGACATTCCCTGCGAAGAAGGTGTGCTCATTGCGGTTCGCGTGCTGAACAACAAGACGCGATATAACCAGCTCGAACTCACGTCGGGACGAATGGCGACGGTCAATCAGGGCGACATCGTTGTCGGCGCACTCGGCCACCGCAACGCATTGCGAGGCTATTCCGGTCACTTGCCTGCGGCGCTCAAGGTCGGCGACAACATTCAGCTTCTCAATATTGGTGGCGTGATGGGTCTTTGTGATTCCGCCAATCCGGATGTCGGTCCGCCGTTTGATTGCGAAGTTCTCGGCACGGTACTCGACTTTCCATTTCTCGGTGAGCGTATCGGTGTACCTGCGCGCGTTGGTGCAGAGAAACTTGATCGGGGCGCGGCGCTAAATACGGCCGGCGTGCCCGTCGTCGCGCTTGCCGGAACCTGCATGGATTCGGGCAAGACCGCGGCGGCCTGCGCCATAGTGGGTCGACTTCGGCATCTCGGGCTGCACGTCGCGGCCTGTAAGGCGACGGGCGTGTCGCTGCGCCGGGACATTCTCGCCATGGAAGACGCCGGCGCCCGTGAAACAATGATCTTTTCAGATCTCGGCGTCGTCACGACAACCGCCGACAACGGCCCCGCTCTGACACGGGCCTTGCTAAACAGACTTACCGAAAACAAACCTGACGTCATTATTCTTGAACTCGGCGACGGACTGCTCGGAGCCTACGGCGTTGAGGCCATTCTGAGTGATGACGCCATTCGGGACGCGTTGACGGCTGTCGTGTTATGCGCCAACGACCCGGTGTCTGCGTGGGGCGGCGCGAAAATATTACGTGAGCAATTCTCCATCGACCCGCTCATCGTTACGGGTCCCGCGACGGATAACGCAGTCGGAATTGACCAGATAGCCGAGCGCCTCGAATTGCCGGGCATCAACGCACTATCGAATGGCGTCGCTCTCGGCGACGCTATTGCTGATGCGATTGCCGATGTGCTGCCCGGAGCTTCAGCATGAGTGCTCACATTCAGGCCGTCGTTCTTGGCGCGACCGGTTACGTGGGTGGCGAACTGCTGCGCCTGATCTCGACGCACCCGGACATCAGCCTTGCCGCTGCCGTGTCCGAAAGCTGCGCCGGAGAACCGATTGCAAAGACCTTCCCGCATCTCGCCGGCGTCTACGGCGGCACGTCATTTGTATCGCACGGCAACTGGTTCGACGCAGTCGACGACGGCGCCAGCCTCGCCTTGTTCTCGTCCGCTCCACACGGCGCGTCTGCGGCGATTATCAAGTCGGCACTCACCGCCGCTGCGACGAAGAATCTCGATGTGCATGTCGTTGATTCGTCCGCCGATTTTCGCTACTCATCAGAAAAAGAGTTTGAATCCGTTTATGCCATTGAACACGGCGCACCTGACCTGCTCGAGAGCTTTCAGTGTGGCCTGCCCGAGCAGGTCGTCGCCACGAACATGCGACATGTCGGTCACCCTGGCTGTTTTGCGACCGCGATTCTGCTTGCGTCAGTCCCATTACTCGCTGCGGGTATCACTGACAACGAATTGTTTGTTACGGGGGTCACCGGCAGCACCGGTTCGGGCAAGAGCCCGCAAGCGGGAACTCACCACCCCGAGAGACACAGCAACTTGTATGCGTACAAGGCACTGACGCATCGTCACACGCCTGAAATCATCGGGCTCGCAGCTGCCGCGACCGGCGTCGATGCGAGCATCAATTTCGTTCCGCATTCCGGTCCATTTTCCCGCGGCATTTATGCCACGGTGCAGGCGAAGACGAATCGCGACGTCACGCAGGACGAACTACAAGATATTTTCACCTCGGCATATGCGGATGCAGCGTTCGTCGACGTGGTCGACGGCATGCCGAAACTCAAGAATGTCGTCGCCAGCAATTATTGTCAGATCGGGGTCGCGACAAGTGGCGACACGGTCGTGATCATGTCTGCCATCGACAATCTCGTCAAGGGCGCCGCCGGCGGCGCCATGCAATGGATGAATCGTTTGTGGGGACTGCCGGAAACCGCGGGGCTACTGGCGCCTGCGCCGGCGTGGACTTAAGGATGGTGAGCGCAAGCATGAATGACCTGGCAGACCCCCGCCTTCGCGAAGTCGCGACAACGATACCTGTTTACGGACAGTTGCCCTTCGTACCTGTCCGCGCGGCTGGCTGCGACATTGTCACGGCGGATGGCCGTCGCATTCTCGACCTTTACGGCGGTCATGCCGTCGCGGCACTTGGTTACGGACACCCGCGGCTTGTGGAAGCGATTCAACGCCAGAGCAAGGATTTGCTCTTTCAGAGCAATGCGGTCGCATTGGACATTCGCGCCGACGCCGCCGAACAGCTCTTATCGATCGCTCCCGGCGACCTCAGTCGTGTTTTTTTCGTCAACTCCGGCGCCGAGGCCAATGAGAATGCGCTGCGCATGGCGCTTGTCGCGACGGGCCGCAGGAAAATTCTCGCATTGACCCACGGCTTCCATGGCCGCACGGCTGGCGCCGGCGCAGTCACCTGGAACTCCGCTGACTGGTACGGTTTTCCGGCGAAGCCTTTTGACGTCGACTTCATTCCGAGAGATGACCGTGCCGCGGCAGAGGCGATGATCGGAGATGACGTTGCGGCTGTAATTTTCGAACCCGTGCAGGGCGTTGCGGGTGCTTTCGACCTGTCCCACGAATTTGTCGAAACGCTGCGCGCGGCGACGATAAAACACGGGGCGCTACTCATCGCTGATGAAGTGCAATCCGGCATTGGACGCTCCGGGAAATTCTTCGCGGTGCAAACATTCGGGATCGAAGCGGATATCATTACCAGCGCCAAAGCACTGGGCGGTGGAGTCCCTTGTGGCGCCGTGCTCTGTAAAGACGAGCTTGCAAGATTGTTTGGTCCGGGCGATCTCGGCACGACCTTCGGCGGCGGACCGCTCGCCGCGGCCGCTATCGTTGCCGTAATCGAATCGATCAAGGCAGAAGACCTGCTGGCAAACGTCCGCGAGCGTGAAGCGCAAATACGCGACATCTGCGTTGTCGGGCCGGTGAGCAAAATCCAGGGCATCGGCTTATTGCTCGGTCTTGTCTGTGACCGACCCGCCGTCGAGGTACGCGATTTCCTGCTTGACCATGATATTTTGACCGGCACCAGCAGCGATCCGAACATTGTTCGAATTCTTGCGCCGCTCGTCATTGAAGAACAACACGTCAACCGACTTTCAAAAACGCTGGCACTCATGGCGCCCACGACAGACCAGGGACCAACAGGATAAAAACAATGAGAGCGTTTAACGATCTTGCGGATTTTACGAACGAAGAGATTGGCGCCTTGCTGGATCTCGCGAACAAGCTTGACGAGCATCCGGAGCCGGAGGCGCTAAAAGGCAAAGTCTTGTCCTTGTTGTTCCTGAGCCCGTCTTTGCGCACGCTCGCTTCGTTTCAGGCTGCGATGACACGCCTTGGCGGCGGATCCTTTGTGATTTCACCGAACATGTCCATACATGGACTCGAATCGAGGCCCGGCATCGTCATGGACGGAGCGGCAGCAGAACATATTCGCGAGGCCGTGCCCGTGATTGCGTCGTACGGCGATGCGATCGGCATTCGCGCTTTCGCGCAACGCAAAAGTCTCGAAGATGACCTGGCCGAAAAGGAATTCAAGGCGCTGACTGATTTGATTGAAACGCCCTACATCAACATGGAATCGGCGCTGGGTCACCCGTGCCAGAATCTGGCCGACTGGAAAACGCTGGACGATTACGACATTCCGGCGAGCGGCGGCAAGTTTGTTCTGAGCTGGGCCTACCACCCGATGGCGTTGCCGTTTGCGGTTCCGGCATCGACACTGTACACGGCTGCGAGACGCGGAATGGACGTCACGGTATTACGGCCGGAGGGCTTCGAGTTGCCCGGCGCTGTGATGCAAAAAGCAAAATATGCCGCGGAAGAGGCCGGGGGATCAATCAGGGAAACCGATAAGCGCGCCGAGGCGATGGAAGGCGCACAGGTTATCTACGCGAAATCCTGGTCGTCACCGAAGCACTACGGCGACAAGATCGAAGATCAGAAATTGCGTAACGAACTCGATGACTGGTGCGTTGCTGAGCCGTGGTTCGAAAACGCGGC
>Ga0255056_10000386_pt1 | contig 12904 bp, 9 predicted proteins | sample Cases_109_1_MG_FD_183639 | JGI IMG/M metagenome (GOLD analysis project Ga0255056, IMG submission 183639) | Seawater microbial communities from Amundsen Gulf, Northwest Territories, Canada - Cases_109_1 | ecosystem: Environmental > Aquatic > Marine > Gulf | place: Canada: Northwest Territories... | reverse complement strand
CATGGACAAGCAGCCCGCAAACCGGCCAGAGGATACTCACTGTGGTGTCCGTCTTCCCATTCGATGATGAGCAGCTCTTGCGATCGTGAGGCGGAAATCTTGCTGGGCCGAGGCGTCACTGCCCATCCTCGAGATGGCGCAGGAATTGGTCCGCCGCCTGGCCCTGCTTGCCTAGGGCCGATGCCTGATCACTCGGAATCATCACTGCCCTGCCTCCAGGTGCCGCAAAAACTGGTCCGCCGCCCAGCCTCGTTTGCTTTGATCGAATGGGTTTGCAAGCCGCCACCATGTATATCCATCCGCCACATTCGGCCCGTCCAACACCTCAAAAACCTCGCTCTCTAGTCCGAGCAGCAAGACCTCCGCCCCCAGACTTGGATTTACCCGCATTCGAAGTCCCTCACCTTGTGTACCAAAGACCTGAACCAATTCGCCGATGGCGAATTCCTTTGGGGCGTTTGGCTGGGCGGTGGGATTCTCTGTAGGCAAAATCTGAGAAGTAGGGCTGAGAATCACTGGAACCGTAGCGGTTGGAAACGGTATGACCGTTAGCACCGGAGGTAATGAGCTGACGCGTGATGTACCTCTCAAACGAGCAAGAGCCAGGAACATCACCGCAATTAGCAAGCCAGTTACCGCTCCTACAATGATAGCGATCAGTCCGCGGCGATGGCCGATCAACCGGCCTCGGGCTTAGGCATCAATACGTTCAACGAGAGGGGCATGGTCTCGAATTGAAGCGGGGAGTTCAGGATTTCGGGCTCTCCGTCAAAGTGCATATGTATCTCCGACGACGCCTCAAAGAGGGCCTGCTCGGCCTGAAAGTGGACTACGTCCGGAGCGTCAATATGTGCTCCCACCAGAATTTGTGCAACTTTGGTGACTGCGTCTCTCATAGAGCTTCCGCCAATAAGCCAGAAGTCCAGCTTGCCGTCATCGAATTTGGCATCCGGGCTCAGCTCGACCAGTCCTCCAGCGTATTTCCGGATGTTGCTGGCAATGGCAACCAGATAGCGGTCCTCCCATACTTGACCGTCGGCAGTGATCTTTAGATCAACGCCCTCCCATCCGATCGTTTTCCAAAGGGCGAGCAAGCCGTAATGAATGGTTCCGAAGGCTTTTTCCCAGCGCTGCCTGGGCTCTATACTACCGACGATCTGTGCGTCCAGGCCTATGCCGGCCCAGAGCAAGAACTCTTGACCATTGGCTTTTCCCATATCGACTTTTCGAATTTCACCTTGCGCCAAACGCTGGGCAGCCTTCTCCAGGGCGAAGAGGTGGATCCAATCCAAGCGTTCGATTCCAAGTTCTTTGGCCCATACATTCGCAGTGCCCGCCGGAAGTACCCCTAACGCTACCTCGGTTCCAGACAACGCTGATGCGACTCGACCAACAGAGCCATCTCCGCCTGCGACGAACACCGCGTCGCAACCAGCATCTACGGCCTCCTGAGCAAGTTCTCCTAAATGCCCACCGTGCTCAGCCTCCCTCACATCCACATCCCAACCAGCATTATCGAGCACGCCAACGGCTCTGCTGAGCAACCATCCGGCCGGAAACCGCCCTGCCGCTGGGTTATAGATGAGCCATGCAGATCGCATATCGCGTTGGGGAACCTTAGAGGGTGTCAAATTATAGCCTAGCCGCATTCTTGCCGTCAGTTTAGAATTCGCTGGCCATGGATAAGGAACTCATTGGCGGGCGCTACCAGGTCCTGCAGCAAATTGGAACCGGCGGGATGGCGAACGTCTACCTGACGCGGGATCTCAACCTTCAACGCCAGGTTGCGGTTAAGCAGCTGCGACACAACTTTGCTGAGGATGCCGAATTTCGTGTTCGGTTCCTCCAGGAGGCTCGGTCAGCGGCAAACTTGGTACACCCCAATATCGTGACGATCTACGACTTCGGACGGGATCCGCAAGACGTCTACATCGTGATGGAGTATGTCGAGGGGACCGATCTCAAGGTGCTCCTCCGCCGGCGCAGCCCTCTCCCACACCCCGAGGCGGTAAAACTGATGCTGCAAATATGCGAAGGCGTTGGCTATGCGCATCGAGCAGGCCTCGTGCATTGTGATTTGAAACCCCACAACATCCTGGTTTCGAACTCCGATCGCATCAAAATAACGGATTTTGGCATTTCGCGTGCGCTCGCCACAATTAACCCGGACGAGCAGCTGGACGTGGTTTGGGGTAGTCCTCAGTATTTCTCGCCGGAACAGGCGGCCGGAACCGCTCCCTCACCCGCTAGCGATGTCTATTCACTCGGCGTCATCCTCTACGAGATGCTTACAGGGCGGCTGCCTTTTGAGGCGGCGGATACCGAGATCCTGGCAGAGCTGCATCAAGTGGCTCCGGTTGTCCCGCCGAGCACCTACGATCCCACGATCCCTCCCGAGCTCGATCAGATCCTTATCAAAGTGCTCTCGAAGGAGCCCGCCGCGCGATATCGGACTGCCGATCAATTCGGGCAAGTACTCGCAAGCTTCACCGAAGACCAGCCCGCTCTGCCGCGCACGTATCAAGTTTCTCAAGCAGCGACGCGCGCCATGGATAGATTCACGCCTGAAGGCGTCGATTGGTGGGCGGTCGGCCTGGGTTTGCTCGCATTTTTGGCAGTGGGGGGGCTTCTTCCACTGTGGTTGTGGGTTTGGCTACAGTACCAATAGCCGTCAGCTCTTACGATCGTCTTACTTTTCCCACCCTACCCCAGAGGGTATAATCGGCGCTGCCCTCTCCCGTAGCTTGTTCAATTATGTGGCGCATGGGCCTAGGAGGTATTTGTGAATTCCCCACGAGGACGCAATTCGATTGTTCTCGTCATTTTGCTCCTGATCGTCGTTGTGCTGGTTGTTCAGTTCAGAGCCGGTCAGACGCCTCCAGATCGCTTGGATTTTAATGAGGTCGCCGAGCTAATCCAGGCAGGACGGATCGCGCGCATCATCGTCGATGACAACGATCTGACAGTTGTCCATCTTAATGGCGAGACCACATCGGTATCCCGCAAAGAGCCTACCAAGACCGCGGTCGAGCAGCTATTGGACCTGGGCGTCACCCAGGAGATGCTTAGCTCGGATCGCGTGAAGCTCGAAATTAAACAGCCCAGCGATTTCAATCAGATCATTACGCTCGTTACCTACCTGCTGCCAGGCTTACTGGTTGTCGGCTTGATCTTCTTCATGCTGCGCCAGGCGCAGGGCTCGAACAATCAAGCACTCTCATTCGGCAAGAGTCGCGCGCGTATGTTCACGGGCGACCAGCCGACGGTCACGTTTGAAGATGTGGCCGGAGTCGACGAGGCCAAAGAAGAGCTGCAAGAGATTGTTGAATTTCTGGAAGAGCCTGAGAAGTTCATCAAGCTGGGCGCTCGTATTCCCAGAGGCGTGCTCCTCATCGGCGCCCCGGGGACAGGCAAAACCCTAATGGCCAAGGCCGTGTCCGGTGAGGCCGGTGTGCCATTCTTCTCCATATCCGGCTCTGAATTTGTCGAAATGTTCGTCGGTGTGGGAGCCAGTCGAGTGCGAGACTTGTTCGACCAGGCCAAGCGACACTCACCGGCAATTGTCTTCGTGGACGAAATTGATGCTGTGGGTCGCCATCGAGGCGCGGGCCTTGGTGGAAGCCATGACGAGCGCGAGCAAACCCTCAACCAAATGCTGGTTGAGATGGACGGCTTCGATACGGACACCAGCGTTATCATCGTGGCTGCTACCAACCGTCCAGATATTTTGGATCCGGCCCTACTACGTCCCGGGAGATTTGATCGACGGGTCATATTGGACAAACCAGACATGTTGGGACGAGAGTTGATCCTCAAGGTGCATGTAAAAGGCATGCCGGTTGAAGAGGAAGTCGAGCTCAAGACAATCGCCAAAGCAACTCCTGGGTTCGTTGGCGCAGATATTGAGAACTTGGTCAATGAGGCGGCAATTCTCGCGGCACGGCGGAACAAGCATTCCATCGGGCCCGACGAGTTCCAAGAAGCCGTCGAGCGCGTAGTCGCTGGCCCAGAGCGTCGCAGCCGCATCATTAGCGAAGAAGAAAAGAAGATCGTTGCCTATCACGAAGCAGGACACGCAGTCGTCATGCATGTGATCCCAGAAGCGGATCCCGTGCACAAGGTCAGCATCATCGCGCGTGGGATGATGGGCGGCTTCACAATGGCACTTCCCGAAGAGGATCGCACGTTGACCTCAAGACGCAAGATATTGGCCGATATGGCTGGTCTGCTTGGCGGACGTGCGGCAGAAACGATAGTTTTCAACGACATCACCTCCGGCGCGTCCAATGACCTCGAGCGGGTTACCCAACTAGCAAAAGGCATGATCACGCGTCTTGGAATGAGCCAGGAACTCGGGCCGATGGTCTACGGCCAGAAGGATGAGTTGGTTTTTCTTGGCAGAGAGATCGGAGAGCAGAGAGATTATTCGGAGAGCGTGGCTGAGCAGATCGACGCGGAAGTTAGGACGATCGTAGAGAAAGCCTTCGATCGAGCAATGGACATCCTAAAGGATTACCGCAGTCAGCTGGAGTTGGTAGCCGAAACGTTAATCGAAATCGAAACCGTGGACCGCAGCAAATTTGAGGAGCTGTTTTCGGAGCCCGTCGGTCCCAAGAACGGCGGCACGCCCATTCCAATGGGCGCCGCAGCTGATTGAGCCGAACCAACGATTGTAGATATCAAAAGGCCCCTCAACGTGAGGGGCCTTTTTTTTCTTTGGATGGATTGATCACGGATGCCAGTCCGGGAATCCGTCAAAGTCGCCATCCACAGTTACCCTGACTGGATTCGAGCCATCAGCATTCATCACGTAGACCTCGAAGTTCCCGTCACGTCGTGTCTGGAAAGCGATCTTCTTGCCATCTGGCGACCAGTCCGGAGAAAAATCACGCTCAGGGCTGTCGGTTAGTTGTGTCACCACCGATCCCGCCGCATCCATAACGTAAATATCGTAGGTTCCACCACGATCAGATTGGAACGCAATTTGAGATCCGTCCGGCGACCACGCCGGAGCGGCATCATTTGCAGGGTGCTGGGAGAGGTTTACCTGATTCAGGCCGCTTGCATCCATCACATAGATTTCCAGGTTTCCATCCCGTTCACTTTGAAACACGATGCGATCGCCTGAAGGTGACCAGGCGGGAGCAGTATCCCAGCCAACTGTATTTGTGAGATTAGTTTTCTCGCTGCCGTCGCTGTTCATGACGTATATTTCATAATCATTAATCAGCACTTGAAGGTCATCGATGAAAGAATCCCTCGCGGTGCTGAACGCAATCTTTTTCCCATCCGGACCCCATGCAGGGTCGGTATCGACCCATAGGCTATCTGTCAATCTCTGTTGCTCCGAGCCATCGGAGTTCATCGCATAGATGTCCAGGTTGCGATCATCCTTGTCCGTCAAGACCACGACCAGCCGAGCCCCATCCGCTGACCAATCTGGTTTGCTGATTCGCTCGACATTGTCGGTCACTCGGGTGATTTCCGTTCCATCACTGAGCATCGTGTATATTGCCGATTCGCCCTCTCGGTATGAGGCAAGTGCGAGCTTGCCCTTCTCACCTCCGGATTGCGTTGCGCAGCTTGCAATCATCAAACCTAGGACGACGACCCGAAAATTTCTCATCCACTCTCCCTATCTTGAAGCGATTATCAGCCTTCCGTTTCGACCATCTCTTTATCCTGGCGGACGAGTTCTCTCCGTAAGATCTTGCCGACGGTGGTCTTTGGCAGCTCATCTCTGAATTCCACCTGCGTCGGAACTTTATAGGGTGCCAAGCGTTCCCTGCACCAATCTTGGAGCTCCTCGACCGTGGCCTCCTGCTTTGGCTTGAGCACCACCCAGGCCTTTACAGTCTCGCCGCGGTAGGCGTCCGGGATGCCTGCAACGCCCACTTCTAAGACCTTTGGATTCTGGGCGATGGCCTCTTCCACTTCTCGAGGCCAGACCTGGAAACCGCCCGGTTTGATCATCTCTTTCTTACGATCGACGATATAAAAATAGCCATCGTCGTCCATGTAGGCAATGTCGCCTGTGTAAAGCCAACCATCTCGAATCGCGTTAGCCGTCTCGGTAGGCATATTGTGGTATCCCTTCATGATGCTGGGGCCCGTGATCACCAATTCGCCCACCTCATTTGGCTCGAGAACGGTGACATCGTCATCCAGCGAAATAATCCGGCTATCCACGTTTGGGAATGGCACTCCAATCGATCCGATCCGATTCTCGCCCAAGATAGGATTTCCATGCGTCGCGACCAGAGATTCTGTCAAGCCGAATCCCTCGACTAGTTTCCCGCCCGTGAGCTCCTCAAACCTGACTTTGGTCTCACGTAGTAAAGGTGCGGAGCCGGAAATACAGGCTTCAATCGAGCTCAGATCGTACTTACCCGCCAAGACGTCCGGATGATTGTTGATCGCGTTGTACATGGCTGGAGCCCCTGGGTAGACCGTGGGCTTGTATTTATCGATGCTGGTCAGGACATCTTTCAAGTCCCGCGGATTTGGGATCATGACCATCGCCGCCGCACATTGGACTGCGTAGGACATTCCAGCCACCAAACCATAGACATGGAACATGGGGATTGCCATGAGGGTTACGCCCTCACCTGGTTCTCCGCCAACCGGAGAAATCCAGGCATCGCATTGGAGGGTGTTGGCTACAAGGTGGCGGTGGAGGCCCACCGCTCCTTTTGAGAGACCAGTCGTTCCACCCGTGTATTGAAGCAGCGCCGTGTCTTCCGGCCCGATGTCAACTTCCGGTCGGTCCGATGCTGACTCCTGATCCAGTATGGCTTGCAGCCATTCATCGCTTTCTTCCAACCTCACTCGGTGTCCGCCGCTGCGCTCTTTGGCTACGGTGAACAGCAACCGCAATAACGGTGGCAGATATTCCTTAATGTTGGTGACGATTAATTTCTTAAGACGAGTGTCGGACCGAACTTCCTTCACCGTGTTATAGAAATTACTCATGACGAGCATTAGCTCCGCGCCCGAGTCGTTCATTTGGTGCACGATCTCGCGGTGCGTATAAAGAGGGTTTGTCGCAACCGCTACACCACCCGCTTTCAAGATCGCGTAAAAGGCAATGACAAAGTGCGGTGAGTTAGGCACGAATATCGCAACTCGGTCACCCATCTTGACGCCGCGGGCGACCAATCCGGATGCCAGCCGATCCGTGAGATCGCTCATTTCCCGATACGTGATCACAGCACCCTTGAATATTGAGCGAGGCCGGTCAGGGAAGTCGCGAGCAGATTGATCGAGAAAGTCGTGCAACCTAATTTCCGGCACTTCTACTTCGGTAGGCACGCCTTCGTCATATTGCTTCTGCCACACTCGTGCTTCCATATCGACTCCTTCTGTGATCGCGGAGGCTTTCACTCATTATATACGTGGGCAAAAAGTGTCTGGAAGTGCCGAATGATATAATTCGCCGGTTCGTTCGATTCTGCATTTTCCTTCAATTGAACCGAATTTCCCCACCGGAGGTTCCACTCAGTGAAGCTCGATAAAGGCCAGGAAGTACTCCAGCGCGATCAGGCTGTCGTTTCCCCCTCCTATCCACGCGCAGCTCCGTTCGTAATGGACCATGGTTCCGGCGCAGAGGTTTGGGACGTGGATGGAAATCGATTTATCGATTTCATGGCTGGAATTGCAGTCTGCACGACCGGGCATTCCCACCCTAGGGTCGTTGCCGCGATTCAGGAGCAGGCAGAACGCTTCCTTCATATCTCGTCCGACTATTACCACCCAATCTGGGTCGAACTTTCTGAACGAATCGCCGAAATCGCTCCGTTCTCCGAACCGGCAAAGGTTTTTCTTGGCAACTCCGGCACCGAAGCGGTCGAGGCTGGAATCAAACTCGCCCAATACCACACTGGCCGACCGCTATTTATCGGATTCCAGGGTGGGTTTCACGGGCGCACACTAGGCTCGCTGGCGTTCACCTCGAGCAAATCGGTCCAGCGAAGTGGATTTGGCCCACCGTCCATTGGCGTAACGCACGTTCCGTATCCCAATGAGTATCGTCAGGTATTGCAGCCCACCAGCGATGACTACGGAGAGACGGTAGTCAACTACATAGAGGATCAGATCCTGAAGACCGTGGTGCCGCCTGAGGACTGTGCGGGGATCCTGGTAGAGCCAATCCAAGGAGAAGGCGGCTATGTGGTCCCTGCTCCAGGCTTTTTCCCCGCTCTTCGAGAACTGTGTGATCGGCACGGAATACTGCTGATTGTGGACGAAGTCCAGTCCGGCATCGGCCGAACAGGAAAGTGGTGGGCAATCGAGCACTGGGACGTTGAACCCGACATCGTTTGCTTTGCCAAAGGCATAGCTTCGGGGGTGCCTATGGGCGGCATCGTGGCACGCGAATCAGTCATGGATTGGCCTGAGGGGGCGCATGGGAACACCTATGGCGGCAATCCGCTGGCCTGTAGTGCCGCTTTGGCAACCCTTGCACTTGTCGAGGAAGAGCTCATGGTCAATGCGCAACAGATGGGCGAGTACGCGATGGACGCGCTTGAAGAGATGCAGAGCCGACATCAATCGATCGGACAGGTTCGAGGTAAGGGTTTGATGATTGGCGTTGAATTCATTGAGGGCGATGGTGCGAAGCGGCCGGCGCATGATCTGCGCGAGCAAGTGATCGAAGAGGCGTTTAACCGAGGGCTATTGCTGTTGGGATGTGGCGCGAGCACTATTCGCCTTGCCCCTGCCCTGAGTATTGAAGAAGGTTTGCTGGACGAGGGACTCAGGATCATGGAGGAGTCAATCTCGACCGTATCCAAGTAATGCTTCCAGACTTTCGCGTACGTCAGCGAGACTACCTGCTTGAGATTTCAAGGGCTCTCACCGAAGAGCTCGATCTCGATCGGGTCCTAGATCGCATCGTCAAACTCGCGGCCGAGCTGCTGGCAAGCTCGGCCGGTCTTATTGCTTTGCGAGAACCGGACGGGTGGCGCGTGGTAGCAACCCACGGCATCAATGAGGAGTTCATGAAATTCCTCGATCCGTTGATGGAAGACATTCCAGATCATGGGGACCCAGCCAAGACCGCACTCCCCGAAGTAAACCGCAGGCTTCAAAGAATCACTCAATCGGCTTCCATGGGTCTACTTACGGGCGTAGGGCTGCCGATGATCGCCCGCGAAGAGGTCGTCGGAGTCATATTCGTCTTCCGATCCTACCGAGGGCGGTTTTCGCGAGACGATCGGAGACTGCTCGGAGCTTTTGCGGCTCAGGCCGCTATTGCCGTCTCCAATGCGCGGCTGTATACGCAGGTCGCCGACCAGAGCCGTCATTTGGATGGAGTAGTCGAATCTTCTGCGGACGGGATCTTCATCCTCGATCCAGGAAATAAATTTACGCGATTCAATCGAGCTTGCTCCAAGCTCACTGGTTTTGGTCCAGAGGATGTGGTCGGCAAGGATCACTCTGAGATCATTCGTTGGGCCAGTCGAGAACCAGGGTCGACCCTAGAGGAAGCAGGTGCCGATGGATGGCCGCTATCGCCAGGTGCGGAGCTGTATGTAGAGGGCGATCTTTTACGTGCCAGCGGCAGTCACATCAGTGTTGGTATCACCTATGCCCCAACTTTTTCCGATGACGGACGATTGCTGAGTGTCGTAGCAAACGTGCGTGACATTACTCGATTCCGAGAGGCAGAGGAGCTCAAGAGCACCTTCGTTTCCATTATCAGTCATGAGTTGCGAACTCCAGTTGCCTTGATCAAGGGCTACTCGGGAACCCTGCGTCGTGACGATGCCGATTGGGATCCGGAAATCGTACGCGATAGCTTGACCGTGATCGAAGAGGAGGCAGACCGGCTGGCGGACCTCATTGACGATCTGCTGGATGCTTCCAGACTTCAAGCTGGCGCATTATCGTTGAATGTTGCAGATGTAGATCTCTTCCAACTCGCGGATGAGCTGGCGGAGCGATTTCAAACGCAATCTGACCAACATACTTTCGAAGTCGATCGACCGGCCGAGTATCCTCTCATAAGCGGGGACGAAGCACGACTGACTCAGGTGATCTCCAACCTGCTCTCCAACTCAGTGAAATATGCCGAGGATGGCGGTCGGGTTCTGATTCGTGGTCGACAAACGCCGGAGGAAGTTGTTATGTGTGTAAGCGATCAAGGTCCGGGGATACAGGCCTCGGATCGATATCGCATTTTCGAACGTTTCTATCGCTCTGATGAAGTCGCTGGAACCAAAAAGGGGGCAGGATTGGGACTATTTCTGGCGAAATCGATTGTTGAAGCCCATGGTGGGAGAATTTGGGTGGACGAAAAGGTGGAGCAAGGAGCAGAAATCTGCTTCTCCTTGCCGAAGGGAGAGAGATAACGCGTGGTTGCACCCGGTAATTCTGTTCAGTGTCCGAACTGTGGATCGCCTATTCAAGCCCAGGTCGACCAACTGGTTGATGTGAGCCAGGACCCAAGCGCCAAGTCGCGGCTGCTTTCCGGCAGCCTAAATCTCATTCGCTGCCCGGTATGCAGCTATGAAGGACAGCTCGCAACGCCTCTTGTTTATCACGATCCGAGCAAGGAATTGCTGCTGACCTATATGCCGGTAGAACTCAATATCCCGAAAGACGAACAGGAGCGAGTGCTTGGTCGATTGATTAATCAGGCAATTGAGACCCTCCCGGCTGAGAGCAGGAAGGGCTATCTCCTTCAGCCGCAGGCTGTGCTGACCCCTCAGGGATTAGTTGAGCGCGTTCTCGCCGAAGATGGCGTCACCAAAGAGGATTTGGACGCTCAGCGAGACAAAATTCGTTTGTTCGAGGAGCTGCTGAGAACATCCGAGGATTCAATGGAGGGATTCGTAGAAGAGCACGACGCGGAGCTCGACGAAGAGTTCTACCAACTTGCCGCGCTCAGCCTGCAGAGTGCCACGGACGAGCCGGCCCGAGCGGCCGCTACGCAGCGACTTGAAGCAGCTCTTCAAATGAGCGAGTACGGAAAACAGCTGGCGGGTCGCGAAGCGGAGCTTCGGGCAGCTGCCGAGAGCTTGCGCGAAGCTGGAGAAGATCTGACTCGGGAAAAACTCCTGGAGTTGGTGGTGGAAGCTGAAACCGATGATCGCGTTGAAGCTCTCGTCAGCCTTGCGCGGCCCGGGCTTGATTATTCATTTTTCCAATTGCTTACAGAACGGATCGATCAGGCCGAGGGCGAAGATTCGGCCCGCCTGGAGGCTCTTCGTCAGCGATTGCTCGAACTGACCGAGGAAATCGACCAGGCGCAGGAAGAGCGTCTTGCCCGGGTCTCCAATCTTATTGGCTCTATCGCACAATCCGATGACCTCGACCAGGCCATTCAAGCCGCGTTGCCCGCCGTTGACGAGCTCTTCATGGCCGTCCTACAGGCCAATATCCGTGGAGCTGAGGAAAGCGGCGATCAAGAGCTGCTGGCGAAGTTACAGGAAATCGAAACAAAGATAAATTTGGCAGTTATTGAGAGCCTGCCCCCTAATCTCCGCATCGCCCAGCAAATACTTGAGACTGAAGATGAAGAAGAAGCACAGCGCATCCTGGATGAATCGGCCGAGCTAATTGATGATCAACTGCTGGGAGCTTTGATGTCGACCAGCCAGCGGCTTGAGGAGGCCGATGATAAAGACGGTGCGGAGAAGTTGCGGCGGCTGCACCGGCATGCGCTGCGCGTTTCTATGCGATCTAATATTGGCTCGTAATCTTGCCAGCCAGTCGAGAAGCCTGCTGCCAGGAGAGCCTATTTGGTCCGGGGCTAGCCTACGGAGCCAGCAGGGGCACCTACTAAGAGCGGCCTGGGAACACTACGAGCCGGCAACAAGAAGTTTCTGCAATTTCGCCTCGTCGATAATTTCCACTCCGATTTCCTGAGCCTTCGCCAGCTTAGATCCAGCATTCTCTCCGGCTACAAGATAGTCGGTCTTACTGCTAACGCTTCCGGTTACCTTTCCACCGGCCGCCACGATTAACTCCTTCGCCTCACTTCGCTGCATAGTGGGAAGTGTGCCAGTGAGCACAAAGGTCTGACCTGACAGGACCTGCTCTCCTCTCTCGACCACTTCCTCTACGGGCCAGGCACCAGCCTTCTTGAGCTTTGCAAGCAGTTTCTTATTGCGAGGTTGCTTGAACCAATCCACCACTCCAGATGCGATATTTGGCCCTATCCCTTCCATGGCTTCAAGATCAGCGATTTTCGCCTTCGATAGCGCATCTAAGCTTCCAAACTGACGGGCGAAACCTGCGGCGACCGTTTCTCCCACACCTCGGATTCCGAGCGCGTTGATCAGTCGATTCAGTGGTTGCGATTTTGAAGCTTCGATGGCGGAGAGGAGCTTCTTAGCCTTCGTATCAGCGAAGCCTTCCAGGCCCAGCAGTTCGTCGTTAGTCAGTCGATAGATATCCCCAACGTCCTCAACCAGTTCGCCTTCCACGAGAAGCTCGGCGATCTTGATTCCGAATCCATCGATGTCCATGGCCGATCGGGAAGCGAAGTGTTCGAGGTTTCGCACCAGCTGGGTCGGGCAAGACGCATTTGCGCAATAGACTGCCACTTCTCCTTCGATGACCTGAATTGGTTCTCCGCAATCCGGACACTTCTTGGGCATCCTATAGGGCTTCTCTTTGCCAGTGCGTGCATCGACAATTGGTCCGATCACGTAGGGGATGACATCACCCGAGCGCTTTATCAGCACGCGATCCCCAACACGTATGTCTTTCTCCTTGATGAAATCGAAGTTATGAAGGGTTGCCTGCTTGATCGTCGCCCCGCCCACATAGACCGGCTCAAGGATTGCGTACGGAGTGATAACCCCCGTGCGCCCAACGTTGAGGCCAATATCGAGCAATTGTGTTGTCCGTTCTTCGGCCGGAAATTTGAACGCGATGGCAGCCCGAGGATCTTTCA
>Ga0255056_10000385_pt1 | contig 12905 bp, 10 predicted proteins | sample Cases_109_1_MG_FD_183639 | JGI IMG/M metagenome (GOLD analysis project Ga0255056, IMG submission 183639) | Seawater microbial communities from Amundsen Gulf, Northwest Territories, Canada - Cases_109_1 | ecosystem: Environmental > Aquatic > Marine > Gulf | place: Canada: Northwest Territories... | reverse complement strand
TGAAGGACCCAATTCTCGCCGAAGCCCCACGGTGACAGCCCTGCTCCGGTGTAGACGCGGGTATTGGTGAGCGAACCAGTGCTGGAATCGAAAAAGCGCCATTCCTGAGCGCCGTCCCCGAGCGGGGAGGCATCTGCGAACTCACCTCGTGTAGCAGACAGCATCAAGAGTCCGCAGCCCTGATTCTCCGCGCAGGGTTGGTCGACCGCATCACTGTTGCCGGTGTACGGGTCGTGGATGTAATAACGGTCCTCCCCTTCCGGCTGAAGAACCACACGACCGTCAGGAAGGGTGACGGCTTGACCTTCCGTTCGCAGAGCAGGTGCCACTAACTCGCCGGTCTCCGAGGAGAAGAACTCAATGAAGATGGTGAACTCCGGCTCGAACACGATTCGCATCATCGATCCAATATCGGTGCCTATCGAGAACTGGTTCCCGTTGATGAACGAGCCGCTCGGGAATGTGGCGCGCTGTTGGACGACCGACCCGCCGGCCTTCAGATTCCATACCCTCACCACGCCGTCCGAGTGACCGGAGTAGAGCTGGGTCCCGTCGGGGCTGAAGACGGCGTTGGACGCTCCGGATCCGCCGGTAAACCGATATATCTGCTCGCCGGTGCCGACGTCCCAAACCAACACCCGACCCGGTGTGGCTGCTGCCAATAGCGATCCGTTGGGGGAGAAGGAGAGCCCATAGGGAACCTCGGGCCAGGCCTCTAGTTCTCCGAGGACGTCGAGCTGTGCACCGGTGTCGAGGTCGTACACGTAGCCGAGCAAATCGTTGTTGCTGTGTGCCGCCAGCAGTCCTCCCGAGATCGAAATAGCGGGAGTAATCGGGCTCTTCACCTCGTCGAAAACTTCTGCTAGCTCAAATGCCGATGTGTCGTATACCTCGAGGGGATTCTGGAGGCGAAACGCACCGAGACGATCCTCCGACAATCGCAGATGCCTCTAACGGTTCGCTTACAGCTAGCGCATAACCGGTGCCGCCACAAGGCGTTAATGCAACACCCCGGCGAGAGTCGGGGATTCTCGCTAGGAGGTGTGCGATGGCCGTGGGGTTTACAGAGGTGGAGATCGCCGATATGCGCTAGCTACTTGGCATGTCCTTCAGGGTCGTGCAGGGATCGATCTTGTAGGTGGCGCATTCGATATCGGTGCAAGTCCGATATCACGCTTTGGGGAGGCGGCGGTGTGTGGACGGTCGCCGACCCGTCGATCTGTCTGGCAAGCACGCGCCGGATCGTCAATACTGGCGACATGGCAGCGGAAACCAGACACTTGACCGCGCTCCATGGCGATGTCGCCGGGTACAGCAAGTTGATCGCGGACAACGAGATCGAGACTCACAACACGATCCAGGCGTTCCGGCGTATCATCGAGGAGGAGCTGGACTCCCGAGACGGCAAGCTCGTCCAGTTCGTCGGCGACGAATTCCTCGCCGTGGTCCCCGGCGAAACGGACGCCATCTTGGCTGCCATCGAGGTTCAGCGCAGAATTGCCGGCGAGAACGAGAACCTCCCCCCAGCGCGTCGGATGCGGTTCCGACTCGGGCTCAACTCTGGCGAGGTATCCGTTGCCGACGGGCAGTGGTACGGCGACGCGATCAACGTTGCCGCCCGTCTCCAGTCGCTCGCAGAACCGGGAGGCATCAACGTGTCGGGGGCGACGTTGGATGCGGCCGGGGATATGGACCTGCAGATCGAGGCGTTGGGTAGGAAGCGGCTGAAGAATATCCCGGAGCCGGTGCCCGTGTTCAGGATCATTGACGACGAGGCCACGGCTGACCGCACCAGGCCCTGGAGGCGATACGCCGACCGGCCGCAGCTGCCGTCGCTGGCCGTCAGTCCGTTTGTGAACCTCGGCGTCGCCGAGGACGGGTACTTTGCTGATGGCATGATGATCGCATTGGTCATCTCCCTGATGCGCATCCCGGGACTCGAGCTGGTGAGTGACACATCGACCCTCGGCTACCGCGACCAGCCGTTCTCCGCACAGCAGATCGGCCACGAGCTCGGGGTTCGCTACGTCTTGGAGGGCGCCGTGCAGCGCTCGGGCGACACCGTGCGTGTGATGACCCAACTTATCGATGTCGATGCGTCGTCGACTGCGTGGGCGGATCGTTTCGACGCCAGTTTCGCGGACGTGTTCGCCGCTCAGGACGACATCGTCGCGTCGATCGTAAAGGCCCTGGACATCGAGGTGATCGGCGGCGAGCTCGCAAAGATGTACTGGCTCAAGCTCGACCAACCGACGGTTGAGTATGTCTACCGAGGCCTCTCTCACCTGAGTAACGGAACCAGCGCCGACCTCCGTTCCGCGATGTCCGCGTTCGGCGAGGTCATCGAACGCAGCCCCAACTCGCCGATTGGTTATATGGCGTCTGCTCTTGCCCACCTATGGACGGCGCTCTTCCTTCCAGAAGATGATACGGACGCCCACTACGGCGAAGCCGAGCGCTTTGCCAATCTGGCGATCGAGCGGGACGATGAGTCGGGGATCGGTCACACCGTCCTCGCCCACGTCCTGATCAATCGTCGCGACTGGGAAGGGGCCCGGGAGCAGGCGGACCTAGCCCTGGCGATGCGGCCTGCCTGTGATCTCACCTACGGGGTGGCGGCGTCGGTGATGCGTTATCTCGGCGATCACGACAACGCGGTGGCGTTTGCCAACCGGGCGATCGTGCTCAGCCCTCTGTTCGCAAACTGGTACGAGAGCGTCAAGGCAAGTGCCCAGTTCATGGCGGGCAATTACGACGACGCGGCTGAGCTCGCCGAGGGCGTCGTGGCCGCCGACGACGCACAGCTTGAAGCCCTGCTTACGCTTGCCGCCTCGCAAAAGGCGCTCGGGCGTGACCGGCACGCTGTTGCCGCCGTCGACTACGCCAGAGAGAACAGGCCCGGGCTCAACACAGACGCCCTCCGCGACGATCTGCCGTATCGCGACCAGGAAGCGCTCGACCGGTTCCTCGAGGAACTCAAGTCGAGCGGCCTCGACTGAACTAAAATCCGCGCCGTGATCTCTGAGTTCGGACCGCTTGCGAAGACGCTGCGCCTCACTCTCGTCGAAGGTGCAGAACGATCCCTTCACATCGCAGGCAATATGGGCGGTTCGATCACCGGTTCTAGTAGAGCCTATGTGCCGACATGGGCGGTGCCAGTCCACACCGTTTCTGGCGATCGGAACCGGTTCAGGGTCTGAGGGCGATGATGTAGTGGGAGGAGAGTTCGACCTGGCGCACGTCATTCTCTCGCATGAATCGCTCGCAGCGTCCGCGTACCCGCTCTGCTTCATCAGGGTCCAGGGCCATAGCGGTGCGTCGCAGGCCTGTGCCCAGCACGATGCGCCACCAGTCACTGGACTCGACCGCGATGACGTCTACTTCACTTTGGATCTCGGACGCGGGGACACCAGCGTCGGTCATGATCGTCTGGAGTGTGCCCCGGTCCTCGGTGCGCCGCCAGGGTTCGACCACGTCGAAACCGGGACGCTCGGCATGGACCGCATCCACGAAGACGTCAAGCATCGGCGTGAAGAACCGGTCACCCAACACGGTGATGGCGAGCCGCCCGCCCGGCCGCAACAGCCCCCAGAAGGATCGCACGAGGCTCGGCATGTCGTCTACGAAGAACAGCCCGAGCACGCAGAGCACCACGTCAAACGAGCCCAGCGGTAGGTCTAGGTCGGTCATGTCGCTCGCCCGTAAATCGACGTTGGCCAGATCTGCGACGGTCACCTTCTCCTGTGCGATCGCCAGCATCTGGTCCGCGTAGTCGATCCCCAGCACCTGTCCGTCCGGGCCGACCGCCCGGGCGGCCGCTACAACCGACGGACCCGTGCCGCACGGGACGTCGAGGATCGACTCGCCAGCTACGGGGGACGCCAGAGCGACGGTCCGCGATGAGAGCTGCTCCCAGAATGCCCGAGAGCCCCGCTCGTAGTCGAGCGAGGCAGCGTCATAGGTGCCTTTGGGGTCGAAGCCGCGAAGAGGATCGCTCACCGGCTCAGAAACCTCAGTGCCCCTCGTAAACCTCAACGATGTCGTCGGCCACCAGGCCGTGCGCCTCGCGGTGCACCGCCCGACGAGCAATCGACCGGGTCGGTTCCCCCGACCCCCGTCGCTCCCACACCTCAGCAATCTCCGCCTCCGTGAACCTTCTCGACACGCCACACCTCCCAAGCGAGACACCACAACTCTCGCCGATGGTGTTGCGTTCACGCCTTGAGGCGGCAGCCGATATGCGCTACTGAACCTGCTCGATCGAGGACAGCCCTTTCACGGTCCCCGAGCCTCTGCCCGCAGATCGTGCCGGAGGCAGCATGATGCTTCCATAGCGGTCGGTCTTCACTCCTGCGACACGGACAGGCGACTCCTAGGGCCGAGGGCTGTTGCCGAGGCATCGGGTAGCGCGTGCCGATCTAGGCGGGTATCCGGTCGGAGTCGTTGCGCCTGTCGCATGGACGTGTTCTCGATTTCAGGTAGGGCGACAACACCAGGTTGAATGCACGCCTGGTTCAGGTACGACGAAAGAGAAGGAGAACTCATGAGCGCTGATACAGCCGATCAAGGAGTTGCCGGTGTCGGGATGTTCATCGCGGGCTATACCGATGAGAAGGCCGCGGACGGGACGTTGGATGCCTTGAAGGAGGCCGGTGGATTCGTCTACGACGATGCGGCCATTGTCCGCCGCGACGCTGAGGGGAAGGTCCACATCAAGGAGACCGGCGATATGAGCACCGGGAAGGGTGCCGGGATCGGTGCGTTGATCGGTGGCGTCATCGGCATTCTCGGCGGCCCGGCGGGCGTAGCTCTAGGCGCAGGCGCGGGTGCCGCGATCGGCGGTATTGCTGCCCACGCCGACGCTGGCTTCGACAACGACACTCTCGAGGAGATCGGCGGTGCTTTGCCTGCCGGGACCTCGGCGCTGGGGGTTACAACCAGCCAAGACTTTGTGGAATCGGTGCGCGCTGCTGCTACCGACGAACAGACGTTGACGATGGCCCGGGACATCGCCGACGAGATCAGTGGCAACCTCAACGCTGGCCAGGATGTACTCATGGCACTGGTGATCACCGAAGATGCCGTTGCCGCCACCAAAGTGGTCGCTGGCCCCGATGCGGTTGCGGTGTTCGGCATCGCCGCCAGCGAGGATGGCGTCGCTGCGGGCGCAGTTGTCGCGACCGACGGTGGCGTAGCCGCGGTGGAAGCAGCCGCGGTGCCCGTCGGCGATGTCTCGGAAGCCGGCGGAGACTCCGACTCCACCGACGACCAGAACTGACCATCGACAGTCGAAGTTGGCTACAGCCAACCGTTCAGGGGGACCGGTCTGTGCCGGTCCCCCTGCTCAAACCCCGCTCAGAGAGAGCCTCGGTCACATATCGCATGGGGGCGGTTCGTCCTACCAGCTCGGCTAGCGCATATGTGCCGATATGCGGTACCTGAATGGCACGGCGGTTACCGGCTGGCTTCGCATCGGTATCGGTCGCTAGCGTGTGGTTCGTGGCTGCACCAAGCCCGTCGGCTCACACCGCGGTGAGTCCGCAATGACTGCCAGGACTGTGGTGGTGGAGGAGCGGGGGAAGCCATGAATCAATTCGTCGCTGTTGGAATCGCGCTCGTCGTTCTGGTGGGCCTGGCCTGGATGTTGTACCGACCTCGTGTGCAGCAGTCTGAGAAGTATCAGGCGATGGTCGTCCCGCTGTCGAACATCATGGACGTTGGGTTCATCATCATGGCGCCGGCGATCGTCCTGCTGGCCGGCTACGCGGCTCCACTCGTGATGCTCGGCATCTGCCTTGCCGCGATCGCGACCGGGTTCGCGATTGCTTACAACATCCGCCACTTCGAGCCGATCGAGGGCACGGACGATCGGGTCAATGTCGTCGGCCACGCTGCTCGGTGGGCGCTCACGTTTGCGTCGGTGATCAACATCGCCTACTACACGCTGGTACTCGTGACGCTGCTCCTGTGGCCGCTCGATCTGTACTCGGAGCGCAACCTGGCGATCGTCGGGACAGTCATACTTGGCGGCCTCATCGTCGTTGGGTTTGCAGGCGGCATGGACCGGCTCAACGCGCTCGCCAACCGAACCACAGCCTTCAACCTCTCAGCGGTCGTCGCGATCGTCGTCGCATTCGGCGTCTACAACATCCAGGAAGCACTTGGAGGGAGGGAGATCTTCCCGCCGGTGGACACGGTCATCGACACCGAAGCGTTCCGCCAGATCATCGGACTGTTCGCGATCGTGCAAGGTTTCGAGGCTGCCCGCTACATCGGAGGACGATTCGCTGGGGAGCTGCGCATCAGCACGATGCGCGTCGCGCAGGTCATATCCAGCGTCGTGTTCGTGGCGCTGGTGGCCTTCGTGCTCATCCTCTTCGTCCAAGTGGAAACCGACTTCAGCGCCAAATCGATATTCATCGTGGCGGACGAGGTTGGCGACGCGATGCCCTGGTTGATCCTATTGGCCGCACTCGGCAGCCAGACCTCAGCGATCATCGGAGCGACGATGTCACGCAGCGACATGCTCGTGAGCCACCAAGTGCTCAAGCGCAGCATCTCGCGGCGCGCCACATTCGTGATCCTGCTCGTGCCTGCGATCGCACTCTTCCTGCTAGCAGATGTGCCTCTGGCGGTTGCCTTGGCGTCCCGAGTATTCGCTGTCTACTTCGTCCTCCAAGCAGCGATCGCGTGGATCCTCGCGCGACGCAAAGCCAACTGGGGAGCCGTTGCCGGATTCACCGGCATCGGTGCCATCATGGCGACGATTGCGATCTTCGGACTCCCTTTGTAGCCGCCGTCGTCCGACAGTACCTGATGGTGAGAAACCTGTCTCTCATCTTTCGGGTGCTCAATCGACGCTGACAGTCCGGTCCGCCAGGTACCGCATATGTGCCGATATGTGGGTGCTGATGAGTCCTTGGGTGAGGTACTGTCGTCGAATGAGCACTCGAGATCCATTACCGGCGCGCCGACTGTGACGTGAGTTCAACTTTGGATTTCGATGGGACCGATCAGCGAAGAACGTCCTTTCACGCTCAGCAACTGGACGGAGCCAGCTTCGCCAGAGCCGATCTGCGGGGCGCGGACTTCGGTGACGCATCGCTCGTGAATGCAGACTTCACGGATGCTCAGGTCGGCCTTTCGCCCCTCCTTGGGTTCGGACTGCTCGTGGCAGCGATCGTATTGGCCGCCATGGCTGGGGGGGTCGTCGGGTGGTTGGCGACCGAGACGCGCAGCAGGATCTTCGCGGGCGAATGGCAGCCGGTGATGGTTGGTTCCATGATCATTGTCCTCACCCTGGTGCTCTTTGGGTTTGCGATCGCCAAGGGCCTCTACGGCGCGGTGAAGGCCTTCGTTGTGACCTTCTTGGTCCTTTTGGTCGTCGATATCGCAGTTGCGGCCCTCTTCGGTGAGGTCAACCTCGGGCTGATGGCTCGGACAATCGGACTTGTCGTGCTGTTTGCCTTAGCGCTTTTTGCGGGCATCCTTGCACGCATGGTGGGGGGAGCTTTCAGCCCGATCGCGATCGCCGTTGTCGCCGTGATTGGTGGGATCGCTGCGGGGCGAGCGGACGGTGGGATCGGAGCGATCATCGTCAGCGTGCTGCTCGTGTACCTCTCGAAACGGGCGCTCCATGCGGACATCCGGGATCGACCCTTGCTCGTGCTCATGAGGCGCATTGTCACCATGGGCGGAACGAAGTTCACCCGGGCGAACCTAACCGGGGCGGACTTCACCGGCGTCAATCCGTCACGCGGCGATTTCACTGGCGCTGAGATAGCCGAAACGATCTGGGACCCGGAACACCCGCCGATACAGCTGGTCCCTGGCGACTCGCCTTAGGCGCACTCGCCGGGGCCGACTGCGGAGACCCATGAGCTGCCCACATGCTTGGGTGACTGTCACGAGCGCTGGACCAGGGCTGGTCCGTCACGACAGCAAGTCAATCCCGTAGCTGAATAGCCGGGTTCACTGCAGATTGGTAGGGTCGTCGGCCAGGGCGACAGAGGAGTTCGAGGTGGCCGACGAGAAGCCGAGGAAGAAGCCGAACATCCTGGTCATTTGGGGTGACGACATCGGCGTCACGAATCTGAGTTGTTACAGCCGAGGCCTGATGGGCTATCAAACGCCGAACATCGACCGCCTTGCCGACGAGGGCATGATGTTCACGGACTACTACGCCGAGCAGAGCTGCACCGCCGGTCGCTCGTCGTTCATCACCGGGCAGAGCGTGTTCCGCACCGGGTTGAGCAAGGTGGGCATGCCCGGCGCCGACATGGGTCTGAGCGATGAGGATCCAACGATCGCCAAGCTGCTCAAGGAGCAGGGCTACGCCACTGCACAGTTCGGCAAGAACCACTTTGGCGACTTGAACAAGTTTGTCCCCACAGTCCACGGCTTTGACGAATTCTTCGGGGTGTTCTACCACCTCGACGCCTACGAGGATCCGGAGCATCCGGACTACCCGCCGGCGGACAAGTTTCCCGACTTCTACGATACGTACGGGCCCCGAAACGTCATCCATGCGTGGGCGACCGATGAGGACGATGAGACCGTCCAACCACGATGGGGCAAGATCGGGAAACAGCGGTTCGAAGACACTGGTCCGCTGAACGTCGAGCGGATCAAGACGTTCGACAAGGAGTGCCTCGACGTTTCGACTGACTTCATTGAGCGTTCGGTTGCCGCTGACCAGCCGTTCTTTGTGTGGCACAACACTACGCGCATGCATGCCTACACCCAGATCAGCGACGAGATTCGCGGCCAGTCCGGATTGTGGCAATCGGAGTATCACGACGGGATGATCGAACACGATCAGCATGTGGGCGCGCTGCTCGACAAGCTCGACGAGTTAGACGTTTCGGACAACACGATCGTCATCTACGCGACCGACAACGGCCCGCACCGGAACACGTTGCCTGATGCCGGCACGACGTGGTTCCGTAGCGAGAAGGACACCAACTGGGAGGGCGCGTTCCGCGTGCCGTGCCTGCTGCGGTGGCCGGGCTTCGTCGATCCGGGTTCGGTAAGCAATGAGATCGTCGGATCGCACGACTGGCTGCCGACGTTGGTGCGGGCGGCCGGCGAGGCCGACGTGGTCGATAAACTCAAGAAGGGCTACGAGGCCGACGGCAAGACTTTCAAAGTACACATCGACGGTTACGACCTGACGCCGTACCTCTCGGGCGACGCCGAGGAGCACTCGCGTCCTGGCTTCCTGTACTTCTCCGACGACGGCGACGTCTTGGCGATGCGATACCACAACTGGAAGATCGTCTTCATGGAGCAGCAGATCAAGGGAACGCTGTACCTGTGGATGTACCCGTTCACAACGTTGCGCACTCCGAAGATCTTCAACTTGCGGACCGATCCCTTCGAGTACGCCGACATCACGTCGAACACGTACTACGACTTCATCCTCCGGCACGAGTTCCTGTTCGTACCTGCGCAGAAGATCGTTGGTGACTTCCTGAAGACCTTCGAAGAGTTCCCGCCCCGCCAGAAAGCGGCCAGCTTCAGCCTCGACCAGGTGCTGGAGAAGCTGCAATCGGGTGTCGGCTCGAAGTAACACCAGACCGGCCGATGCACTCCTGAGCGTCTACAGGGCAGATGCTGATGCTTCGCCGTGCTGAGGGCTGAAGCGAGGAACTGCCCACCATGTCGAAACCCACTGGTGAGATGACCAAGGCGCAGTGGTACTACGCCGACTTCATGATCAGTTGACGCGGGTGATTCGCGCTGTTTCGCGATCTCTCGCGGACCAAATGCGGACCAAACGGCCTTTTCGACGCCTGACCGAGGGTCCTGCCGGGATCGTCGATGCGGCGCATCGCCTTGCACTGCAACGTCTTCGGCTCTGGCGCCCTCGGCAAGATTCGAACTTGCGACACCCGGTTTAGGAAACCGGTGCTCTATCCCCTGAGCTACGAGGGCAAATCGGCAGAAACCGTTGACCTATCTACGATTCTGAGATTGTATTCGGAAGCTCAATGACCTTCGCGACCGGTTTGGGCCACACCTGGGCCACACCAGAATCAGCATCGGCCTCCGCGAACCGCTCATCGAGGGCGTCGGCGAGGGCCTCGAGGTCCTCGTCATACAGGTGGCTGTAGCGGTCCAACGTGATCGACGCCGAGGCGTGTCCGAGGGACCGCTGCACCGCCTTGATTGACGCCCCGGTCGAAACCATAAGGCTCGCCGCGGTATGTCGCAGATCGTGGACACGGAGATCGCCGAGTTCGCAGGCCGTCACTGCCGGCCGCCACACCCGTCGCGAGAAGTTGGGAGTCCGCAGCGGCTGACCATGGGGCGAAGTGAACATCAGCGCATCGGAGTCGAGGCCGGCCATATGGGCGCCGAGCCGGTCGGCGAGGAAGCGAGGAATTAGGACGGTGCGGGTGCGATGGTTCTTGGGGGTTCCCCACACCAGCTGCCCGTTGACGAGTGTGGCCGATTCCTTGACCTTGATCCGACGCCCGAGGACGTCAACCGCTGAGGCCCGCAGGGCTACCGCTTCGCCCCAACGTAGACCGCTGTAAGCGAGGACCCGGATCAGCGTTCCTGCACCATCCTGGAGGCTCTCACAGGCTGCCGCGAGGGTGGCGACTTGCTCCGCGGTGAGATACCGCTGCTCGCGGGGACGGGTGGCCGCTACCTTCACATTGTCGGTCGGGTTGCGCCCGATCAACCCATCGGTAACCGCTAGGTCGAGGGCCGCATGTAGAACCAGGCGAGCCTGCCGCTGCCGAGACGCCGATAGCCCCTCATCGGCCATATCCGCGACCCAGGCGCGCACCATCGCGGGAGTGATTCGCCGCAGCGCTATCGCACCGAATGTCGGAAGTATCCGAGACTCGAGCAGTGACCGGTACCCGGCCGCGGTCTTCGGTTTCACTGTTAATCCGGCGAACCATGCCTCAACCCAGTTACCGAACGTAACGTCTCCGGCGGCGGGGTCGACCCATATGCCGCGGTCGGCGGCGGCGAGTTCGAAGCGTATCCACCGCTCGGCGTCGATCTTCCGGGCGAAGCTCTTTGAATGCTGGCGGCCATCGGGGCCGCGGTAGCGGGCTCGCCAGGGCTTGGGGCGGTCTTTGCGATGCTGAATAGACCCAGCCATCAGACTGGTTGCCTGTCGCTGCTGTGGGCAGTCTCTATCGGGATCTCTTGCACAAACTTCCCTGTCCAAGGTTCGTCCACGGGTGGCAAGGGCAGGCTCGGCAATCCAAGCTCCAACGCTTTGTCAATCCACCCGCGTAACTCGCCAATATTCTTCGTGCCGACCCAATGTCCCTCCGGGCATTTGTAGAGACCAATTAGCCAATTTCCCGGGAGTGACCCTCCGACGAAACTTCGGTGCGTCTCCCAGTTGAGTCCCTCTACCTGGGCATCGATGGACGCGGCCGCCGAACCGCGCCAGAAGACCTGGAGCGGGATGCCTTGATCGACCAGCCGGCTGCCGGACTGTTGGGACCGGCGGCTACCTTTCCCAGTCCTTCGTTGACTGAGCAGAAAGGTGCTCTCGGCGTCAAGCGTCGCCTTACCCACCGTCCGGGGGTGATCGGGGTGATAATCACCACAGAGAAGCTCCATCGTCTCCATGGTCCTAATTCTACTGCGGGACCTAGGCGATCACATGCATTGCCCGTGAAATGCGGGGCTTGTGGGGGCAGTCCTGATACCATACGGGCGACGGCGAAAACCTCGCCTGAGGGTCTTCGAGACCCCTTTCTACAGAGCAGCGCGCTCGGAAAGGGGTCTTCTCAATGGAGGATCTTCTCACCGTAGAGCAGCTCGCCGAGCTGCTACAGACGAGCACTTCCGCGATCCATAGCCAACGGCACCGCGGTCAGGCACCCGGCCGACTCGGGGTCGCCCTAGGTCGGAGAATTTATTGGCGGCGCCAGGATCTTGACGCGCACTTCGTCGCGGAACTGGCGAAGCAGTCAGACAGCGCCGCATGAGGTGGGCAGAAGAAGGCGCCCCCGCAAGAGAAGGCGCCTTCCGCAACTTCAAGAACGAGGCTAGCGGTCCTGACCCGCTCGAGGCGGTCATCGACGCCACCGCAGCGGACCGGCTGGGCTGGGCGCTACTCGAGCAGGGCATCGACCCGGTGATCTTTGAGCTTGCCGACGACCTTGCGCACCCGGGGACGGTCGTGGTCCGGACGACACTCGCGACCGCGGTGCGGGGACTTATCGCCGTGTGGTGGGATGCCTCAGTGGGCGAGGCGATAGGACTCTGCGCCGGTAGTAGCCACGACAAGCTCGAGGCCGCGGCGGTCCTCAAGACGCTGACCGCACGCGGTCCTGGCGACCTCCCATTTGCTCCGCCCGAGGACCCCTTCGATCCGTGGACCGTCATCGTTGCCGCGGCGCACCGGCTGGGTCTAAAGGTGCGATCGCGGCCACTGATGATGGACAAGCCGAATCGCAATGTGTCGGCGATCTTCGCAGTGCGGGATTGGCTTGCCTCAGAGGATGCTGCCGAGCTCGGGCTCAAGGCTTCTGACAGGGCCGTGTTGCTCGCCCTTGTAACTCACATGCATAGGGACGGCCTTGGTGGCAGGCCGGGTGCGAAGCGAATCGGCGCAATCACTGGCTACTCGAAACAGACAGCCGCGAGGGCACTGAGGCGGCTCCGCGATGCCGCGCTGATTGAGCCTCAGGTCGCCCACCCGCATTTCGGGAACGCTCAGGTCTGGCGCCTCACAGAGGCCTTCGTCGCCATGCTCGAGGGAGTCGGTGGTGCCGAGAGGGAGAGGGGGCCTCTGGAGGCCTCCTCTGACGATAGCGGGCCTCCAGCGACACAAGAGGGGGCCTCCAGCGACATCGGAGGGGGCCTCCCCAGGACCCCCAAAGCAGCAGAAAGCAGTATTGAAAGCAGCAGCAGCGGCGAGGTAG
>Ga0255056_10000382_pt1 | contig 12964 bp, 11 predicted proteins | sample Cases_109_1_MG_FD_183639 | JGI IMG/M metagenome (GOLD analysis project Ga0255056, IMG submission 183639) | Seawater microbial communities from Amundsen Gulf, Northwest Territories, Canada - Cases_109_1 | ecosystem: Environmental > Aquatic > Marine > Gulf | place: Canada: Northwest Territories... | reverse complement strand
AATGGACAAAGATTTAGCTCAATAATGAACGTTTCCATCCAATTCTGTACTGACTCAGTTATTTTATCGTCTTGCAAAATTTAACTTAAGCAATAAACTTAATAAATACAATAAGTATTGAAGAATGATTGTTTATTTTTAAATATGAACCGCACGATCATCAACCGCTAAGGCCGCCTCATGCATGCCTTCTGCGAGACTGGGATGTGCATGGATAGTGCGCGCGAGATCTTCTGTAGAAAGTTCAGATTCCATTGCCACTACGGCCTCGGAAATTAATTCCGATGCATTTGGGCCTAGAATATGTACACCAAGAATTTGGTCGGTTTCTTTATTTGCAATGATTTTAAATAAACCTTCGGTATCTCCCATTGTACGTGCGCGCCCTAGAGCCATAAACGGGAATACACCAACACTATACTCAACACCTGCATCTTTACAACCTTGCTCGGTTTTACCTGCCCAAGCGATTTCTGGCCAGGTGTAAATCACCCATGGTATATGATCGTGATTCATCACCGCATGCTGGCCTACTAATAATTCAGCTACGGCCATACCTTCTTCTGAACCTTTGTGAGCTAACATAGCCCCACCAATTACATCGCCAATTGCATAAACGTTATCAGTTGAAGTTTGCCACTGTTGATTGGTTTTTATAAAACCTTTTTGATCAGTTTTTATCTTCGCAACTTCTAAATCTAAGCTATCTGTATTTGCTTTGCGTCCTACGGCAACAATTAATTTATCGACTTCTAGAGATTTTTTCTCGCCATTGGTTTCATATTTAACTAAGACTTTTCCATTATGCACTGCGACATCTTTGACTAGACTATTTAGCCGAATATCCAAACCTTGCTTAGTCAATATTTTTAGCGCTTCTTTGGCAATTTCTTTGTCTGCTGTATGCAAAAATTCAGACATTGCTTCTAAAATAACAACTTCGGACCCTAGTCGTTTCCATACACTCCCGATTTCTAATCCTATTACACCCGCACCAATAATTCCTAAGCGTTTAGGCGTCTCTTGTAAATCAAGTGCTCCGGTTGAATCTAAAATTGTTTTGTTATCAACTTTAGCAATTGATATATCTATAGGAACCGAACCACTGGCAATTACAATATGCTTTGCTTGCAAGGTTTCAGAAAGTTGTTCACCTGAATTTTGTACTTTAATAGTTTGAGGTGAGACAAAACTTGCAACCGCAGAAAACACTTCAACTTTGTTCTTATTTAATAGCCCAGCCACTCCACTTGTGAGAATTTTTACAACTTTTTCTTTGCGTTTTTGCATAATGGGAACATCAACTTCAACATTACCCACTGTAATACCGTGTTCTTTCGCTTGTTCATTAAGAAAATGCACATGGTGACTGGAATCAAGCAATGCTTTTGACGGAATACAACCTGTGTTTAGACATGTTCCACCCAAGGTAGGTTTACCTTTAGCATTCACCCATTCATCCACGCACGCTACTTTCATTCCGAGTTGCGCACAACGGATAGCGCAGACATACCCCGCAGGACCTGCGCCTATAATGACAACATCATATTCTTTCATGATTTCAGACTTGGAGTAAGAGTCTATTAGGATCTTCTACAATATTCTTAGCATGACTCAAAAATTGCACTGCTTCTTTACCATCAATAATACGATGATCATAACTAAGTGCTAGATACATCATTGGCGCTATTACCACTTCACCATTTTGAGCGATTGGACGTGCTTGTATGGAATGCATACCTAAAATAGCACTTTGTGGTGGATTGATAATTGGTGTAGACATCATTGAACCAAATACACCACCATTAGAAATAGTAAAGGTGCCGCCAGTTAGTTCTTCAATTGTAATCTTGTTTTCTTGTGCTCGTGTTGCGTAGTTGTTGATAGCTTTTTCTATACCTGCAAAAGATAGCTCATCTGCATCACGAATAATTGGAACGATTAAGCCACGCTGAGTACTGACTGCAATACCAATATCAAAGTAATCGTGATAAATAATATCTGTATCTTCAACTGAAGCATTAATCACTGGAAATTCTTTTAGCGCTTCAACGGTTGCTTTAATGAAGAACGACATGAATCCAAGCTTTACACCATGAGACTCCTCAAAGCCTTCTTTATAACGTTTTCGAAGATCAATGATATGCTGCATATTGACTTCGTTAAAAGTCGTTAACATTGCACTTTCTTGTTGTGACTGAACTAAGCGCTTAGAAATACTTTTACGTATACCTGTCATCGGAATGCGCTTACCTTCACGAGCGCTGGTTGGTGAAAATTGAGGCGCCATCATAATTTCTGTTGCCGAATCTATATCACTTGCAGTTGCCGACTCAGCATTTTCAATTAACAATTCAATATCTTTCTTGGTTACTCGACCATTCTTGCCGGTTCCCAGAATATTTTTAACATCAATGTTATTTTCAGCAGCCAATTTCCTTACTGCTGGACTAGTTTTTGATACACCATGCCTTACATAGTTTTCCACAAGCAAATCACTTGGCGCAGGCCTAATTTGCGAGATATTGTTTGTATTATTAACTGTATTTTCTTTTTCTTGCTTAACTTTAGTTAATGTATCCGCTGCGTTAGCATTTGCTGATGAACTATTTGCACCTTTTTTATTGGTATTAATTACAGCAATGATTTCATTACTTTGAACATGTTCATTTTTATGTTTTTCAATTGAAACTAGCTCACCTGCTTCAGGTGCTGTAATTTCAAGAATCACTTTATCAGTTTCAACATCAACAAGTTGCTCACCTTCTTCTACGAAATCACCTGGTTTTTTTAACCAATCACCAATGATGGCTTCAGTCACGGATTCAGCTAATTCAGGAATGATGACATCTACTTTCATGACATTACCTCAATATTCATGAATCATGTTTATACTGCTCTCAATGACGATCTGGAGGCTTGCTCTCGCAACCCTAGCGCATCTTCAATAAGAGCTTGTTGTTGTTCTCTATGGATATGCAATGACCCCGATGCAGGCGATGCAGAATAGCTTCTACCCGCATACCTTAAAATCTGTCCTTCACGTATACAGGCTTTCATATTACGCCTGGATTGAATAAAGTTCCATGCACCTTGATTACGTGGCTCTTCTTGGCACCAAACAAGCTCACGCGCTCCAGAATATTTGTCAATGATCAGTTGGGCTTCTTCTTGTGGAAATGGATATAACTGCTCGATTCGCACTATTGCAGTATTGGTAATTTTATGTTCGCGTCGAGCTTTAGATAATTCGTAATAAAGCTTTCCAGAACAAAAGATGATTTTTTTAATATCTACTGCTTTAAGATCTTCAACTTCATCTAATACAGTATCAAACTTGCCCTCGGAGAACTCATGTAACTCTGATGAAGCTGCAGGGTCGCGTAAGATATTTTTTGGCGTCATTACGATTAAAGGTTTCCGGTATGGGCGAAGCATTTGTCTTCGTAACATATGAAATATTTGTGATGGTGAGCTCGGCATACATACTTGCATGTTATCTTCTGCGCATAACTGAAGATAACGCTCAAGCCTTGCGGACGAATGTTCTGGACCTTGTCCATCAAACCCATGAGGCAACAACATCACCAAACCACAGTAACGCTGCCATTTTGCTTCTGAAGAACTTAAGAACTGATCGACATACACCTGAGCGTTATTGGCAAAATCACCAAACTGCGCCTCCCAAATAACTAAGGTTTTTGGATCTGCAGTGCTATACCCAACTTCATAGCCCAACACCGCTTCTTCTGACAATAATGAATTGATAGGTAAGAATAGTGGTTGGTCTTTTTTTATGTACTGCAATGGCACATAAGTTTCACCTGTTTCTTGATCATAAAAAGCAGCATGGCGATGGAAAAAAGTTCCGCGCACACAATCTTGACCAGATATTCGTACTGCATAACCCTCCTCAAGCAAAGAAGCATAGGCAAGTGTTTCTCCAAAACCCCAGTCGGCATTCATTTCACCATTACCCATTTTTACACGCGCTTCAACAATTTTCTGTACTGTTCGATGCAAATTAAACCCTTTGGGCACTATGGTGAACTTTTGAGAGAGCTCTTTTATGCGTTCAGCACTGAGTTTTGTGCTAGCTATCTCTCGCCAATGAGTACCAAAATATGGCTTGTAATCAACAACGAACTTACGACTGATCTCTTTGGCGATAGGCCCACAAACTTGCTCACCTTTATGAAGTTTATTTAGATATTTAGTTTCAAGCGCCTTAACACGTGCCGGAGTGATGGTTCTATTACGAATTAGTCTATTTGCATATATTTTTCGAACACCTTCTTTGTTACGTATCGCTTGATACATAAGCGGCTGTGTTACCGAAGGCTCATCTGCTTCATTATGCCCATGGTGTCGATAACAAATCATATCGATTACGACATCGCATTTGAACTTCATACGGAAATCTACTGCGAGCATTGAAACATAAGCTACCGCTTCCGGATCATCGCCATTCACATGAAAAATTGGCGCCTGCACCATTTTAGCAACATCCGTGCAATATAAAGTTGAGCGAGAATCAAGTGGGTCACTGGTGGTGAAACCAATTTGGTTATTCACTATAACGTGAATGCTGCCACCGGTTGTGTAACCACGTGTCCTGGAAAGGTTAAGCGTTTCCATTACCACGCCTTGTCCTGCAAAAGCGGCATCTCCGTGAATCAATAACGGCATGGCATCTACACGTCTCGCGTCCATGCGACGCTCTTGACGAGCGCGCACTGAGCCTTCGACCACAGGATTGATTGCCTCCAGATGAGATGGATTAAAGGCTAAAACGGTATGGACTGGAGAATGTTCAGTTTTTAAGTTAGCAGAGAAACCTTTGTGGTATTTCACATCACCCGATCCGTTAACTGGGTCTAAGGTATCTTCAAATTCTTGAAATAATTTCTCTGGACTTTTACCTAAAATATTAACCAATACATTTAATCTCCCGCGATGCGCCATCCCCATAATGACTTCGCTTACTTTATGAAAGCCACAACGCCTAATTATCTCATCTACAACAACGATTAAGCTCAAACCACCTTCTAAAGAAAAACGTTTTTGCCCTACATATTTTTTATGTAAATATACTTCGAGTGATTTTGCTGCGATGAGTGTCTCTAAAATAGTCCGCTTACGCTTATCGGACAAAGCACTTGAAAGATAAAACTGCTCCAAGCGGCATTGAATCCATTCCTTTTGTTCGGGTGAAGTAATATGTTTGAATTCTGAACCGATAGTTCCGCAATAGGTCACTGAAAGCATGTTGATGATTTCACGTAACGGCGCTTTTTTAATACCGCCCAGAGCACCTGTTTCAAATACGGTCTCCATATCCGCATGGGTTAAACCATGGAATTCTGGATTTAATTCTGGAATATCAGGGCGAGCATTTACGCCTAACGGCTCAATATCAGCTTGCCGATGGCCTAAATAGCGATAGGCGCTAATTAAACGAATTACACCTACTTGTTTACGATTATTTTCCTCGGAGGCAGCACCCCGAGAGGTTTCCGTATTTTTTTGACGCGCAGATTCGCGCAAACCAGTCCTAATACTTGAATGTGTAATATTTGTAGCAGAGCTAGCCTCTAGCTTACTAAATTGTTCACACCAATAATTTGAAACCGAGTTGGGGTCAGTTAAATAATCCTCGTAGAGAGCTTCAACATAGGCAATGTTATTACTATTCAATTGTCCACTACTTAGCTTTAAAAGCGCGTCTTTATCCATTAGTACCAAAAGGTGACTCTTATGTCTCTATACAACACTATGAGACAACAATTCCAAAAGTCCTGCGCAAATCATACGCAATTACATTGTATGGGTGGGTCGATCAGCCTCAAGGGCACCAGCGAGCAGGCCTTCAATCTTATTTCGTGTCTCACCACGATCCTGTTTACTAAATTGAACACCTATTCCTGCAGTACGATTACCTTGAGCATTAGGGGGGGTAATCCAAACAACGTTTCCAGCAACGGGTAATCGCTCTGTTTCATCCATTAATGTAAGCAACATGAAGACTTCATCATCAAGTTTGTATGCTTTATTAGTAGGAATAAATAAACCACCATTCTTTATGAATGGGATGTATGCCGCATACAAAGACCCTTTGTCTTTGATTGCCAGCGATAATATGCCTCTGCTTCCTTCTGCCATAGTAAATTTTATCTATATTCGGCTCTAAACCGGTTGTTCTAGCACTTCCTGAGATCGAATGAGCATGTCTTCAATGAACAACCTTTTATTGAGTGGAGCACTAGAAAACCTACGCAATTCAACAAGTTTATCCATAAGTCTGAATAATGAATGTAAGTCTACTAGGCCTACTAGACTATGCAAGCTCCGACGAATGTCCGGATTTTCAAGGGTCACCGGCTCATTCTCATAATGACAGCGTATTAAATCAGCACACCATGATTGTTGCCACATCACTAGTCTCTCTAGTTGTTCATCTTGGTGCTTAGCTGAGACCTTAGTTACATCAGCCTTGCCTTGTAGAAACCGGTCTAAATCCTGGTAATAATCCGCCCTATTTTCACCCAAACCAGACTCGCATAATTCCAGAGCCAATAAGGGCCGATTGCCAGCTACTTTCAAAAGTGCCTGCCAATTAACATGCTCCTGCTGTTGAGCTAACCAGCTTAAACTCTTTGCCTCATCTGGCAGTTTAAATTTCCACGTCTGACAGCGGCTTTTTATGGTTGGTAGCAATGTATCTGAACGGTGACTAATCAGAAATAAAATGGTATTTTGTGGTGGTTCTTCTAAGGTTTTCAGTAATGCATTGGCTGCGTTAACATTCATGGTTTCCGCATGATTAATGCAAACAATTTTGTAGCTACCTTGTGAACGGGTTAGCGTCATGAATTGATTAATATTTCGTATATCGTCGACTTTAATCAGTTCAACTTTATTTTGAGATTTTTTATCTTGATCAGCATCTTCATAAACATTCAGCATGCGAATATCTGGATGTGTTCTGCTCATAAAGAGATGACAGTCTTTACATTCACCACAAGCATGATCATCTAGGGTCGGGTTAGTGCAATTTAATCGTTGAATAAACGATAAACAGAACTCTAATTTACCAATCGCCGCAGGACCCAATAACAAAATTGCATGCGCAAGGCGACCATCTTTTAGATAACGTATAGCTTGATGCCAGTTTTCAGATTGCCAAGTAAATATCATTTGAGTTTTTAAACTACACTATATAATTAATTCTGCAAATCTCTGTTTCACTGCAGTTTGTATTGCTAACGCCGCTTCATCAATCCTTTGATCTGCATCTACTACAGTAAATCTTTCTGGGTTTGCAGCAGCTAGTTGTAAATAGCTATACTGAACTCGTTCAAAAAAATCAAACTTCTCTAATTCAAAGCGATCTTTTCCGCCACGTTTAGACACCCTTCGCATGCCTTCTTGAATGTCACCCAACAACAATACCGTTAAGTCAGGTACAAAATGATTCTGAACTGAAGTTTCTATTCGCTTAATAATTGGGAAAGACAAGCCACGTCCACCACCCTGATATGCATAGCTTGCATCGGTGAACCGGTCACATAACACCCACATATTGTTTTTCAAAGCAGGATATATCACTTCTTTAAGATGTTGTGCGCGAGCTGAAAACATCAGTAACAACTCTGCCATTGGATCAATGCTTGTTTCGTCGTTATTAAGTAGAATTTCTCGAACACGTTCGCCAAGTTTAGTCCCTCCAGGTTCACGAGTTACTATGCAGACAATATTTTTTGTTTTTAGATATTTTTCTAAAAGTTGAATTTGGGTAGTTTTCCCAACGCCTTCGGTTCCTTCAAAAGTAATAAACTTCCCTTGGAACATTTCTTCTGTATCTTTACCCATATTCTTCCTTAAAATATAAGGACTTAGTTGTTCTTATGATCAGCTTGGTATTTGTCTTTTTCCCCACCAAGTTGGTATTTGATTACTGCATCACGATGCTCACCGTAGGTTTTTGAAAAATGATGAGTACCATCACCTTTAGACACAAAGAATAAAAATTCTGAATCTGCAGGATGCAATGCTGCCGCAATAGATGCGCGGCTCGGTAAAGCTATAGGTGTAGGCGGCAAGCCTTTATGCACGTAAGTGTTATATGGAGTATCGGCTTTTAAATCCTTACGACGAATATTGCCATCATAAGCATTACCGAGACCATAAATAACGGTTGGGTCTGTCTGTAAACGCATACCACGTTTCAATCGCGTAACAAATACAGATGCAACTAAATTACGCTCATCTTCAACACTGGTTTCCTTCTCAATAATGGAAGCCAAAGTCAACGCCTCTTCTACAGATTTTAATGGTGTATCTTTTGGTCGATTTGACCATTCTTCATTTAACACTTCACTCATGTAGTCATAAGCGCGTTGAAAAAATTCAACATTCGTAGTGCCCGCAGGAAAATAATAGGTGTCGGGATAAAACCAACCTTCTGGATGTTGGTTCAGCTCTAACATTTCTAACAGCTCTTCTTGTGTAGCAGCTATTTGCTTAATTTTTTCGTGCTTTTGAACTTCTCCCCAAAGTTGCTTGAATGTCCACCCTTCTATGACCGTTAAAGAAAACTGTACAGTATCACCTTTAATAAGTTTATATAATAACTGCACTGGACTTAAATTAGCTTTAAGCGTGTATTCACCTGCCTTAATTGAATTGCTTGCGCCACTAAGTCGTCCAAACACTTGCCATGGTAAAGTTTCCCTCACCAACTCACGCTCAACAAGTTGCCGAGTGATTTGTTTAAAATACATCCCAGGTTCGACAACAAGCTGTATTTCTTTGTCGCTTAACGACAATGGTTTATTGGCATAATCTTTGATATAGATAGACAACATCGTGACAACGATGGTCAATACAATGAACAGCGAACTAATTATACGCGTATAAGTTTTCACGCAAGATTTCCTAGTTATTAAATACCGTTACAAGCTGATCAATTATAGTGGTTTTACTTAGCTTACGCCCACAATAACTGCGTACTGGCCAGATACCATTTATGCTATTACATAGGAACATCGAATGGATGTGGTTAATTTCAGCTTGTTTGAAGTTGCGAATATCGACTTCAATATCGTTTGCATGACAATATTCAATTACTTTTTTACGCATCACACCTGCAACACCACATGCAAAGAGATCAGGCGTGATAAGTACGTTATCATCTTGAAAAAATACATTGCTGGATGTGGCTTCAATTACATTGTCTTCTATATCACTAACCAGGCCTTCTTCATAATCATCATCCCACTCGCCGCGCGCTAGCACTTGCTCCAGTCGGTTCAAATGTTTAATTTTGGAAAGTTTATTTTGTTTTGATAAACGGAATTTACATTGCGTAACATTTACGCCTTTTTCAATAACACAAGCGGGTTGATCGGGCCATGGAAATTTTTGCACGATTCGTGTTAGCGTTTGCACGGTAGGTTTATAACCTCGACCCCCAACACCACGTGTAATAATTATTTTAATTATATGTTTTGGATTATTTTCTAATTCGAGAAGCAGTTGAACTTCCTTTTGAAGAAGCGTCACATCCAATCCTTGCAAGTTGAGTATTTCACAACCCAGCTGGAGCCTTTCTAGGTGATCTTCCCAATATTGCAACTTACCTTGCTTTACTGCAATGGTTTCAAAAACACCGTCCCCGTATAACAAACCGCGATCAAGACTTGAGAGCTGATCACCCTGCTTGCCATTTATGATGACGTCAGGATTCTGCATAGAAATTTCTGTGAATTTGAGTCATATCAAGATGACCAAATACATCAGTGAAAAAGTTAGATTTTTTTCATTACTATGGTGCCGTTAGTGCCACCGAAACCAAACGAATTAGATAGCGCAACATTAATTTTCTTGTCACGAGCTTCGTTTGGTACATAATCGAGATCACACTTAGGATCAGGTGTGTCATAATTTATAGTTGGCGGTAATATACTATGATATAAACCAAGAATACTAAACACTGCTTCAACGCCACCAGCAGCACCTAATAAATGACCCGTCATTGATTTAGTGGAACTTACCGCTAGATTATTTGCATAATCACCAAATGTGCTCTTAATACCTTCTGTTTCAGCAAAATCGCCTGCAGGGGTAGACGTTCCATGTGCATTAATGTAATCCACATCAGTTATATTTAAACCTGCGTCTGCTAATGCATTTTGCATACACTTCGCCCCACCGCTACCACCTTCAGCGGGAGAAGTCATATGATAAGCATCGCTACTCATTCCATAGCCTACTAATTCGCAATAAATATTTGCAGAACGCGCTTTAGCTATTTCATATTCTTCTAAAACAATAACACCTGCGCCATCACCCAAAACAAATCCATTTCTATTTAAATCAAATGGACGACTTGCTCCTTCAGGATCATCATTATGTGAAGAACAAAGCGCTTTTGCTGCAGCAAAACCGCCAATACCCAATGGGCATGTTGCCATTTCCGCGCCACCTGCAACCATGATGTCTGCATCACCATATATAATCATTCTCGCCGCATCGCCAATATTGTGGGTACCCGTTGTGCATGCAGAAACAATTGAAATGTTAGGTCCGCGAAAACCCTTCATAATGGATAAGTTACCCGACACCATATTAATGATGTTACTCGGTACAAAGAATGGTGATATTTTTTTCGGTCCGCCTTTAAGATAGGCCTCGTTACTTTTTTCTATGCCAGGTAAACCACCGATACCGCTACCAATAGCAACACCAATACGATCTGCATTTTCCTCGGTAACTTCAAAACCAGAGTCCTCGACGGCTTGAACGCCTGCGCCAATTCCATAATGAATAAAGGGATCCATTTTGCGCTGGTCCTTTTTAGACAAGTAATCATCAACAACAAAATCGCGAGTTTGACCCGCAATTTGTACTGAAAACGCACTGGCATCAAAACAATCAATTTTGGAAATACCACTTTTACCAGCAGTTATATTTCCCCATGCTTTTTCAATTGTTGAACCAACTGGAGAAACAATTCCCAAGCCTGTTACGACAACACGTCTACGAGACATACTATTTACTTTATTTAAATAATTTAAAAATGAATTAGCGGTTTGTTACTTAGAATAATAAAACCACTTGAAAAATTGATAACCAAGCTCAAAGATCATTGATTGTTATTAACGTAATCAATCGCTTCTTTTACTGTGGTGATTTTCTCAGCCGCTTCATCAGGAATTTCGCATTCAAACTCCTCTTCTAAGGCCATTACTAATTCCACAGTATCTAAAGAGTCTGCACCTAAATCGTCTACAAAAGATGCGCTTTCTTTAACTTCATCTTCATTAACACCTAGTTGCTCAACAATGATTTTTTTTACTCTTTCTTCTTTAGTGCTCATAAAATTGCTTCCTCTTTGCAAAAAAAATTTAAGATCGTCCTAAATCGGGTCGCTATTGTATTGAAAAGGCTATCGCCTTGCCATCATCATGAATACCGCTAATCTGACGTAGTAACAGACTAGCTTAGTATTTTTTAGCGTCTAAACATATATTATTCATTAAATTCAATATGTTACACAATATAGTTTAAGTAAGAATACGTTTCTATTTAACATATTCTAGGCCATATATAGGCCTCCATTTATATGGATAGTTTCTCCTGTTATGTATCCAGCATTATCAGAAACTAAGAATTTAACCGCTTCGGCAATATCTTTTACATTCCCCATACGACCCAGAGGAATTTTACTTAACAATGCATTTTGCTGTTCTTCATTGAGCTCATTGGTCATATCCGTCTCGATAAAACCTGGCGCAATAGCATTAACGGTAATTCCTCGTGAGCCCACTTCTTGAGCCAACGATTTGGTAAATCCAAGAATACCTGCTTTTGCAGCAGCATAATTCGTTTGCCCTGCGTTACCAGAAGAACCTACTACTGACGAAATATTCACGATGCGCCCGGTTTTTGCCTTCATCATATCCCTTAAACATGCCTTACAAAGACGATACATTGAAGACAAATTCGTATTGATAACGTCGTTCCATTCATCATTCTTCATGCGCATTAATAAATTATCTTTGGTAATGCCTACATTATTAACCAAAATGGTTGGTGCATTAAATTCTTGTTTAATATTGCCTAGCAAACTTTTAATCGACTCATCTTGGGTAACATCCAATACTAAAGCTTTGCCTGCATACCCAGCTATATTCAATCCTTCTTGAATTGCGCTTGCGCCATCTTGGCTTGTTGCAGTGCCAATTACAGTAAATCCTTCTGCACCTAGTGCATGTAAAATGGCTTTTCCTATACCTCGACTTGCACCGGTTACCAGAGCGACTTGCTTATCCATATAGCTTAGCTTAACTTATGTAATACTGTTTCTAAGGTTTGTTCTAAACTTTTTATATCATGCACACAATAGCATGGCACACTTCTATTGATACGCTTACTAAGACCTGTAAGCACTTTACCAGGCCCTAGCTCTATAAAAGTCTGTGAGCCCTCAGAAACCATATATTGAACCGTTTCCACCCAACGCACAGGATTAAAAAGTTGTCGATATAAAGCATCTTTAATTTCCTGTTCGCTAGCATGCGATTTAACATCTGCATTATGAATTATGTTTACTTCAGAAGACTTGAAGGCGATATCACTAAGATAATCACGCAACTTCTCTGCTGCCGGCCGCATCAAACTACTATGCGAAGGCACACTAAGTGGCAAAGTCATTGCTCGCTTCGCGCCAGCTTCTTTTGCTGCATCAATAGCTCTTGTTACGGCTGCTGCGTCTCCAGCAATCACCACTTGGCCAGGTGCGTTAAAATTAACAGGTTCCACAATCTGCCCTTGTGAAGCTTCTGCACATACTTCAGTAAGCATATCATTATCCAGCCCCAATACCGCAGCCATCGCGCCCTGGCCTTCAGGGACTGCTTGCTGCATTACTTCTCCACGAAAGCGCGCAAGTGGTACAACT
>Ga0255056_10000379_pt1 | contig 13006 bp, 15 predicted proteins | sample Cases_109_1_MG_FD_183639 | JGI IMG/M metagenome (GOLD analysis project Ga0255056, IMG submission 183639) | Seawater microbial communities from Amundsen Gulf, Northwest Territories, Canada - Cases_109_1 | ecosystem: Environmental > Aquatic > Marine > Gulf | place: Canada: Northwest Territories... | reverse complement strand
CCACCTCCTCCCAAGTCAAAGGTGCAGACACCGGTGCGCCTTGCCGTGGTCTCACCGAATAGACCGAAGCGACGGTCTGACCCGAAGCGTTGCGGTTGTGATCGATGAAAACCCTCCCCTTGCGTTTGGGCTTGTCCCACTCCATGGTGAATTCGTCTGGGTTGGCCGCAGCCAGGTACTCCCCAACCTCGCCAACAAACCGCCGAACCTGGACGTAGTCGTGCACGGGGTCGAGAGGGACATAGACATGCAGCCCTTTCGAACCCGACAGTTTGGGATACCCCACCAGGTCGATCTGACCAAGTGCGACGTTGAGCAGCCTTGCTCCAGCGACCACCTGATCCCAGGTCGATCCCTCCGCTGGGTCGAAGTCGAAGATCGCATAAGAGGGCATCTCGGGAGCGTCCACCCGGGAATGAAACGGATGGACCTCGATGCACCCCATGTTGGCGAACCACATCAGCGACTCGGCGGAGTCGGCCAGGAGAAAATCGATCTCGTCGCCCTTCGAATCGGAAGCCACGGGTGCAAGTCGCATCCAGTCAGGCTGGTGACCTGGCGCCCTCTTTTCGTAGAAGCTGGGGCCTGTGATGCCGTCGGGGTATCGGGACATCGAGATCGGCCGCCCTTCGAGATGGGGCAACAACAGCGGGGCCACCGAGGTGTAGTACTGGATCAGGTCGCCTTTGGTGTACGGGTCGTCGGGGAAAAAGACCTTGTCGATATTCGAGAAAGTGATCGGGCGGTCGACTTCTGCCGGAACAAAGCGGTCCCTTTCCTTGGTCACCAGGACCGGGCTCGGAAAATCGACCGGGGCACTGGAGACCGGGCGACCACGGGTTTTGGTCGAACCCAAGTGTTCTTGAACTTCCTCCCAGATCAGGCCATGACTTTTCATGTCACGCGCTTCGGAGATCAACACCATCGAAATCCCCATGTCCTGGACCGCATCGATAAGTGGTCCGACCCGGAGCGTGCCATCCCCGTACGGAACATGACGGATCTCTCCTGCCTTGCCGAACTCGTTGTCCGAGAACTGCACCTGGAGAGGCTGGATCATCCAACCGGGAAAGCTTTGTGTGACAAAGGCCAGCACCGACAGAAACGCGTCCTTGTTGGTGAGACCGCCACCGGTCATTGCATGAAGATGTGCCCAGTCGACAACCGGTCGAACGAAGGAGAACTCCGATGCCAGCTGGGAAATGTCACCAAGACTTCCAAAAGAGCTCTTGTTGCCGGCTGTCTCCAAACCAAGACCCACACCCAAAGACTCGACTTTCGGCGCAACGTATTCGAGACGCTGCCGGATGCGGTCCATTAGTACGCCGGGATCGGCGTCGTAGTTGCTCCCGAGATGGGCCACGATCACAGAAGCCCCTAACCACTTGCCCAATTTCATCGTGTGCTCCATCGCAGCCAGCGACTGTTTTCCCCGATCCTCATCGGGGATTGTCAACCCGGCGAAGTAGGGAGCGTGTACCGACAGTCGGAGGTCGCGTTCGGCGGCCAGCGCCGCGAACTCCTGACACTGCTTTTCTTTCCAAGGAAATCCCCGGGTAAAGGGGAGTTCCAATGCCCGATGACCCTGGCTGACCAAGCCGTCGAGGAATTCGACGTGGTTACCGTCATCAGGTGGGAGGTGGGAGATCCCAAAACGGATCGTGCTCATTGTGGCTCAGGTTATGACACATGGACGGACGATTCCGGACTGTGGATGTCCCGTTTGCGCTTGTACCCTTTTCGTCCAACGGGTCCCTAGCTCAATTGGCAGAGCAGCGGGCTTTTAACCCGAAGGTTGAGGGTTCGATTCCCTCGGGACCCACTACGAAGTGCCTGGTCAGGCTCTTTCATCTATGAAGCCAGGGCGGCCCATTGCTGCTTTGGTCCACGTATGGTCCAATCTGAGATCAGGCTGCGTTTCGATATACCTGGTCAAGTCGTAGAGCAAGCTCCTCCAGGTCCTCTGTGAACAAGTGCGAATAGCGATCGAGCGTCATCGAGGCGTTCTTATGTCCCAGCATCCTTTGGACCGCTTTGATATTGGCGTTCGATGAGATCGCAAAGCTCGCTGCCGTGTGTCGAAGGTCGTGAATTCGAAGACGCTTGAGATGAGGATGATTGAGTACCAACGCTTCGATAGCAGGGAGCCACACTCTCTTTCGATAGTTCGAGTTTCGGAGTGGCCCACCCCCAGGAGCTGTGAAGACCAAGTCGCCGGTCGAAGCCACGGCAAGCCGGTCATCGAGCAGTCGGATCACAGATTTTGGAATGATCACTACCCGTTGCCGATGGTTCTTTGGAGTCCCGAATACGAGACGACCACCGACTTCGGTTGCCGCTTCCTTCACTTCGATTCGTCCGTTAAGGAGATCCACTGATTTCAGCTTCAGAGCCACCAGTTCGCTCCATCTGAGACCGCTGTAACCAAGAAACGTGATGAGAGTTCCCTCGCCCTGACTGATGGAGTCTGCATGTCGAGCCAAATCCCGTAGCTGCTCGGGAGTCAAGAACAACATCTCCCTGGCTTGTTCTCTGGGCAACGAGATGCCCACTGCTGGGTTGCTTGCGATAAGACCATCCCCGACTGCCTGACTCAAGATTGACCGGAGTACCTGGTGAGAATGTCGAATTCTCGCTGGAGACAGGCCATCCTCGATCATTGCTGTCACCCAAGCTCGGATGCTCGCCGCATCTATCTGGCGGAGTTGGTAGTCGCCAAACACGGGGAGAATCCGTGACCGGAGAATCCCCTCGTACCACTCCTTGGTCTTCTCTTTCACCCTCACTCGCCCGTCCAGCCATCTGGGTGCGTTCTCACCGAGAAGCTGTTTCCCTCCTGCGGGGTCCATCCAATCACCACGGTCCAGCTTCCCAATTTCGCCTCGTAGCCACCGTTGCGCCTCGACCTTGGTCCTCCAACTCTTCGAGTGCTGCCGCCCGTCGGGACCCGTGTATCTGGCTCGCCATTGTTTCCGCCGATCTGGCCGTTGGTCGATACTTCCGTTCATTTTTCGATTCCTCCTTCTATCTTTTTGGGTCTGTTCATTCGTCGAAGGATCTCCCTGGCCTTAGCTGTGAGGTGTCCCCCACGTATGCCCTTTGCTGGAGCCGGGGTGAGAAACCCACGCTCTCGACATTTCGAGATCACTTGGCTGATCCGAGCAGGGTTGGGATCTTCGAGGGCGGAGGCGACGTACCGGATCGCAGACTTGGCATGCTCTCTGATTGCCTCGTCGTAGTAATAGGCGGCCTTGGCTAATTCTTCGTCTCGGAGGGGAGGTCGGCCCCGCCGTGCCGTCCCAGACTCGGGTGTGACTTGCTCCGAGTCAAACCCGCCTGATCTGAGTAGGTCATCCCAGTCGAGAGAACCTTCTTCCGAGAAGGACGTCGGTATCACGAGGCCGAGTACGGCCTCCTCCTTGAAGGTGCCGTATCTAAAATTGCGTACAACGGATGCCGTTACGCCATTGGAGGGAATGGGTTTGGTGACATCTGACGAGGGCTGGTCATTGAAGGTGGTGGAACCAGATGGGAACACTCGGAACTCTTGGATGACGAATTGCGGCCCTTCCTGGCGGAGGAGGACGGCGAAGGTCCAGCCTGACTTTTCCGTCTTGGCCCACATCGCCTCCCCCCAGTGTTGCCGGAGTTTATCTCGACCCTGAGGCGGCTCCATTGGTGGTATCGACGGTTCGTATTCAATGTCCATGGTTCGACCCTAAGTCACACTCTTCAATATAGCAATAGACTGAGACCATCTCTTTAATCCCCAGACATATACGTCTGGCAACGACTGCATCCAGAACGCATGATTGAGGTATGGCCCAACGTTCGAACACGGAACACCCGCCAGCAATAACAGTTCACGATGCTGCCTGCATCCTCCAAGTCACCCCCGCCACCGCATACTCGTGGGTTCGGAACGGGGAACTGCCGAGTATCCGGCTGGGTGGCCGCATCAGAATCCCGACTGCTCGGTTGGCCGATCTGCTCGGCGTGACCGTCGAGGAACTCGCATCATCGAAACCATCGCCCAGGGTCACGGCGACCTGATCTCCTCAAGGATGAACCCGTGGCGAACGCTTCGACCACCCCCTCCAGCAACGTCGTCAGATCTGACGATGATTCTGCGAATAGTGCGAATAGTGCGAGTGGGGCGTGGGACCCGCCGATACCGCTCTACGACTTCGACCCTCCCCCCTTCCCGACACATGTGTTGCCGGATTGGCTAAGAGTCTTCGTCGAAGCGGAAGCAGTGGCCACCCAGACACCTCCCGACCTTGCCGCCATGCTCGCTTTGGCCGTTGTGGCGGCTTGCACAGCCCGGCGTATCGAAGTGGAGCCGAAGGAGGGATGGCGAGAGCCGCTCAACCTCTACCCGCTCACGGTCCTCCCATCCGGCAGCCGGAAGTCCCAAGTGTTCAGAGATGTGGTCCGTCCCGTCGAAGTCGAAGAGCAGAGGGCAGGTTTGGCGGCACGAAGTGAGATCGCCGTCGCCGCAGAGGACCGACAATTTGTAGAACGGAAGTTGAAAAAGGCCCGCAAGGACCTTGACAACGGTATTGCCACCCCCGAAGAGGTAAAGAAGATTGCAGCCGAACTTGCCCTGTTGAAGGTTCCTGTGGTTCCTCGGCTGCTCGCCGACGACGTCACCGCTGAGAAGCTGGAAATGCTCCTGGCCGAGCAGGGTGGTCGGATGGCAGTGTTCGCTCCTGAGGGCAACATCTTCGACATCATGTTGGGCCGCTACTCAGCCTCAGGTATCAGCAACCTCACCGTTTTTCTCAAGGGCCACGCCGGTGACTCGATTCGAGTGGACCGAGTGGGACGAGGAGGCGTGACCGTAAGTAATCCGGCCCTCACGATCGGTCTTGCCGTCCAGCCAGATGTCGTCGAGGGACTTGCCGCAAAGAGGGAGTTTCGGGGCAAAGGTCTAACACCCAGGTTCCTCTACTCCCTGCCTGTGTCGAACGTGGGCCGACGAGACGTGGACCCGCCACCGATGCCTGAGGCAATCAGATCCGCCTATGAAGCCAATATCACCAAGCTCCTCGAACTCCGACCGGCCGAAGAGGGCGACGACTACCAGCCTCATATTCTTTACTTCGACGACGACGCCAGATCTGAACTCCTTGAGTTCGCCGGTGAGATCGAGACGGAGCTGGCACCTACGGGAGAGTTCGGTGCCATCGTCGAGTGGGCCAGCAAGCTGGTTGGTGCCGTTGCCCGGATCGCTGGGAACCTCCATCTCGCCGAGAGTGCCTCCAAAGACGAACCATGGAAGAAACCGGTGACCAGAGACATGATCGAGCGGGCCATCGAGATTGGGCGGTATCTCATTCCCCACGCTATAGCTGCATTCGCTCTCATGGGTGCCGACCCCACCGTTGCAGACGCCAACCACATCCTCAACTGGATCAAAGGCAAGAACAAAACCGAGTTCACCAAGAGGGACCTATTCGAAGGTGTGAAGGGACGGTTCAAGAAGGTGGCCAACCTCGAACCCGGCCTGGACCTTCTCGTAGACCACGAATACTTGCGCCATCGGGTGATTGCACCACAGCGTTCAGGACCTGGACGACGACCAAGCCCGATCTATGACGTGAACCCAGCCGTGTATTCGCACAATTCGCACGATTCGCACAATTCGAAGCATGAAGATTCATGAGTCCCCAAACCCCACCCCCCACCCCAGATTCAGAGGTGGCCTCGGCCTTCGGCCTCGTCCACAGGTTTTCGGAATCGGCCTGCGGCCTCCACCACACCAACATCATCAGGTGCCCACAACTCTGCATAACCACACATGACAGACGTACACCTCATGCGTGAGGACCTCCAGAGCCATGGAGACCACGACCCATGGAAACCAGGTCGTTTTCTTGCACCCGAACTCGCCGAAGCGATCAAGGAAGCTAAACTGGCAACGGGAGCGTCGTGGAGGAACGTGGCGAAGCATGCGGGCTTCTCCCATGCCTATCTGGTCGAATTGTCGAACGGCCACCGTGTCCCGTCTATCCGCACAGTCGAGATTCTCGCCGGTGTGCTACCAATCGAGGAGTGGGCGGTGGAGGAGCTTCGAAGCGTGGCCATTAGGGGTCATGGGAGAGACCGACCGGCATAATCCGATAGTCGCTCAGCACGCCAAATCCTTGCCGTTTTCCTGTGCCGCCGATGCTGATACTGGTAACCAAGACGGTGCGCCCATAACCACTCTTATGTAAAGCTGCGTGTGAAGTGCCTGGTCAGAGACCTGTGCAGGCGATCCCGCAACCCTAAGTGGTCGATCTGAGTGTCAGTCGAGTCGTCTATCCCACTGTCCGTGACGAATTCGACGGTCACCGAGGCGTATTGCAGAAATTACCGGAAGGGATCGACCCGGCGGGGTCACTGTCGACCTTCGCCTCTGCACCAAACAAAAAAGGAGAGACACTCAGCGGCCTGGCGTGATAGTGAGCCTGCACGACGATCTGTCCGTGATGTCCGGTATACGGGTGACGGGTCTCAGCCACTTTGAACATGGCTGGGGGACAGAAGCTGTAGCCAGGCTTTGTTGGGAACCGGCGGACATTGGCGGACAGGCGACCGTTCGGTCACGGGAGCGAAGAAACCCGGCCTTGTGGTGGCCAACAGTCTGTCGGTCACGTGTTTCCAGCCAACTCATCCCGCTATGGGGAAGGGTCGGGGCCTCAGCGCACTTCTTGTGTCGTACAGGGGATGTTGAGGACAAGACTTCGGTTCAGAAATCCGAAGTGAGGGGGCACATCATTGTTAAACAAACTGGTGGTGTACCGGACGATGACGGAAGCAGTTAGCGGACTCTCGGGGGAAGAATCGTGTCCGGGCAAGCGAGCGAATATCAGTCCGGGAATGGCGTCGGAGTGGCTTGCCTCAAGCATGTCACCCAACGTCCAAGTCTCGGTTTCATGAGTGTTGGGCGTATGCATAGCGCCGTCGTCTGTGAAATAGGTGATCTCCACATCTGTCCACGAGCCGAAGTTGTTCCACTCGAAAGTGAGTTCATACTCCCCTGGTCCGAGTTCTTGGTGCCACTCGTACGAGCGAACAGTCACGTCACACCACGGTGACGGAGGATTCGTGGTCCCCGTTATCCCATGCCACTGCACGGAGGATTCGTCTGAGCACGTCATCGAATAGGTTCCTGGTGGGTCCTCATTTACGGTGCATGGATCTCCGGGGTCGCCTTTGGGTCCTTGCAGACCATCAAGACCGTCTGAACCATCATCCCCATCCGTTCCGTTTTGCCCATCGACGCCGTCCTGACCGTCCGCTCCGTTGACACCGGTGAGTCCTTGCGGACCCTCTGAGTTCCATGCAGCTTGGACTTCTTTGCCTTCTTTGCATGGCTCGACGGGTTGGTCGCCTTCGGCGATCTTTGTGAGGTCGCCTTTGTCGGTGAGACAACCGGTGTACTGGACTGCGTCTGGATTGGCGGCTGCAAGTCCGACGAACAGCCCCCCGAACACGGCTACTGCTGTGACTAATCCAAGAACTCGACGAACCATCCTTCACTCCTCTACTCGTATTGAGAGTAGAATCTACTCACATCAGGAGTAGTAGTCAATCAGCGGGTAATGAGAGTGGAATGTCTTGTTCGGATGGTTTCGAGTCGTTGCCGTGTGTTGGCGATCAGTTCAGGGTCAGTAGCGGTAGCCCAGCTCTCGGTTTCTTGGGCGGTTTCAGCGAAGAAGTCGTCGACTTCGCCGAGGAGGCGGGTGGTGATGTCGAGTACCAGTGATATGACATGGAGTCGTTCCGGGTATTGAGGTCTCCCGTTGTATTCGAGTCTTTCTTGACCCGGTCCTCCGATACCGGCTTCGAGCATGGAGAGGGGTCCACCCTCGCCCAGATAGTCGTTGGCGATGGCGGTCATCTCGGTCAGCATTGTTCGAGCCGATCTCGCTGTGGCCTCCATGGAGGCGGTCAGATCTTCGACACCGCCTTGGTCGCCGTAGAAGAGTCGAAGAACGCCTTCGATCTCGAAGTGTGGCTCTCCCGGTTCAGTGGCCAGCCAAGCCGAGAGCGCTTCACGGCCTTCGGGGGTGATGGTGTAACGCTTCCTGGTCCGTTCTCCTGCTGGCTCGTCCTCGACTATCGCCCAACCTAAATCCACTAGATGACCCTGCTCCCGATAGAGATGGCCCTCTGATGCTGACCAGACGTAGCGGAGACTTCGCTGCAACTGTTGGGTTAGCTCGTAGCCAGTCCACGACCTAACCGCCAACAATCCCAACAGTCCGTAGGTGGTGGGTGATGTCTTCTTCGTCATACCAACATCCTACTCGCATTGGGAGTAGTGGTGTTGTATGTTGGCAATGGATAGGGAAAGGAACCGGGTCCGGGAACGAAGGAAAAGGGAAAACCATGGGTGTTGGAACATTGCGGTGTGTTGTGATCAACGTCACCGACTTAGAACTCGCTTACAAGTTCTGGGGGACCGTCACCGGTCTAGAAGTGATCGGCTCGGAATCCGGGTGGCATGACTGGCTCGGCTACCTGGGGACTACGGACCCGTGGAAACACGAGATCATCCTTCAACGCATTGACAATTCCCCATTGGATATTCAGGCGCCCAACCCGGACCGGCCGAATCAGATGCATATCGACATCACCCCCAACAATGGCATCGACCAAGCCATCGAGGAGATCATCGAGTTGGGCGGTACTCTCAAAAAGGCGCCCTCGCTCTACCCCAGACCTGGCTCACGAGGCGATCACAGTCCCCTCATCGACTGGGCCGTGATGCAGGACCCCTTCGGCAACGAATTCTGTTTGGTCGAAGAACTCGCCACAGATCAATCACACGCCGCCATGGCAGCCACAGAAGCCACTACCGACCAAGAATGGCGAACCGCAGCCGGAGTTACCCACTAACCACTCGCACGGAATGGACATCTGGGCGACCTACGGAGAGTCGACCATCAGCCCGACCTCACTCCGGCCCACCACTGGTATCAACATCTTCACCAGCTCTGTGGCCCCTTCACGGTCCAACACCAACTCCATCCCACGGGTCCGGCTGTAGTAGTCACGGACTGACAACCGGTGCTTGAAGTCGGCCAGCTGTTCACCGGGCCGAGACGTTTCGAAGGCGACGGCGACACATGGTTCGGAGTAGTTGCCGGTGGGGATGATTGACTGTGGGTGGGCAAGTGGCACGTGGACAGTTGTAGGCGGAGGCTGGGACAGGAACCGTGGCAGCGGCGAGCGACCACATCACCCCAATGGTCAGACCGACTGGAAATGCATAACTCTCTTGACGACAGGTATGCACTCGGGTACGCTGGAATGCATACCTGCATCAACTCATGATGCATATCAGCGAAAGGAGGGACTTCATGTCCCGCACAACAGTGGTCATCGACGATGACCTACAGGAAAAGGCCAAGGACCTCGGGATCAACATCTCCGAGGTCTGCCGTGAGGGCCTGAGGACCGCAGTAGTGGCCAAGAAGGAAGCCGCCCGGCACGGCGACGAATATGAGACTATCACCGCCGACATTTGGCACGACCGTCATGGTGACGAGATGGAAGCGGTGCAGTTCGTTGGTCGGTTGGTTCATTACGAAGAGAAGTCCGACACGAATTACTACCTGACGGCAGGCGGGGTCCCTTCTGTCGTCACCGAGGAAGGCCAGCTCATGTACGGCGAGGAGCTGTGGGGCGAGGTCCCCGGCCACATCCGGCAGCTCCTCGAAGAGGCCATCGGGGAGGCCCCTACGCCGACCGTCCTCGACATCTAAAGGCGTACGCAGGGGTGAACGAGTTTCGGTAGCTCTTGTGCCGCTCACCCCGGCTCGCCTGTCACTCCTCTTCTCTCAACCTATCGAGTCACTCGTCCACCGACAGAACGCATCGCTTCACGGATCGCCCTGTCTCTCCGACATGGTCGAAACCGAGGAGCATGCGACGTGGTCCAAACCAATCGGTATCACCTACGACGCGGACACCAGGGAAGTCTGGGTATCCAGCTACTCAGGAGCCATCCAAGTATTCGCAGACCTAGCGCCATGAACGCGCGGCGCACATGGATATCGGAGGTCACCCTTCTTCCTCGTTCTGAATAATGGGTGGGAAACCTCGTTGAACCAAGCAGTCGGCGGTTCGGCCTAGCGACTCAGTATGCGTACCGTTTCATTTTCGTTCTTGGAGTGGAGGGTCAACGTGCGTCGACAACTATTCACGGTCACGGCAGTTGTCGCTGCGCTCGTACTCGCCGCATGCGGAAACGGGGCTTCGGATTCATCACCAACGGATTCCAGTTCCGTGTCGACCGTTGTCACGACTGTCCCGGAGTTCGAGTTGTTTCTTGGTGTGGTGGACCCGACGGTTATCAGTCTCCAGGAGGCGCTCGACGTTCTCGGGTACGACGCGGGGCCCATAGACGGAGTGCTGGGACCCGATACCGCAGCGGCTGTGGAAGCGTTTCAGACTGACATGGGCATCGAGCCAAGCGGCTACGTGAACGCCGAGACTGCCAGGGCTATCGCCGAGGCCTCTCCGGAGACGGAACTCCTTGTGGTGGAGGCTCTGCAGGCTGCACTGGCCGAATTGGGTTTCTACGGCGGTCTGATCGATGGGATCTACGGTCCGGAGTTCGAAGCTGCAGTGATCGAATACAAGACCTCGGTCGGTTTAGAGGCAACAGCAGAGTTCACAAACGAAACCTTCGAAATCATGATTGTCGATTACGACAAGAACGTCACTCAGGCTCACATCGAATCTTCCGGGTATGACGCAACCGCAGGGACTCCGGACGGAGGATCCGAGGAGACCGGGGATCTTCTAACTCGGGGTTCGGCGGGACCCGAGGTTGAAGCGCTTCAACGAAGGCTGATCGAGCTTGGTTATCGGCCTGGGGATCCCGACGGCCGATACGGCGCCCAGACTGCATCGGCTGTGCTCGCGTTCGAGAAGAGGGAAGGTTTGCAGAGGGATGGGCAGGCCGGTCCGGGAGTGATGGCGGCGCTGGAGTCGCCTCAAGGGGCAGGACCTCGAGATGCCAATAGCGGTCCGAGGATCGAAATTGACTTAGATCGTCAGATAGCCTTTGTCATCGATACGGCGGGAACGGTGACAACGATCAACATTTCTAGTGGCTCCGGACGGACATACGACAAGCCCGGCGGTGGAACTGCCGTCGCTTACACACCTAGTGGGGAGTTCACGATTGAGCGCAGCGTTGATGGGATACGTAAGGCGCCGCTCGGATCGTTGTACCGACCGCTGTACTTCCACGAAGGTTGGGCGATCCACGGATCACCGTCTGTACCTGCCTATCCGGCGAGCCATGGGTGCATACGAACAGCCAACGTGGACCAAGACTTCATCTTCGGCCAAATCGCCATCGAAAACCCCGTATTCATTTACGGAGCAAACCCCGGTTCACCTGATGAAGGTGAACCCGGCTTTTAGTCTCGTCCCTCTTCGTAGAGGTTGTTGATACGGTATTGGTAGATAGCGAGACGGGCACTAGTTAGAACCCCGGCACTGGCCGGGCCCTCGACGGCCCTCTCGAGGGAGAGATCCTCGACAGTCTTCCCGGCTTCACCTCCCGCGTATCGGACGCAAGAACATTATGAGACCAATGCACCCCGTGTCCGCTGGTGTCCTCCTGTGTCGTTCTGTAACCCGGAGTTGAGGGATTCCAGACACAACATCTCCGCAAATGTCCTCAAGTATCCAGGAGTGTCGGCTGGCGCGTTTGCAGAAGGTTTGCATCGAGTCGCAAAAACAGACCGCACGTAGGTGCCGTTGTGCGGATCCAAGGTCATCGTTCTAAGTGAGGATAAGTCGGGAGCTTGTCTACCTTTGCAGCGAGTAAGACGGATTGTCGCCTCTCACATCAGTTGCGCTTCTGGTAGACGACCTTGCCCTTGAACATGGTCTTCAGCACGAATGTCTCGTGGATGTCGGTCACGGGGATGTCGAAGAGGTCGCGGTCGAGCAGGATCATGTCTGCCGACTTTCCCACTTCGATGGAGCCGGTGATCTCGTCCAAATGCAGCGACCACGCTGCGTTGATTGTGTGGGCCTGGAGCGACTCCTCGAGAGTTAGTGCCTGGTCCTCGCCGAGCTTTCCCAGCTCCGGCTTTCCGGGGAACCCTCGCGTGATGGTCGCCTCGATCCCCCACCATGGCCACAGCACAGCGGCGGGAGCATCGCTGTGGTTGGCGAGACGGATCCCGGCGTCCCACATGTCCCGGTTGGCGTACATGCGCGCCCAGGTCTCGTCCTTCAACATCGGTCGGATTCCAGCCGTGTTGTAGGCGACTGGGGCGTTGAGGGGCGGCCAAATCGTGCCTGCGATGTCCAACTCCACCAGGCGCCCGAAGTCGTCGGGGTGGACCAAGCTGCAATGGTCGATGCGGTGACGGAGGGGGTTACCGTTGTTTGCCCGTATCGTCGGCTCAAAGCCGTCGATCGTGGCGCGCACCGTTCCGTCTCCGATCGCGTGCACGATCAACTGAAAACCTGCTGCGTCCAGCTCGGTTACGTAGTCGGCGAGGACGTCGGTCGCGATGATGGTCTCGGCGCTGTTAGCGGGATCGCGGTAGCCGTCTACCAGGGGTGACGTGACAGATTCGATCGCGCCGCCCATCCCCACCTTGACACCGCGGTGACCGGGCAGGTCAAACGACTCGAACTGCCGGATCAGGTCCTCGACAGGAGTGAGCTCCGCCGTACCCAGGTTGCCTTTCAGGTACAGGTTTATGTGGTTGTGGATCCTTCCCTCTCTATGCAGGGCCTCCCACGCGGGCAGCTGCCTTTCGAAGGTGTATGCGTCGCCCATCGCGGTCACCCCTTTGGCCACGGCCTGGTCGATGAACTTTGTGAACGCGAGCTTCGACAACTCAATGTCGAAAGCCGGAAGAACGTCCAGGAAGGGGTTCATCGCACCTTCGTACGCGACGCCCGCCAGGTCACCGGACTCAGTGCGGCTGAAGAAAACTTCGGGAGTGTCCTACCATTCGGCCGTGACCCAGGC
>Ga0255056_10000378_pt1 | contig 13010 bp, 7 predicted proteins | sample Cases_109_1_MG_FD_183639 | JGI IMG/M metagenome (GOLD analysis project Ga0255056, IMG submission 183639) | Seawater microbial communities from Amundsen Gulf, Northwest Territories, Canada - Cases_109_1 | ecosystem: Environmental > Aquatic > Marine > Gulf | place: Canada: Northwest Territories... | reverse complement strand
GTACCATGTTGGGTAGAGAGCGGGGTCGTCCAGCCTGAAGTCTGCGCCAAGGTCGATGATGTGCTTGGCAACGAGTCGGGGGATCACCTCCTGAGATACGCCGTGGGATAGGGCGACGAACACGACGTCCAGCCCTTCGGGGACCTCCTCCCAGTGGCTGAACTCCATGTTGGCGTAGTCGGCGGCCAGGCTCGGGTACAGGGAACCGACTGCGACGCCCGCCTGGCTCTCGGCCGATGCGAACGCGACCTCGAAGGAAGAATGCTGGGCGCACAGGCGCATCAGCTCGGCGCCGGCATAACCTGATGCTCCGAGAATGCCAACCCGATAGGCGTCTGCCGAGCTCATACCTCTCCTTGCGCTGGTCTCGCCCCGGCGAGTGCTTCGAGGCTCCGCCCCTTCGCACACGGTCGCAAGCGTCTATGGTGGCCGCTTCTCCTGGCTGGCTTGGAGCGGTCTCGAGAAACACAATGCGTGTTATTCTCTAATACTGAATAATACTCAGTCTCGGCAATCAACATAGCCAGCATGTCAGATCGACACCAAGATCCAGCCAATGCAACTACAGGAATCGCCATGAAAAGTAACAATTCAGCGCCTTCGATGTCGGTGGGGGAACGGTGAGCGTAACCGCACCTGGTGGCTTCGTTGCCAGCGGGGTGCCTTCTGGAATTCGCCGAAACGGACGAAAGGATCTGGCGATCATTCGATCCCTGCCCCGCGCAACGGGAGCAGCCATGTTCACCACGAACCAGGTGCAGGCGGCACCGCTCCGAGTGTCGAAGTCACATCTGCGCAGCGCCCAGCCACAAGCGGTCGTGATCAACTCGGGGGTGGCCAATGCCGTCACCGGGGCCCAAGGAGAATCGGACGCCATCGCCATGGCTGCGCAGACTGCAGCCCTGCTCAGCCTCTCGCTCGAGGAGGTAGTGGTGCTGTCCACCGGCCTCATCGGTGTACCGCTTCCGCTCGACAAGATCAGCAAGGGTTTGCCACAGGTGGTGGCGAGTCTGAGCGACGAGGGCGGAATCGATGCCGCGGAAGCGATCATGACCACCGACACCCGGCCCAAGCACTCGGTGGCTGCCACCGACGGTTTCACCGTTGGCGGGATCGCCAAGGGCTCCGGGATGATCCATCCTGCACTGGCCACCATGCTGGCGGTCGTGACCACCGACTACGCCCTCGCCCCCGACCAAGCTTCCGAGTTTCTGCAGGCTGCGGTCGAGACGAGTTTCAACCGAATCTCCGTCGATGGAGATAATTCCACGAACGACGCGGTCATCCTGCTGGCCAACGGCGCCGCCGAGGCACCTCGCGCCGACACCGACTTCCAATCGGCGCTCCAGCAGGTTTGCAGTGATCTGGCTCGCCAGATCGTGGCGGACGGCGAGGGAGCCACATTGTTGATCGAGATCCGGGTGAGTAGCGCCGCCACCGATGAAGATGCCGTTGCCATCGCTCGGCAAATCGCCACCTCGAGCCTGGTGAAGACGGCGGCGTTCGGCAGAGACCCCAACTGGGGTCGTGTGATCGCCGCCGCCGGATCGGCGACCTCTGCCCGAGGCCCGGCAAAGGTCGACGTCGATCGACTCGAGCTGAGCTTCAACGGCACGGCGCTGTTCAGTAATGGCCGCCCCACCGGTGGTGAGCCGGACATGGACGCCCAGGTGCTGAAGATCGATCTCGATCTGGGGATCGGCGACGGTGGGGCGAGCTATCTGTCGACCGATCTCACGAAGGAGTATGTGAGCATCAATGCCGACTACACAACCTGAGCCTGCATTGGATCGAACATGAGCAAGCGCTCCCGCCAGGCCGAGATTCTGAGGCTGATCGAGCAGCAGGACATTTCTACCCAATCCGAGATGGTGGCTGCGCTGAGTGTGGTAGGCACCGAAGCCGCCCAGGCCACGATCTCACGCGACATCGCGGAGCTCGGCTTGGTGAAGGTGCGTGGAGACGGGCGGCGGAGGATCTATGCAATGCCAGGCACCAAGGACAACGACCGGATCGTCGTGCTCTCCCGGGCCTTGCGACGCTGGGCGTCCACGATACGGGGGAGCAGCAATCTCGTGCTGATCGATACCCCTGCTGGTTACGCCTCGGCCCTGGCCCAGGTCATCGACGAGACGGGCCATCCCGATGTCCTTGGGACGGTCGCCGGCGACAACACCGTGCTGGTCGTTGCCGATGACCGTGTGACCGGTGACCGACTTGCGACCGAGCTGCTCACGCTGGCGGAGCCCGCCAGCCGCCTGCAGGGCGCTTCATGAGCGTGGCGGCTCGTGAGGTGAACCCAGCAGCGTGAACCCGATCTCGGCATCGCTGCTCCCTGACACTGCTGCCATATCGAGCAATGGGGTGTTGACGATCGGCGGGATCGACACCATCCAGCTGGCGGCCGAGTACGGCACCCCGTTGTTCGTCTACGACGAGGCTCACCTGCGCGCCCGGTGCCGCGAAGCGGTCGCCGCCTTCGGTGGAGGTGCGGTGTACGCCACCAAGGCGTTCCTGTGCACCGCCATGGCTCGACTCGCCCATGATGAGGGGATGCGCCTCGACGTGGCTACGGGAGGAGAGTTCGCGGTTGCCAGAGCCGCGGGCGTCCCGGCAACGGGCATGGTTTTCCACGGCAACAACAAGAGCATTGCCGAGCTGCGGATGGCGCTCGAACAAGAGGTCGGCTGTCTGGTCGTCGACTCGTTCGACGAGATCGACCGTATCGAGACGTTGGTCGGCGAAGGGCTCAAACCCCCGGAAGTCCTGATCCGCATCACCCCCGGAGTGGAAGCGCACACGCACGAATTCGTACGAACAGGCCAGGACGACTCGAAATTCGGGTTCACCGTCTCCACCGGTGCCGCATCCAAGGCGGTAGCACGCGCCCAGACATCCCAGGCGATGGTGCTGCGCGGCATTCACGCCCACATCGGCTCCCAGGTGTTCCGCAGCGAGTCGTACGCCGAAGCCTTGGGCGCGATCGCCGCGTTCACCGGCCCGGACCAGTTCCAGGAGGTCTCGATCGGCGGCGGGCTTGGGGTCGGGTACGTGGAGGGAGAGGAGGCGCCGTCGATCACCCAGTGGGCTGAGACCATCAAGGCCGCCGCCGCGCAACACGGCCTCCAATCGAGGATCTCGGCCGAGCCGGGCAGGGCGATCACCGCCCTGGCGGCGGTGACCTTGTACACGGTGGGCACCATCAAGGTCATCCCGGGGATCCGCACCTACATGGCCGTCGACGGCGGGATGAGCGACAACCCGAGACCGGTGCTCTACGGGTCGGGCTACGAGACCTTTCTCCCTGGTGCCGTCAAGGCCCCCAGAAGCCAGGAGATCAGGCTGGTCGGGAAGCATTGCGAAACGGGCGATGTGTTGGTGTCCGCAGGCTGGCTGCCGGCAGACGTCGAGGTCGGAGACATCGTGGCAACCCCGGTGACCGGGGCGTACGGCCACTCCATGGGCTCGAACTACAACAAGGTGCTCCGCCCTGCCGTCGTCTTTGTCGCAGATGGACAGGCCAGGCTCGTAGTGCGGCGAGAGACCTACGAAGACCTGTTGATCACCGACCTCGGCCCCTGAACGGGCCGCAATCAACAAGGCAGTTGTGCCACCCACTCGCGTGGGCTACGGGTTCCGAGAAGGGCTCGAGATTGCCCATTGACTTTCGTAGCGTCACCGGCATACTGGCCGACACAGGAACGCGCTCATCAAGAGCGGCTGAGGGACAGGCCCGATGAAGCCGCGGCAACCGCCTAGAAAGCACGGTGCCAATGCCTGAACGATGAGCCGCCAACGGCGGACCTTCCGCCCGAGGCGCTCCGGGAGCGCGTCGGATACAGGAAGGATTCGTCGTGATATTCGCCGATTCGTTGATTTGCAGAGAGTGCTCCCGCACCTACGAGCTCGCCCCCATCTACTTCTGCGAATGGTGTTTTGGCCCGCTCGAAGTGCTCTATGACTACGAGGCGGTGGCCGAGAGTATCTCGAGGGAGAAGATTGCCAAGGGCCCGCCCACGCTGTGGCGATACTCCGATCTCCTTCCCGTCGAGGCGTCGGCGGCCGCCGATCTCGGAGCAGGATTCACTCCACTCGTCAGGGCAGATCGCCTCGCCGAGGTGCTCGGCCTCGGCGAGGTGTGGGTGAAGAACGACACCCTCAACCCGACGAACTCGTTCAAGGACCGCCCGGTCACCGTCGCAGTGACCAAGGCACTCGATTTCGGCATCAAGACCGTGGCCTGTGCTTCGACCGGCAACCTCGCCAACGCAGTGGCCGCCCACGCCGCCAGAGCGGGGCTCGACTCCTATGTCTTCGTGCCCCAAGACATCGAGCCCTCCAAGATCGTGGCCACCGCAGCCCTGGGGACCGTGGTCGCCGTCCAAGGGAACTACGACGACGTCAACCGGCTGTGCGTCCAACTCAACGAGGAATACCCCTGGGGCATCGTCAACGTCAATCTCCGCCCCTATTACGCAGAAGGGTCGAAGACCCTGGCATTCGAGACCGCCGAACAGCTCGGTTGGGAACTCCCCGACCACGTCGTGGTACCGGTTGCCAGCGGGGCCCTCCTGACCAAGATCGCCAAGGGTTTCGACGAGCTGGTTCGGGTGGGTCTCGTCGACTCCGCGAATGTCAGGATCTCCGGGGCGCAGGCGGAGGGGTGTTCCCCCGTAGCCACCGCCTTCGCGGAAGGAAGCGACGATGTTCGACCCCAGAAGCCAAACACGATCGCCAAATCGCTGGCGATCGGGGATCCAGCCGACGGATACTACGCGCTGCGCGAGGTGCGACGCAGCGGCGGATCGGTCGCTGCGGTCAGCGACGACGAGATCGTCGAAGCCATCCACCTCCTGGCCAGGACCGAAGGCATTCTCACCGAGCCCGCAGGAGGAGTGACGGTCGCCACCCTGGCCAAGATGGCTCGTGACGGACAGGTGACCTCTTCGGAGCGGGTGGTCATCTACATAACAGGGCACGGGCTGAAGACACTGGAGGCCATCCCAACCGACGATCCTGTTCCGATCCCCGCCACGGTCGACGGTTTCCGAGCTGAATTCGAGATACAGGAGTAACCATGCCCGCAACAATCCGAATCCCCACCTCCCTGCGAGGCCTTACCGAAGGATCATCCGAGGTAGAGGTGCCCGCGGGGCAGGTGGGAGCTGCCCTCGACGACCTCATCACCAGGTACCCGGATCTCAGCGAACGGCTGATCGGAGAGGACGGAAAGCCGCGGCGTTTCGTCAACATCTTCGTGGCCGAAGACGATATCCGCTTCCTCGACGGGCTGGACACCGCAGTCACCGATGGCCAGGTTGTCACCATCCTCCCTGCCGTGGCAGGTGGGTGAGCCATGAGCGTGAGTTATCAGGACCTGGTCAACCAGGCAAGGACGCAGATCAAGGAGGTCGATCCGGCCGAAATCGAGCGACGGCTCGCCGAGGTCACCATCCTCGACATCAGAGAAGCCGACGAGTTCGACCAGGGCGCCATCGGTGGAGCTCACCTGGCTCCGCGCGGGATTCTCGAATCGCTGATCAGCCTGCATGCTCCCGACTTCGACCAGGAGGTGGTGGTCTACTGCGCAGGCGGGGCACGCTCCGCGCTGGCGGCCCAGACCCTGCAGCAGATGGGCTACACCGATGTGTGGTCCCTGGCAGGCGGATTCAACCGTTGGAAGAACGAGGGCCTCCCTTGGGGTCCCCCGGAAAGTCTGACCGCCGAGCAGCGGGCCCGATACAGCCGCCACATCCTCCTCCCCGAGGTCGGTGAGCAGGGCCAGGTGAAGCTGCTCGAATCCCGCGTGCTGCTGGTCGGTGCCGGCGGGCTGGGATCACCGGCCGCCCTATACCTGGCTGCGGCCGGTGTGGGCACGATCGGCATCGTTGACTTCGACGTCGTCGACACGTCCAACCTGCAACGACAGATCCTCCACAACGTCGACCGCATCGGGCAACCGAAGGTTGATTCGGCCAGGGAGACCCTGACCGCACTCAACCCGGATGTGAAGGTGGTCACCTACAACGAGCGGCTCTCCGCCGCCAACGTGCTCGACATCTTTGCTGAGTACGACGTCATCGTCGACGGCGGCGACAACTTCCCGACGCGGTATCTGGTGAACGACGCATCGTTGCACTTGCGCAAGCCGGTGGTGCACGGATCGGTCTTTCGATTCGAGGGCCAGGTCACCGTCTTCGATCCCTATGTCGGCCCGTGCTACCGGTGCCAGTTCGCTGAGCCGCCCCCACCCGAGCTCGCCCCTTCTTGCGCCGAGGCCGGGGTGCTCGGGGTGCTCACCGGGATCATCGGCTCCATCCAGGCGATCGAGGCGGTCAAGATCCTTCTCGACATCGGAGAGGGTCTGACGGGACGGCTCCTCACCTACGATGGGCTCTCGCAGGAGTTCCGCACGCTGCGGGTCGGGCGCGACCCGGAATGCCCGGCGTGCGCCGACGAGAACCAGCCGCCTCGGCTGGTCGAGTACGACGTCGCGTGTGCTCACCCAGGGTCAGTGGCCAGGATCGCCTGACCATCCGGGTGCGAGCCGCGGTGACCGTGATTGAGCTCAGAGGGTTGCGCCGAGGTAGTTTGCGAGTCGCAGCAGATCGGCGAATACCCCGCCGGCGGTGACTTCGGGGCCGGCGCCCGGACCTTGTACCACCAGCGGGTTGTCACGGTACCGAGCCGTTTGGAACTGGACGATGTTGTCGGTGAGACGAATCCTGGCGAAGTGGTGGTCCGCGTTGTAGGAGCGGAGGCGGACACTGCAACCCTCCTCCGGATCGATGACACCGACAAAACGCAGGACCTCGCCCCGAGATCGGGTCTCTTCGACCATGCGCAACATCTCGTCGTCATAGTCCTCGAGCCGGGTGAGGAAGTCTTCTGGGGTTCCCGCCTCCAAGCCGGCCGGCACCAGGCCTTCCACCGCTACGTCGGCAAGCTCGATGTCGAGCCCCATCTCGCGGGCCAGGATCACCACCTTCCTGGCCACATCCATCCCAGACAGATCCTCCCTGGGATCGGGCTCGGTGTAGCCCTCGGCTCTCGCCGCGGCCACGATCTCGGAAAAGGGAACCGACCCATCGAAGCTGTTGAACAGGTAGGACAGCGTGCCGGAGAAGATGCCTTCGATGCGGCGGATCTCATCTCCGGTCTGCACCAGGTCGCGCAGTGTCTGCACGATGGGGAGCGCTGCTCCGACCGTGGTCTCGTAGAAGTAGTGGGCGTCGGCGCGGCGGGCGCTCTGCTGCAAGGCGCGGTAGTAGTCGAGTGGTCCCGTGCTCGCCCTTTTGTTCGGGGTGATCACATGGATGCCCTGGGAGAGCCAGTCCACGTACCGCATCGCCACTTGCTCACTTGCGGTGCAGTCGATGATGACGGCGTGCGGGACCGACTCGGTATAGACGTAGTCGGCGAGCACGTCCAGATCCGCGGGAACCGCGTTCGGATCGGGCTGCTCGAGGCGGGACCGCCACTCGGCGAGGTCGATGCGGTGCTCGTCGAGGACCATGGTGGAGCTGTTGCATATCGCTCGAACGCGAAGGTCGACGTCGAACTCTTCGCGCAGCCAGTCGAGACGCCGCGCCATCTGATCGAGCAACGTCGAGCCAACGTGACCAGGCCCGATCAGGCCGATCGACAGGGTTTGTTTGGAGAGATAGAAGCTGGAGTGGGCGGCTCGCAGCGCCCGGGTGGCATCGGCACTGTCGATGACGACCGAGATGTTGCGTTCCGAGGAGCCTTGTGCGATGGCTCGAATATTGACACCGGCACGTGCCAGCGCCCCGAAGAAGTTGGCGGCGATCCCGGGGGTGCCCGCCATCCCATCGCCAACAACCGCCAGGATCGTGCAGTCCTGGGTGATCGCGGGCGGCTGGATCTGCCCATATCGGGTCTCCGACTCGAATGCCTCCTTGATGGCCCGGCTTGCGATATGGACCTCCGATTGCAACGTGGCAAAGCAGATCGAGTGTTCCGAGCTCCCTTGGGAGATCATGACTACCGAGACCTCGGCCTCCCGGAGAGCTCCGAAGAGGCGCTCGGAAATCCCGGGAACCCCGATCATCGCCGTTCCCTCGAGGTTGATCAGGGCCATGTCACCGATCGAAGCCAATCCCTTCACCGGCGATGTCGGCGCAACGCCGGCATGAATCCGGGTCCCTGGCGCAGACGGGTTGAACGTATTCCGGATATAGATCGGGATTTCGTCCTCGATCGCAGGGCCCATGGTTGCTGGATGGATCACTTCGGCGCCGAAGTAAGCAAGCTCGATCGCCTCGTTGAAGGAGAGCTCGTCGAGGACCCGGGTCTGGGGAACCAGACGCGGGTCGGCGCTGAGCACTCCATCGACGTCGGTCCAGATCACGATCTCGGTTGCACCAAGCAGCGAGGCGAAGATCGAAGCCGAGTAGTCGCTGCCGTTGCGGCCAAGCGTCGTGGGAGCACCTGCGGGATCTGAGGCGATGAACCCGGTGATCACCACCGTGTCCACATCGTTGGCGCCGAGCCAGTCGTCGAGTCGTGCCCGCGAAGCGTCCCAGTCGACGACGGGCAGCAACCCAGTGGAGCGCACGACCAGGACATCGCGGGCGTCGAGCCAGGTGGCGTCAATTCCCTGGCTCCCCAGATAGGCCGCCAGCAGACGAGCGGACCACACCTCGCCAAAGCCGGCGACGGTGCCAACCGCGCTCTCCGACACCCGGTGCATGACCCACGAGGCTCGCAACACGTCCTTGATGTCGACCCAATCCTTCTCGATTTGAGCGACCAGCTCGTGATCGCCTGCCATCAACTCGTCCGCCAATGCGACCTGTTTGTCCCGCAACCCGTTTGCAAGCTCCTCGTAGAGCGGATCTCGGCGACCGGCCAACTCGACGACGTCGATCAGGCCATCGGTCATCCCCGCCATGGCCGACACGACCACCGCCCGCCCGACCCCGGTCGATCCTTCGAGGTTCGATGCCGCGGCCCTGTAGGCAGACGCGTCGGCCAGGCTGCTACCGCCGAACTTGTGCGTCACCCATTGCTCAGCCATGCGGTCACACTCGGGCCGATGAATCGGTCTCTGCGGTGACGTTGAGGGAGCGGGGTGGACGGGGACGAACGACCCAGAACTGCTCGCGCGCCTCCGCCCAGCCACCGAGGATCGCCGCCGCTCGCTCCGAGCCGGTTCGTTCGAGGTGTTCTTCGACGAGCCCCTTGACTCGATCGGCATCATCGGGGCCGAGCCGCGACGATGGGGGAGCGGTCTCCGCGAAATGGGCCTTTGCGGTCAGCTCCGGATCCCACACATACAGCTCACCCCCGGTCATCCCGGCGCCGGTATTTCGCCCAAGGGCGCCGAGCACCACAACCGTGCCGCCGGTCATGTACTCGCAGCAGTGGTCGCTCGTCCCCTCAACCACCGCAGTGGCCCCGGAGTTGCGCACCGCGAAACGCTGACCGACGACCCCCGCCACGAACAGCGACCCACCCGTAGCGCCGTACAGGCAAGCGTTTCCGGCGCCGTGGGGGTGTTCTGCTCCGGCGACCCTCGGGCTCACCACAATCGTCCCTCCGCCCATGCCCTTGCCGACATAGTCGTTGGCAGGGCCGTCGAGCACGATTGCCACACCATCGACCAGAAACGCACCGAGGCTCTGTCCGGCTGCTCCGGACAGGCGTAGTTGCACGGAGCCTTCCGGGAGCCCTTCGTCTCCGTACATCTCGGCAATGGCACCGGACAGCCGGGTGCCGACCGCACGGTCACGATTGCCGATCGGGTAGGCGAGATCGAGCGGAGACCGTCGCTGTACGACCTCGGGAACTTGCGCCCCCAGTACTTCGCTCAGCGGTGAGCGCCGGAACTCGCGGAAGCGGCGATCCTCACGCGGCCGTGCATCCACGAGCATCCCGGCGAAGTCCGAGGCGAGCGGATTCCGCTCATCAGAGGCGACGAGCAGGTCGCCTCTGCCCACGATCTCATCGAAGGTCGTCGCCCCCATCGCTGCCAGATGGCGGCGCACATCGTTGGCGAGATGCATGAATAGTGAGATCACCTGGTTGACAGATCCGGTGTATTTGGCTCGGAGATCGAGGTCTTGAGTCGTGATCCCGACGGGACACGTGTTCTCATGACACTGTCTCACCATCTTGCAGCCGAGGGCGAGCAGGGGCAGCGTCCCGAAGCCGAAACGATCGGCGCCCAACATCCCGGCGATGACGACGTCTCTCCCCGTGTGGAGGCCCCCATCGGACTCCAGAGTCAGCGCCCCCCGGAGACCATTGGCAACAAGCGCCTGATGGGCCTCGGCCAGGCCGATCTCCCACGGCGACCCCGCATGCTTGATGCTCACAAGCGGCGATGCTCCGGTCCCGCCAGTATGCCCCGAAACCGTGATGACATCGGCGTGTGCCTTGGCGACGCCCACCGCGATCGTCCCCACGCCTGGCCCCGAAACGAGTTTCACCGCTACCCGTGCCTGTGGCTTGAACGTCTTCAGGTCGAAGATCAGCTGGGCAAGATCCTCGATCGAGTAGATGTCGTGGTGGGGTGGCGGAGAAATCAACTCGACGCCGGGCTCGGTGTGCCGGAGTGCTGCGATCTCGTCGGTGACCTTGTGCCCAGGCAGCTGGCCGCCCTCCCCGGGCTTCGACCCCTGGGCCATCTTGATCTGGAGCTCCTGAGCCGAGGCGAGATAGCCTGGGGTGACGCCAAACCGGCCGGAGGCGACCTGTTTGATCGCCGAGTTGCGCAACGTGCCGTATCGAACCGGATCCTCCCCTCCCTCTCCGGAGTTGGACAGCCCCCCGAGGTAGTTCATCGCCTCGGCGAGCGTTTCGTGCGCTTCCTTGGACAGGGCGCCAAGCGACATCGCTGCCGTGGTGAACCTGCGCGCAATTCGGTCCACCGACTCGACCTCCACCAGCTCCACCGGCGGGCCGATGGGGTCGATCTTCAACAGATCGCGCAGCTCCATCGCTGGTCTCGTCGTCTCAACGAGGGACAGGTACGCCTCGTATTGTGACCACTCCCCGCTTCTGACCGCCTTCTGCAACGCCAAGCCGGTGCGGGGGGCATCGATATGGGCAAGACCTGCTCGACCGCGGTGCTTGTAGAAGCCTTCGACCTCCCGCGCTTCTGGGTCGGTGTAGCGGGAGTGGCGAACCAGCGCGTCCGCGGTGATCTTGGCAAAGCCCCAGCCTCCGAGACGCCGTGAGACGAAGCGGAAAGAGCGAGAACAGACTTCTTCGTCGAGGCCGATCGCCTCGAACAGCTCGCTGCCTCGGTAGGACGAAACCGTGCAGATGCCCATCTTCGACATGATCTTGAGCAACCCGTTCTCCAGGCTCTTCCGATAGTTTTCCTGGGCCTCGATTACTCCGGCGTCCACGTCTCCTGCTGCGGCGAGCGCCCTGACCTGTTCGATGGCCATGTATGCGTTGACTGCTGAGGCGCCAAAACCGATGAGGCAAGCGAGGTCATGGGCATCGCGCGGCTCTCCGGAGACCGCGACGATCGATGCGCGCAGGCGAAGCCCGGAGGTGATCAGCCGGTGATGCACTGCACCGATTGCGAGCAAGATGGGGATCGGAGCTCGCTTTTCGTCGAGCGCCCGATCCGAGATGATGAGGATGGTGGCTCCGTCGCGGACCGCCTGTTCGGCGCGTTCGCACAGCTCGTCCAGGCTGGCGCGAAGGCCGGCCTCCTCGTCGGAAGCTGGGAACAGAGCGTCGAGCCAAACCGAGCGGAAGGCAGGGTCACTCGAGTTCCGCAGGTCCTCGACCTCGGCGTCGCTGAGCACCGGCGAGGCAAGCTCCATCAGGTGAGCCTGTTGTGCCGTTTCCTCGAGGAGCGATCCTCGCCGACCCAGGTAGGTCCGCAACGACATGACCAACCGTTCCCGGATGGGGTCCATCGACGGGTTGGTCACCTGGGCGAATGCCTGATGGAAGAACCGCGGTAGGCGCTGTGGTTCCTGCGAGAGCGCGGCGAGGCCGGTGTCGTGACCCATGGAGAGCACAGGCTCTCGGCCTTGGACCATCGGATGCAGTATCAGCTGCTGTTCCTCCGCCGTGTATCCAAAGACGCGCGCCAGCGCCTCGGCGTCGAACCGATCGTCCTGGAGGGCGTCGAATGGGTCCTGGACGTAGAGCGTTTGATGGCTGATCCAGTCTCGATACGGCGCTTGCGAGGCCAGCCAGCGCTTGACCTCAGCGCTGAAGTGGTGCTTGCCCGAATCCAGGTCGACCTGCAACACGTCCCCGGGGCCCAATTGCCCCGTCGCAATCGCCCGACGCTCCTGATCCGGCGCGACACCAACCTCAGAAGCGAGGATCAGCACATCGGGGGTGAGCGTCCAGCGCGCGGGGCGAAGGCCATTCCGGTCGAGGCCGGCGACGAGTTGGCGGCCATCCGAAGCCACGATCGCCGCAGGACCATCCCATGGCTCGGTGAGGAAGGCGTGGTACTCGTGGAACGCTTTCAGCTCGTCATCGAGGTCGGTGACGTTCTCCCAAGCCTCCGGTATCAGCATCTCCTTGACGTGGCTGACGGAGCGCCCGGAACGCACCAGCACATCGAACGCTTCGTCCAGGCTGGCCGAGTCGGAGCCCTCGATCGCCACCAAGGGACGCAGATCGCCGGTGCGATTCGCCCACAGTTCACTCTTCAGGTCGTTGCTCCGTGCCGCCATCCAGGAGCGGTTCGCTCGCACGGTGTTGATTTCGCCGTTGTGCGCCAACATCCGGAAGGGCTGCGCCAGCGGCCACGCCGGCACCGTGTTGGTCGAGTATCTCTGGTGGAAGATGACGAAGTCGCTCTCGAAGAATGGATCCTTCAGATCCCAATAGAAATCCTCGATGTGCGACGCCGTGAACAAGCCCTTGTAGACCACGGTTCTCGCCGACGCCGATGCAATGGTCAGGCCGTCGACATCGGCCCGCTCTGCCGCCCTCCTGGCGAGGTACAGGTGTCGTTCGAATACCTCGATGTCGTCCACCGCTTTGGGTGCCCGCACGATCGC
>Ga0255056_10000377_pt1 | contig 13024 bp, 12 predicted proteins | sample Cases_109_1_MG_FD_183639 | JGI IMG/M metagenome (GOLD analysis project Ga0255056, IMG submission 183639) | Seawater microbial communities from Amundsen Gulf, Northwest Territories, Canada - Cases_109_1 | ecosystem: Environmental > Aquatic > Marine > Gulf | place: Canada: Northwest Territories... | reverse complement strand
CCACATCGTCGGCATGAAAGCCCAGCGTTTTTTCGACCAATGCCCTCTCAAGGTCCGAGTCACCCACGCGACGTGCGTAGTCGAGCATTAAGCCAAAAGCGAATGCGGATTGATTGTGCGTGCCGAGACGGATCGGATAGGCGAGTTTCGGGAGCCAGGTTTTGATCCGATCGACAATTGCCGCTTCCAGCGGCCGCAGCGTTTCGCGCCAGGCCATTGTTGTTTCATCGTCACTTTCGTCGAGCTCGGTCACCAGTTGCAAGTACCAGGCAATACCGTATGGCCGCTCGAAAGATATTCGATCCGACCCGTTGAAATAAGCAAGTTCTGCGTCGAGATTGGGTTGCGTGAAACTTTTTGAAAGGGCCGCCTCGATAGCTTCCCGAAACGGCGTCTGCGGATCGGTTTTCAGTATCCGTACCAGCAGCCAATGACCGTGCACCGCAGAGTGCCAGTCGAAGCAGCCAAAAAACGCCGGCGTCAACTCGCTCGGTGGGCGGGCGTCATCGGGTGAGCTGAGGACATGACTTATCTTGTTTGGGTACTCACGATGCACGCATGCCAGTGCGAGGCGGGCAAAGCGATCTTCGACCACACCGGGTCGCGCCTCGGGAATTGCAAAAGATTGCGAATCACGGCTACCGTTAACGGGCGGCGCCTGATTGCAGGCGGCTAATAGAAAGAACGGGAGGACGTACGCGAATCGAGTCAAGGAAGATTCTCTATGGGCGATCGAAATTCAGACAGTTTCGTCATGTAAATTTTTATTAGCAATGTCATCGAAACTACGGCCGAGTCGTACGCCGATCCACGCCCATGCGGCGGCAATCGCCGAGCCGACGACTGCAACCGCCGCAAGCCCCAGGCCAATTCCATCGGTCAACAGGGCGAACAGCGATCCACTAATAGCGTCGCCGCCGCGGTAGACCACAATATCGATTACGGGTTTGGTCTTGAATCGGTCTTCCTTGCTGACCTGGGTATACAGCATCTCCCGCGCCGGACGGGTAAGACCGTAGTTGCCGCCGCGTCTGAATACCTGCAAGGCCAGCACAACGGTCAAGACTGGCGCGAATGCCAGGATCAGCATCCCCAAACATATGAGTACGGGCATCAGAGCCAGTGCGACCGGCATGCCGAGGCGAGTGGCAATTCGACCGGATACGAAGAACGCGAGCCCAAAGGCCAGCAGGTTCACCAGCCAATCGATGCTTCCAAGAATCTGCGTCCTTTCCTCGCGCGAAAAATCCACAAGCAGGTTCTTTTGCTCAAAATAGACGAACGAACCGATGAACACATATAAGAGAATAAACGCAGCGATGCCCAGCAAGTAGGGATTGGATACAAATGCGCGGAAGCCGTGCCACCAGTTTCCGCCTATTATTGCTGTGCTGGTGTCTGCCTGTAATTCAGTATTTCCCAATGCAGTATCTTTAAGGCGATACAGGTAGAACACCAATGGGATGACGAGAAGTAAGCCGACAGACGCGACAAGCAATAGCGAGTCGGCTCCCAGCCTGGCCGCGAACAAAGCCGGTATTGCCGGTCCGAAAAGCGCGCCGGCGCTGGCGCCGCCTCCAATGAACGCGAAGAGTCGTTTCGCCTGGTTCTTGTTAAACGTATCCGCCATGAAAGTCCAGAAAACAGACACGTGAAATAACGCGAATACGCTGACCCACAAATAGAAAGCCTTGTCGATGAGCACTCTGTCGGACATCGTCGAGACACCGAGATAGAACGCTATGAACGACAGCGCGAAAAACGCGTACATCGACGGCACGATTTTTTTCAGCTGGACACGCGATACGGCGAAACCATATACCGCCACTATCGCCGAGCTGACAAAAAAATTGATATTCCAGAGAAAACTGACTTCAGTATCGGTCCAGTCGCTGGCCATTGCATCACGGACGGGGCGAAGAATATAAAACGAAGCCATCAGCACAAAAACGAATAGCGTCGACACCAGGGTGGCTGCCATTTCGTTTGGCTCTATGCCGGACGTGATCCTGACCATCCTGGCGATGAGACCATTCTGTGCGGGTTTCATTGTGACCTTTGGTTTATATATCTTTGATTATCTTAACAATATATCGCTGGTTTAGCGCGGGGTTCGTGCTGGCGTCTTTGTCTGTATGTGGTTGATTATCGGCGCATCGAAAAAATGAATTCAGGGGGGTTGTACTGGAGCAGAATTCTTGCATTTGGAACCAGATTTTTTCGCGGCCCTACGCCGCTCCTACAAATCCAACTAGCACTGTGGGAGCGGCGTAGCGCCGCGAACGAATCAGCGATCGGCCGAAATCACCAATCGTGTAAAGCCCGAACTTGCAATAATTCGCTTCTGGTTCATATTGTCGTCATATGACATCACGCTTATCCAGCCAACTCTGCCAGCGCCTGAGGTTGTCCGCACTGCTTGGGCTGATTGCGATTTCCTGCAGCCCATCCGGTGAATCCAGTTTCGAGGCCGAAACGTCCGAAATGCCCGTCAAACTGCAGTTGATCGAACGCATTGATCATCTGGATACTCTGGCGCGTGAACCGATGGTGGTTCGACACGGCAGCGGCACCTTGTTTGTGTCCGGCTATCCATCTCAGGTCACAGGAACGGATTGGACGGCGCCGCCGCTTTTGTGGCGCAGCGATGATGACGGCGATACCTGGCAGCGAGTCAACGTAGGCAGTTCTGCAGACGGTGCGCAGGGCAACTCTGACGTCGATCTGGCCGTAGGTCCGGACGGCACGGTTTATTTTATCTCGATGGGATTTAACCGCGCAACGCGCGAGGGAACGCAGATAGCGGTTGGAGTCAGTCACGATGCTGGAGCAAATTGGCAGTGGCATCGGCTGTCCGATAGTCGATTTGCCGATCGCCCGTGGATTTCGGCGGCACCACACGGTATCGCTCATGCGATCTGGAATGACGACCGTGGCGTTGCGTATAGCATCAGCCGCGACTCCGGCCGGACCTGGACTGAACAGCCTAGAATTCACGATTCCGGCGGTTCCAGCCACATGGCCGTTGGACCCGGCGGCGAAATCGCCGTACGTATTTCGCCGATTGCGGCGTCGGCGAACAAATTTGACGGCGACACCGACCTGATAGCAATCAGCCGCGACAACGGTGACAGCTGGCAGAAGTACGCCGCACCCGGAAAAATATCGTGGGACGCCGCCCTTAGTGACCCCTCCGCTACTGACCCGTCTGCCGTTCCTCGCTGGGTGGAACCACTGGCCTGGGGGCCGAACCGGACGCTTTATCATTTATGGAGCGAAGGCGACTCGGTCATGTTGGGCTGGTCGCGGGATTTCGGTCAAAGCTGGCAGCAACAGATCGTCTCACAAGACGCTGGCATGGCATTTTTTCCCATCATGGTGGCCGGCGAATCCGGCGAGATTGCCGCGACCTGGTTTGTTATTACAGGTGACTCGCTAACGTGCAGACTCGTATTGATACGGCCCGGTGCAGGGAACGATTCCGAACTCGAGGTTTTTCAGGCCGACCCATTTACGTCTCTGGCCTGGGAAGAAACCACCGACAATCACGCTCCAACACCCGCAGGCGAATACTTTCCGGTCGTTTTTCTGCCAAACAATGAGTTGGGTGTGGTTACTACAATTCAGGACATCCACAATGCCCGTTGGGGCTTCAGTTGGTGGCGCTTTCGTCTGCAGTAGCCACTGTGCTGCCCAGTTACACGCCAGTTGGCCTCTCAGGACTCGCGCCAGACCCTTTATCGGCATGACGATCGGGAAGCAGGGTCACATCCCCGATTTTAGCTGTCGTCGCTCAACGAGGCCACTTGCCGCCGAATCAAAGCTGCAGTAGGGTCATGGCTCCCCGGTCGACTACCCGAGAGTGTCCATGATTACCCTCAAGATCAACGGCGACGTCCGCGAACTCGATATTGACCCCACCACTCCGATTCTGTGGGTCGTACGCGAAAACTTAGGTCTTTCCGGTACCAAATTCGGCTGCGGTATTGCCCAGTGTGGCGCCTGCACCTTGCACCTGAACGGCGCGCCGATTCGATCCTGTGTCACGCCCGTGCAAGCCGCGGATGGTCAGGAGATTACTACCATCGAGGGCGTCACCGCAGGTCAGGACGGCCTGCATCCCCTGCAGCAGGCGTGGATCGATGAACAGGTCCCACAATGCGGCTATTGCCAGTCAGGACAACTGATGTCCGCAGTTGCATTGCTGGCACGCAACGACGATCCGACCGACGCCGATATTGACCTCGCAATGAGCGGCAATATTTGTCGCTGCGGAACCTATGGCCGAATTCGCAAGGGCATCAAGCGTGCGGCGGCCACAATGAACGCCGCGACGGAGGTACCGACCAATGGGTAAGTGGACAAGACGCGCCTTCATTACGACAGGCGTACTGGCGGGTGGCGCTGTTGTCTTCGGTGTTGCAATCCGCCGTGGCAACCCGGTGCATAAAGTCAGCGAGTTCATGGCGTCTGAAAACGAAACCATGCTGAATGTCTGGCTGAAGATCGGTGCTGATAACTCGACCACGATTATCGTGCCGCATGCCGAGATGGGTCAGGGCGTACACACGACGGTTGCGATGATGCTGGCGGATGAGTTGGACGCTGACTGGGAGGGTGTCACCGTCGTGGAGGCACCCGCCCACGAGGAGTACGCAAACTATGCCCTTGCGCGAGGGTTCATGGCCGGAGATATCGAATTTCCGGAAATGCTGGTTGATACCGTAAACGGTTTTTTCCTGATGGCAACGCAATCGATGGGCCTGCAGATCACAGGGGGCAGCACGTCCGTTCAATACACCGGTGAACTTGCAATGCGGGTGGGTGGCGCAAGCGCGCGGGCTGTATTGCTCGCGGCGGCGGCCGAAAAGTGGAACGTGAACGTTTCAGAATTGCAAACCGAGAAAAGTCACGTCATTCATTCTCCATCGGCGCGTCGCGCGCCCTACGCCGAATTTGCCGCAGACGCCGCGACGCTGTCGCAATCACCTGTTCCGGTACTCAAGAGCAGCGATCAGTTCAGAATAATGGGGACGTCCGTGCCGCGCGTCGATGTACCCGCGAAAGTGGATGGCACAGCGAGCTTCGGGATTGACGCCGATTTGCCGGGCATGAAGTACGCCACAGTCATGGCAGCGCCGGTATTTGGGTCAGTTGTCGTCGATATTGACACGGATTCTGTTGCCGACATGCCGGGCGTTCGGAAGGTCGTCAATCTCGATGACGCCGTTGCCGTCATTGCTGACGGTTACTGGGTTGCGAAGAAGGCGCTTGATCGCTTAGGCATCACGTGGAGCGAAACAGACAACGCAGGCCGCGAGCAGAGCGATATTTTCGATCAGTTTGCCGGCGCCCTTGACTCCGCGAATGAGAACGGCGACAACAATGACGATTTTGCTGCCGGCAACGTAAACGATGGATTTGCGGCGGCGGAACAAATTGTCGAAGCGGAGTACCGGGTACCGTACCTGGCACATGCGACCATGGAACCGATGAACTGCACCGCATGGATGCGTGACGATCAATGCGAACTTTGGCTCGGCACACAAAATCCGCTGGGATTCGGAATGGAGGTTGCGACAGCGCTCGACATCGAAGCGGAGAATGTCATCGTGCACAATCAATATCTGGGTGGCGGCTTCGGCCGACGCGCATTTGGCGATGTTGCCGTTCAGGCAGCACGTATTGCCGCAGACGTGTCGTACCCGGTGAAATTGATCTGGTCGCGCGAGGAGGATATGCGCCATGATCATTACCGGCAGGCGAGCATATCGCGTTTCAAAGCCGGAATTGACTCGGCGGGTCGGCCGACGGCGTGGCTAAATCAATACGTCGAAAAACACGATCCCGAGGACGCGCCACATATTCCGTACAACATTGAGAACCAGCTCATTCATTTTGCCGACAGTGCCAGCCATGTGCCGTGGGGCTTCTGGCGAAGCGTCGACCATTCATTGCATGGTTTCTTCAAAGAGTCATTCGTTGATGAGTTGGCGGTGGCGGCGGGCAAGGACCCTTATGAATACCGGCGTGAACTGCTTGAAGAAAACCCCAGATTTCGTGATGTTCTCGATCTGGCGGCGAAGAAGGCGGATTGGGGAAGCCCATTGCCAAAAAACGTTGGTCGCGGAATTGCAATAACACGGTCATTCGGCACCATCGTCGCGCAGGTTGTAGAAGCGGAAATCGTAGATGGCGGACCCAGGGCACGACGCGTTGTGTGCGCTGTCGATGCCGGTTTTGCTATGCATCCGGACGGCATGGCTGCACAGATGGAAAGCGGCATTATCTACGGACTGACAGCGGCGCTGTACGGTGACATTTCAATTCATCGAGGTGCGGTGGCGCAAAGCAATTTTCACGACTACAAAATGCTGCGCATGAGCGAAGCACCTCATATCGAAACACATATTATCAACAGCGGCGAGCGCACGGGCGGTGCCGGCGAACCGGCAACTCCCGCGATAGCGCCTGCTCTGGCAAACGCTATTTTTGACGCGACCGGCGTTCGCATTCGGGAATTACCGATGAGCAACACCGTCTTTCCTGACGAAAGTCTGGAATCCAAAGACGTCGCCTAGCGACTTCAGGCCATTAGCCAACCATATAGTTCAACACGGGATAGCGGCCGCTTCGCGCCAACGCGTCCTGACGGTCGAAGCTGGCAGCGCCGCTCTCTGGCGGCTCCGTCTCGATCTGCCTGCGCAACTGCTTTAGCTGCTCACTGGCCGCGGCCATCGTTCCGCGAACAAAGTCCGCACAATTGCTGTCTCTCGTGCAGGCCACATAGCAATACATCTCGAAGTAATGTGCGTAGAGTTTTTTGTAACGACGAGGCAGGCTCTTGCTCTTGGGGTCGTTCATGATATCGATAAGGTAATCCGCAGAGACATGGCTGGACAGTGCAACCATATATTGTCGGTGCTCCGCCAGCACGGCATTTTCATAGTCTCGTGTGCGGTGAAAGACGCTGAACAATTGCCGCCGCTCTTCACCGGTGACTTTTTTTGTCCGCAGGTAACCGAACAAGGCGCGCCGATGCACGAGCTTGATCTCCGCTTTGCGCAACTCAATGATCTGGTGCTTTTTGTTGCTGCTCTCTGCAGCCGGCAAAATCAGATCTGCGTGTTGCGATTCCCACAACCTGTAGCTGCGACTGTCGCCCAGGATAGCGCTGGCGACCCGAGAGACGTGCGCAACAGGGGAGTCTGATGCATCCTGCAATGCAAATTCAGACTGGTCCATCATCTTTCGATGCCGCTGCGAAACGTAGCCCCGCATTTCTTTCAACCTTCTATTTTAATTCTTGTTTGTTGAATCCCTCTCTCACCAACAATCATAGGCGGATTTCCGGGATTCGCAATACCCTGATAAGCCCATTGGGGCGCGCATCGTTGCATTTCGCTGAACAGCAACTAATATGGGCTGGATTTGTCGGAATTACTGTCTGCATTGCGCGATTTTGGAAGGGAATAAATGTGACATTACAAACCCCCGCGGTGGTCCGACCTCACTTCCCGGACAGCCTTCTGGTAGATTTGGCGATAACGGGACCGGACAAGACTCGCTTCATGAAATCATTTGTTTTTTTCCTAATTTTCGGGCTTTCGCACGCCACCTCTGTTTTCGCGCAAACGGATGACTGGCAGAGTTGGCCGATGGGCGAGAAGTTTCTTGTCACAGTCGATGCATTTTTCCCGACCATCGATACCAAGGTTACGGTGAATGCCACCAACGGTACGCCGGGCACAACTGTCGATTTCGAACAAAACCTGGGTTTGCCAGAGACAGAAACGCTTCCTAGCCTTACGGCACACTGGCGCTTCGCGAAAAAGCATCGCCTGCAATTGGGCTACTTCGCGCTGAAGCGCAGTGGCTCAAGCGTTACCGCCACGCAGATTAGCATTGGCGACACCGTATTCGAGGTTAACCTGCCGATATCGTCGTTTTTCGATGTTGAGGTCACTCACGCCAGTTATAGCTATTCTTTGCTGTTCGATGAACGCAAGGAACTGTCGTTGATTGCAGGGCTCTCGGTGCAGGACGTCACATTTGGCATTCAGGGCAATGCCAGCCAGGGAATAATCGAGTTCGACTCCGGGATTACCGCACCACTGCCGGCGTTTGGCCTCGCGTTCGGCTACGCGTTCACCGACAAGTGGTTTTTTCGTGGCGGCGTTGGTGTTTTCTCATTCGCGTTTGCGGTGGCCGATGAGGACGAACTAAGAGGGGAAATCGTCAATGCAACGGCAAGCATTAACCACCAGACATTCAAGAACGTCAGGTTCGGGCTGACCTATATGTTATTCGAAATCGATGCCGGCTACGGCAACTCTGCGGGATTCAATTCAATTAACTACAATTACCACGGCCCTGCGTTAACCGTTGGTGGGAATTTCTGATTTTTCGAATCCATGGCTTAGCGAAGACAAGGGGTCGAACCGGAATTATTTCGAAAACTGCGGTTAGACCCGAATTTCGCGTTTTAAGCAATCTATTTTGTGGTTTTGCGAATCTGTATATCGCCATTCAGCGTTTTTAGTTTGATAACGGATCCGCCACCATTGACGTCCGCAATGATGACGCTTTCTACTCGCACCTCGACGCCTCCATTCTAGATTTTGCGTTCGATAACCGACTTGCTTGGCTGCACCTCTGAATTCCAGATTAAGTTGCTGCATGGCGCGATGCATTCGGACACGCGCCGTGGCGGGTTTGCAACCCAGGGCCTGGGCAAGTTCTTCGTAACTGTCGAACTCGAACCGTCCCAGCCAGATCACTTCCTGAACCGCCTCGGGCAGATTCGACAGTGCTTTTGCCAGAATGCCCACATTTTGCACACCGGCGGCCGCCTGCTCGGCGGAACGATGATTGGCAAACTGATCGGCGGTTTCTTCGATCGCCTCCGAAGTTCCCTGTCGCTTCCTCTTGCGCATATGGTCAAAGGTAATGTTGCGGGCAATGTTGAACATCCACGCCTTGAAGCTGCCCTGCCCGCGAAAAGTACTGGCCTTGCGTAACATTTTCAGAAAGACTTCCTGCACCAGATCCTCCGCCTGAGCACTGTGTCGCGTTAGCTGTCGGCAATACTGATAAACACCCCGATTGTGGCGCTCGAACAGGGTCCCAAGACATGACGCATCGCCCCTGGCCACCCATTCAATCAATTGTTCGTCGGAAACTGCCTGCATGCTTACTCTCGTGTATCTACCTGTAACGACGTGCTATGGTGAAAAACGTTACACACGCCTCTGCCCGCAGGCAATTTCCCGATAAAAAACGAAGAAGCGTTGCCCGGCTAGTGCAAGCTGGTCTAATCTTGCCAATATATGAACAGCCTGACTGCCATTGTCCCAATAGCTGCAGCCGCTTATGTTGCGACCAATCTGGACAATTTCATTCTACTGGTATCGCTGTTGGCACGTTACCGGAACCACAAGCCGCAGGTTGCCGCTGCATATTTCGCTTGCGCGCTCATACTCGGGCTGATCGGATTCTGGATTGCCATGGCTGCGAGCTTTGCGCCAGTCGGATATATCGGCTTGCTGGGAGTTGTCCCCATATTCATCGGCATCGTGGGCGTTATTCGATTGCGCGCCGAGACAGATGAGATTGTTGCAGCAGACAAAACACCTGTTGGGGGCATGCGCTCGGTGTTCGGCGCCGCGCTGCTCAGTCAGTTCGCCAATGGCGCTGACACTATCATTACATTTGGCGCTTTGTTCGCGGATTCCATGCCGGCCGCGGATATTCTGATACTGCTTACGTTAGCAACTATGGCTGCAATTTTCGTTTTCGCCGCAATCTACTCCATAGGGCACCCTGCACTGAGCGACTGGATCGATCGCTGGGCGCACCGCGTCTCTCCTTTTATCCTGATACTGGTAGGTTTCTACATCCTCTCGAATACTGCTACTGACTTGCTGTCGCGGTAAACCATCACCAGGAGCAAATATTGTGCCCGAAGTTTATGACGCGATAATAATTGGGACCGGTCAGGCCGGTCCGTCACTGGCGGGCCGATTGAATAAGGAAGGACTAAGAACTGCGATCATGGAGCGAAAACTTGTAGGCGGAACTTGCGTCAACGTCGGATGCACTCCAACAAAAACTCTGGTCGGCAGTGCCCGGGTAGCATACCTGGCCCGCCAGGCCGGGCAATTCGGAATTTCCATTGATGGTGATGTATCGGTTGACATGGCCCGGGTGAAGGCCCGCAAAGACCAGGTGTCGGGCGAATCGAACAAGGGCGTTACAGACTGGCTCACGGGAATGGAAAACGTTGACTTGATTCGCGGTCAAGCACGTTTTATCGGTGCTCACTCAATTGAAGTGAATGGCGAAGTGCTGGAAGCCGAGAAGATTTTTATCAATGTTGGTGCGCGCGCTCGTGTTCCCGACTGGAAGGGTCTTGACGATGTGCCATATTTGACAAACTCAAGCATTATGGATGTCGATTTTCTTCCGGACCACCTGATCATCATCGGCGGCAGTTATATCGGCCTGGAGTTCGCGCAAATGTATCGCCGCTTCGGCAGTGAGGTTACTGTCGTCGAGATGTCTGATCGAATTATCGCTCGCGACGATGACGATGTTTCCGAGGCGATTCGGGAAATGCTCGAGGGAGAAGGCGTGAAATTTCGCTTGCGGGCCGAGTGCATCGCGACTCGACCGACTGACTCGGGAATCACGGTTCGCGTGAGCTGTGATGAGGGCCCGGAGGAAGTGACAGGATCGCATTTGTTACTCGCGGTTGGCCGTGTTCCGAATACGGACGATCTCGGTTTGGATGCGGCGGGAATCGCGTCGAACAAATTCGGCTACATAGAAGTTGACGATCAACTATGCACAAATGTGCCGGGTGTCTGGGCCATCGGAGATGTAAATGGTCGCGGCGCGTTTACCCATACGTCCTATAATGACTTTGAAATAGTGGCCGCGAACCTGTTCGACAACGATGCACGTAAAATCACCGATCGCATTCTCTGTTTTGGCTTGTTCACCGATCCGCCGCTTGGGCGGATTGGCATGACTGAAAGGGAAGTTCGCGAATCCGGGCGTCGCGCGCTGATTGGCAAGAGAATGATGACTCGCGTCAGCCGTGCTCGTGAATTTGGCGAAACACGCGGTTTCATAAAGATTCTGGCCGACGCAGATACCGACGAAATCCTGGGAGCGGCGATACTTGGACTCAATGGTGACGAAGCAATACACTGCCTGCTCGACACAATGTACGCAAAAAAACCGTACACGGTTATCTCACGCGCGGTCCATATCCATCCAACGGTTGCGGAGCTTATACCCACGGTATTGCAGGAAATGGTGCCACTGGACTGATACCGTAACTTCTTGCAAGCTCATGTGTGGCTGGTCGAATGGCTCACCCAATGTGCTCGTCAGGCGTGCCGAGTTTGGCCTGGCTCGTAATTCAACCGGCACAATGAGATACCTGACACCTTTTTCAGACCCAATTGTTGCGAAAATTGCAGCATGAAATAGCCGTAATTCAGGACCACGCCATGATTCGATCAACCATCATGTTCGCGCTAGCGTCGCTATTGAGCGGCCAGGCGTTCGCCCAGACCATGACACTGTCTACATCCAGCGACGACTACCAAATCACCAACACATTCAGTGATGTGGATTCTTTCTCTATCGAGATTGAAATTGATGCACCACTGGCAGTGGGCAGCTACACCGATCCCGAAATTGTCAATGTGACCTATCGGGTCACCGGCAGCCTTGTCGCAGGTACACCTTCCGGATTTCCGGCATTTGACTTGCAGCGATCGATTTCAGGCGCCGAATATTATGCACAAGGCAGTTCGCTCAGTTTTGAGATTGCGCCATTCGCCGTACTCGACGACGGCATCCAGGCCGCCGAATTGGTCGGTAGCGGAATCGTCCTCAGTTTTAATGCGCGCGAAATCGACAATGGTCGATTTCATCCTGCGTTGTTCGAACTCAATGCTGACGGCACCGGCCGCATCCAGAATTCCGACAACATTCATACCCTCGTTCCGCTGTTGCAGGTTAATTTCGGCGACGAGTATATTACGGATCTGATTTTCGATCCGGGCAACACTACGCTCATAACCGGAATCACCGACCCCAATGTACGAAATCTCGGTGGTGGTGGCGTGTCGCCATTCATTGTCGGTGTTTTGATCTTCGGGCTTGTTTGTCAGGCCGCTCGACGGACACGAAAACGTATCGAGCCATCACGCCGGAACAGCGTATAGAGCGAGGCCCGTTACGCGACTCGTCTGCGTCGCGTCAGGCCGAATCCGAGCAGGCCGGTTATAAGAAGGCCGAGGGTGCCGGGTTCGGGAATCTTTATCTGTCCTGCTTCGAGCAAGTCGAAGGTACCGAAGATCTGCGAATCGCCGGTTGTTGATGCCTGCCGCCAGGTGGAGACCTCGTTAACGGCATACGGATTGGCAGAATTTGCATGTGTAGGTATTTCCGACACTTGTCCCGGATCTGAATCCGCTTACGCAACGATTCAACGACCGGATCACACGCTTCGTCTCATAAGCCGTCGCCAAACCGGGCAGAGTATCCGGATCTGGGTCAAAATAGGACGGATCAACCACTATCCACGAATCGAGGGTTCAACTATGCGAATCTTGCTTGGGTTATCTGTCTTCATTATCGCCGCCTGTTCCCCGGGAGAACAGGAAATTTATAAAGCCTCGGTCGATGTCGATTTAGTTTCAGTCGATGGACTACTGGCTGCCGTTGATCGGCTAACTGATAACAAACTTGACATCGATGGCCTGGCGGCGCTGACGAACTCGGTGCCCATGGACGACGAGAAACAGGAACGTTTTCCAGTCACATTTAATGGCAACGATACGGAACTCCTGTATCACGTTTGGCGGGAGCAACAAGACTGGGTGCACGTATATGTGTCCAGTTCCTCTGAAGAATTGATTGAGGCCTTCAAACGCTCCGCGGCGCCTTTTGCGAGGCCCTGAAACGGGGTCAGAGTACATTTTTCGGGAATCGGGGTCAGGAATCG
>Ga0255056_10000375_pt1 | contig 13075 bp, 12 predicted proteins | sample Cases_109_1_MG_FD_183639 | JGI IMG/M metagenome (GOLD analysis project Ga0255056, IMG submission 183639) | Seawater microbial communities from Amundsen Gulf, Northwest Territories, Canada - Cases_109_1 | ecosystem: Environmental > Aquatic > Marine > Gulf | place: Canada: Northwest Territories... | reverse complement strand
CGGAACTCCAGAATGGAGACACGGATCTCGCCGTCGATGAGGTCCTCCGTGCCGGCGACTATCACATCCGCGCGATCAACCTCCGGAGTTCCGACGACCGCGTCTGTCGCAAGGGCCATCGTCCCTCCAAGGTACGCAGGAACCATGTCCACCATATCGTCCTCCTCTTGACCGGCGCTGCCGACTCGGAGGCTAGACGTAGCGCTCAGCGGCGATTCGAGCGTGTTTCGCGAACTCGAAGGAGTCGTCGAGGAGCCAGCGGAAGGCGAGGCCGTCGAGGGCGCCGAGCAGCACCTCGGCATCCACCAACGCCCCCTCGGCGGTCAGGTGCTGGTCGCCGCGGCGCATGGCTCCCGTGAAGCGTTCGAGGCGCTGGGCATGGTGGCCGAGGTAGCGTTGCCGGACCGCGGCGTCAAAGCTCGAGGCTGCCGCAACGTGGAGGTAGACGCGCGCCAATGCTGCCTCATCGACGACAAAGGCGATGTAGGCGTCGACGAGCTCGTCGACGGTCTCGGTCGCGGCCCGCTCCGGATCGGGGCCGACCGCCTGAATGGCCTCCCTGGAGACCTGGATCAGCACCTGCTCCTTGGAGGAGAACACGTTGTAGAAGGAGCCTGTCTGGATCTCGGCTCGCTCACAGATGGCCTTGACCGTCGTTCCCTCCAGACCGACCTCAGCGAGCAGCTCGCGCGTCGCATCGACGATTGCCGCCTCGGTGCGGATCCCCGTCTGGTATCGAGCCATTGGCTTCCTCCCGGGCAACCTTGAGCGTACGCTCCAAAATGGAGTGTATACTCAAAATATCGGTTGGCCTAGCGTTCTTCTCAACCGATATAACGAATAGGCACCATACAGAGGCAGGTCATGAGCCACTACAAGAGCAATCTCAGAGACCTCGAGTTCAACCTCTTCGAGGTCTATGACTACGCCGATTACTTCGCCAAGGAGCCGTTCGAAGAGTTCGACCGCGACATGGTCACCGACGTGCTGCGCGAGATCGAGCGCCTCGCCCGTGAGGACTTCGCCGCCAGCTTTGTCGAGGGTGATCGCGTCAAACTCCAGCTCGTCGACGGCGAGGTGAAGCTCCCCGAGAGCGTCAAGGCCAGCCTGGAAGCGGTCCATAGCGGGGGCTGGGACATCCTCGGGCTCCCCAAGGACCTCGGGGGCCACGGTGCGCCGCAGCTTCTGCGCTGGGCGGCCGCCGAGCTGTTTGCCGGCAGCAATGCCGCGGTCAACCTCTACGTCTCGGGGCCGCTCATGGCCGCCGTCATCGCCCGCGAGGGAACCGAGGAGCAGGCCGAGCGCTTTTCCGGGCCCATGATCGAGAACAACTGGGGCGGCACCATGGTGCTCACCGAAGCCGACGCCGGCTCCGATGTCGGCGCCGGCACCACCAAGGCCATCCACATCGAGGGCGACATGTGGCACCTCGAGGGTGTCAAGCGCTTCATCACCTCGGCGGAGAACGACTATTACGACAACATCATCCACCTCGTCCTGGCCCGGCGCGAAGGCGGACCGCCAGGGACCAAGGGCCTCTCGATGTTCATCGTCCCCAAGTATCTGGTGAACGAGGACGGTTCGATAGGAGCCCGAAACGGCGTCTACGCCACCAACCTCGAGGACAAGATGGGGATCAGGGCCTCGGCCACCTGCGAGATGACGTTCGGGTTGGATGAGCCCGCCATCGGGTACCTGGTCGGTGACGTCCACGACGGCATCCGGCAGATGTTCCTCGTCATCGAGGACGCCAGGATGTCGATCGGTGTCAAGTCGGCCGCCACTCTGTCGACCGGGTACCTCAATGCGCTCGAATATGCCCAGGAGCGGTTCCAGGGCCCCGATCTCGCCAAGGCCACCGACAAGACCGCACCACGGGTCCCGATCATCGATCACCCGGATGTGCGCCGCATGCTCATCGAGCAGAAGGCACACGCCGAAGGCCTCAGGGCCCTGTTCCTGTACAGCGCATGGTTGCTCGACCAGGCGCATCTCAAACCCGAGGATGAGCACTGGGCTCAGCTCGACGATCTCATCCTCCCGCTGGTGAAGGGCTACTCGTCGGAGAAAGCCTATGAGCTGCTCGGCGAGGCGCTCCAGGTCTACGGCGGGTCCGGGTACACCAAGGACTATCCACTCGAGCAATACATCCGCGACGCCAAGATCGACACCCTCTACGAGGGAACGACGGGCATCCAGGGCCTCGACCTGTTCTTCCGGAAGATCGCCAGGGACAAGGGGGCGACGCTGGCCATGCTCAGCCAGGAGATCCTTGAGACGGTCAAGGGCGGTCACGACGATCTCGTGCCTGAGCGCGAGCTGCTCGGCCAGGCCCTCGAAGACGTCCAGGCTCAGGTCGGAGCGATGGTGGTCCATGCCCTTGCCTCTGCGGACGAGCCCGAGGAGATCTACAAGACCGGCCTGCACACCACCTCGCTGCTGGAGAGCATCGCCGAGTTGGTGATCGGCTGGCTGCTGATCCGGCACGGGGGCATCGCTATCGATTCCCTGGCCAACGCTTCCGAGGCAGATGCGGCTTACTACGCAGGCAAGGTCGCCTCGGCACGCTGGTACGCCCTCAACGTGTTGCCAAAGGCGGCGCTGCGGCGCGACCAGGCCGTGGCGGAGGACGGTGCCCTGATGGACCTTCCGATCGCCGCCTTCTAGAACCGCCAGACATCGGGGAGAGCGCAACGAGTAAGGTTTCTCCGTCGAACACCGGCTAGACGGAGGTAACTGTGCTCATACTTGCCGAATTCTGGGATGTGATTTGGTGGCTGTTCTGGGCGTTCCTGCTCGCCGCCTACTTCTACATCCTGATTGTCGTCTTTGCAGACCTGTGGACGAACGAGTGGAACGGCTGGCTCACCGCAGCGTGGACAGTCGCTATCTTCTTCTTCCCGCTGATCGGAATCCTCGCCTACATGATCTTTAGGCCGGAGCCGTCACCGGAGCAGCAGGCGGCGACGTACCGGCAGCAGGCCGGGATCAGCGACGCTGAGGAGTTACAGAAGCTCGCTGAGCTTCACGACGCCGGGACGCTCACCGACGAGGAATTCGCCGCTCAAAAGGCGAAGATTCTCGCAGGCTGACCAACGATTCGATCGAAGAGCCGGGCCTCTAGGCCCGGCTGCTTCGCGTCTGGGACTGGGTAGCCTGCGCGTCATGACAACACCAGAGACCTACGGCCAGATCGTCGGTCTCCGCGCCATCCGGCAATACCGCGACGAGCCGGTGACCGAGGAGGACCTCACCGCCATCCTCGAAGCGGCTCGCTGGACCGGATCATCGAAGAACCGTCAGGACTGGGCCTTCATCGTCGTCGACGATCCGGAGCAGCAGGACCGGCTTGCCGCTGCCGGGAGTTACACCACCCCCGTGCGCGACGCTCCGGTCACCGTCGCTCTCGTCGATCAATCGAAGGGCTACGACGAGTTCGACATCGGGCGCGCCGCCCAGAACGTCATGCTCGCCGCCCAGGCGGTCGGTGTCGCCTCGTGCCCGGTGACGCTGCACCGAGAGGATGCGGCGGCGGAGGTGCTCGGGCTCCCGGTGGGCTTCCGATGCCGGTATGCGGTGGCCCTCGGCTATCCCGCCGATGATGCCCTCCCGATGAGCTGGGGTGGGAGGAAGCCCCTCGACGAGCTCACTCACGCCAACCGGTACGGCGGGTGACGGGGGCGCCGATCGGCGTCTTCGACTCGGGGATCGGAGGCCTCTCGGTTCTCGGTGAGATCCGGCGGGTCCTCCCGGATCACGATGTCGTCTACGTCGCGGATCAAGGATTCGGGATGTATGGGGAGCGCAGCCTCGACGAGGTGCGTCGCCGCACCGAGGAGATCACCGGTTGGATGATCGACCGCGGCGTCGGATCGGTCGTCCTCGCCTGCAACTCGGCGTCGGCCGCCGCCCTCGAGCACCTTCGGGGGCGCTGGCCGTCGTTTCCGTTCGTCGGCATGGAGCCTGCGGTGAAGCCGGCGGTCGAGATCAGCGGCAACCGCACGATCGGCGTGCTCGCCACCGATGCCACCTTTCAGGGCGAGCTGTTTGCCTCGCTGCTCGACCGGTTTGCGGGCGAACACGACGTGATTGCTCAGGCCTGCCCCGGGCTGGCCTCTGCCATCGAGGATGACGATCCGGAGCTCGACCGGCTGATCGATCGGTACGTTGGTGAGGTCCAGAAGGGCGGCGCCGATGTGATCGTCCTCGGATGCACCCACTACTCCCTAGTCGGAGATCGGATATCGGCCGCGGCCGGCCACGCCCAGGTGATCGACCCGGCGCCGGCCGTTGCCCGCCAGGTTGCTCGCGTCATCGGCGATGGAGGAGGAGGGGCGATCTCGTACCTCACCACCGGCGATCCGGAGCGGTTTGCCCGGCAGCTCGATCGCCTTGGCCTGGACTCCTCGGGGGTTGGTAGCGTCGCGGTGTGAGCTTGATCACAGTCGTCGAAGGCGACATCACCAGGCAAGACGTGGATGTGATCGTCAACGCCGCCAACGCCAAGCTGCTCCACGGGGGAGGGGTGGCCGCCGCCATCTCCCGAGCCGGCGGGCCCATCGTCGACCAGGAGTCGAGGGCGTGGGTCGAGGCCAACGGCCCGGTCGGCCCCGGTGAGGCTGCAGTGACGTCGGCGGGAGCCATGCAGGCCAGCGACGTCGTCCACGTCGTCGGGCCGGTTTTCACGCCGGGTGGCGACAACGAGGAGCGGCTCCGCCTGGCGGTCAATGCGGCGCTGGACACTGCCCAGCACCTCGGCGCCTCGTCGGTGGCCATGCCCGCCATCTCGGCCGGCATCTACGGGTACCCGATCGGAGTGGCCACCGCGGTGATCACCGACGCCGTCGCAGTGTGGCTCGACTCCAACCGAGGTATTCTCACCGAGATCCGCCTGGTCGCCTTCGCCCCCGAAGCCGCCGACGGGTTCCGAACTGCCGCCGAGGCGCTCGGCGACAAGCAGTCCTAGCCCTTCTTGCGGATCTCAGCCGCAAATATGCGGCTGAGGTCCGCAAGAACGGTGGCTTCTCAGCGCACCTCTAACATCGCGGGGATGAAGCCGACCGTTTCCATTCTGGGGGCCGGGGCGATGGGGGAGATCCTCGCAACCGGCCTGCTGCGCGCCGGATGGGAGCCGGATGCACTGACCCTGGCCGCTCGCCGCCCCGAGCGAGCCAAGGAAGTCGAGATGCGCACCGGGATCACGACCCTCCTCGACGCTGCCGAGGCCGTCGGAAATCGCGAGGTCGTGGTCGTCTCGGTCAAGCCCAAAGACGTGAGCACCCTGCTCGACCAGGTTGGCGACGCCATCAGCACCGATCAGATCGTGTTGTCCCTCGCCGCCGGTGTTCCCAGCGAGGTGTTTGGAGAGGCGCTCGACGGCGTACCGATCGTTCGGGCCATGCCGAACACGCCCGCAGCTGTCGACGAGGCGGTCACCGCGTATTGCCGGGGCCCGAACGCCGACGAGGCGGCGCTGTCGGCGGCCGCCGCAGTCCTGGCGGCCGTCGGAGAGACCATCGAACTGTCCGAGGACCTGCTCGATGCGGTCACTGCCGTGTCCGGCACCGGGCCCGCCTACGTATTCCTGCTCGCCGAGGCGATGACCGAGGCGGCGATCCGTGAAGGTCTTCCCCACCACGCCGCAGAGAAGCTGGTGCATCAGACCATGCGCGGCGCCGGGATCCTGCTCGCCGAGTCGGAGAAGAGCGCCTTCCGGCTCCGCGGCGAAGTCACCTCGCCGGGGGGGACCACAGCGGCCGCGATGCACGTGCTCGACGAGGGCGGGTTCCGGGCGTTGATGGAGGATGCGATTCGAGCCGCCGCACAGCGCTCCCGCGACCTGGGAGAGGCCGCTCGGGGAGACCTCTCCTCTTGAACCCGCTGGGCAGGGGCCTGCTGGCGATCACGGGTCGATCCCCGATCCGCAAGCTGTTCACCCAGACCGACGCCGGGCGGAAGATGTCGCATCGCTTTGTCGCCGGGGAGACGCTCGACGAAGGCGCTGCCGTTGCCAAGGAGCTCAACGACGCCGGCTTTCAGGTGTCACTCGACCATCTCGGTGAGCACGTCGACAGCTTCGAGGCTTGCTTCGATGCGCGCGATGCCTATCTGGCCTGCCTGGATCGAATCGGCAGCGACAGCCTGGACGCCAACATCTCGGTAAAGCTGAGCCATTTGGGATTGGGATTCGATGAGGAGCTGGCGATCGACAGCCTGGGGAGCCTTGCCGAGCTGGCGCAGGAGGTCGAAACGACGGTGACGGTCGACATGGAGGAATCGAACTACACCGAGGCCACCATCACCGCCTATGAGGCCGTGCAGGCATCGGCGGGCAACCTCGGCATCGCGGTGCAGTCCTACTTGTATCGGACCGAACCGGATCTGGACCGGATCGTCCCCCTCGGCGGGCACGTGCGCCTGTGCAAGGGCGCCTATGCCGAGCCCGAGGAGGTGGCCTATCAATCGCGCACCAAGGTGGACGGATCGTTTGACCGGCTCGCCGAGCGCCTGATGGCCGAAAGCGGCCTGATGCCGGCCATCGCCAGCCACGATCTGGCCCGGATCGACCGGGCAAAGCAGTTCGGCACTGGCCGGGATGAGCCGTGGGAGTTCCAGATGCTCTACGGCGTGCGCCGCGACCTGCAGGCCCAGCTCCTCGAGGAAGGCCATCCGGTCCGGATCTACTTGCCCTACGGCGTGGCCTGGTACCCGTACCTGACCCGCCGCATGGCGGAACGCCCCGCCAACTTGGCCTTCTTCGTGCGGGCCGCCGCCGGCAAATAGCCCCCAGAAATCAGGGCAACCGGCTGCCCTAGACTCGATTGTTCAGCGAGAGAGAGGACCCGCCAATGGTGAAGAAATGGTGGGAGTACATCAAGGCGTGGCTGAGGGGGACATCAAACCGCGTCATGGACCCGGCCGTCGAGATGCAGATGGCCATCGACCAGGCCAAGGCGAAGGACCGCGACCTTCGCAACCAGGCGGCCAACATCGTCGCCCATCGCACGCAGCTCGAGGGAAAGATCGAGAAGGAAGCCGACACCGTCGGTGCGACCCGGGAGATGGCGAAACAGGCGCTGCTCAAGGCCGAAGAGGCCAAGGTCGCTGGCGACACGGCCGGCGTCGAGAAGTGGACCAGCGCCGCACAGTCCCTGGCACTCAAGCTGCAGGCATCGGAGAACAACCTGTCATCGCTCACCAACCAGTACGAGGTGGCTATCCAGCAGGCCGACGACGCCAAGCGCGCCGTCCAGACCAACGCCACCAGGCTCCAGGAGCTGTCGGCGAAGCAGATCGAGCTGATGGGCACCCTCGAGCAGGCCAAGATGCAAGAGGCCGTCAACGAAGCGGTGCAGACGATGTCGGTGACGCTCGACGACGAGAACCCGTCGCTGGCCTCGGTCGAAGAGAAGATCGAGAAGCGCAAGGCCCTCGCCATGGCGAAAGCCGAGGTCTACGAAGCGACGCCGCAGGGATCCGAGGCCGAGCTGAAGGAGGCGATCAACCGGACCGCCGCCGACGCCAAGCTCGAGGAGCTCAGGGCGGAGCTCGGATTGACGACGGGCGGGGCCGCCGACCCCGGTGAGGCGACCGAGCTCGAGGCCTGACTGCGTGGCCGAATCGATGCCAACCGATCTCGAGATCGCGCGGAGCGCGACGCTGCGCCCAATCGACGATGTCGCCGCCGACATGGGTGTCCCGTCCGGTTCGGTGGAGCATTACGGCAAGCAGATGGCGAAGATCTCGCTCGACGCCATCGATGCCATGGGGGAGCCGCGGGCCAAGTACATCCTGGTCACCGCCACCAACCCCACACCCCTCGGTGAGGGGAAGACCACGACGGCGGTCGGGCTCGCTCAGGGCTTCAAGTACATTGAGCGCCAGGCGGTCGTGACCCTCCGCCAGCCTTCGCTTGGCCCAACGTTCGGCATCAAGGGAGGCGCCGCCGGCGGCGGTCACTCCCAGGTCGTCCCGATGGAGGAGATGAACCTCCACCTCACCGGTGATTTCCATGCGGTGACCGCCGCCAACAATCTGATCGCTGCGCTGATCGACAACCACATCTACCAGGGGAACCAGCTGTCGATCGGACCGGACGATGTGACCTGGCGGCGCGTGCTCGACGTGAACGACCGCACGCTGCGCAACATCGTGACCGGCCTCGGCGCCAAGATCAACGGCGTCCCGCGCGAGACCGGGTTCGACATCACCGCCGCCAGCGAGATCATGGCCATGCTCGGCCTTGCGACCGATCTCCACGACCTTCGAGCGCGGCTGGGCCGCACCATGATCGGCTACGACCGGCATCGCGACGCCGTCACCGCCGACCAGATCGGCGCCGCCGGATCCGCTGCAGTGCTGCTCAAAGACGCCCTCTCGCCAAACCTCATGCAAACCCTCGAGGGGACGCCCGCCATCGTGCACACGGGGCCTTTTGCCAACATCGCACACGGCAACTCATCGATCGTTGGCGACTTCGTCGGGATCCGGGGTGGCGACTATCTGATCACCGAGGCGGGCTTCGGCGCCGACGTCGGTGCCGAGAAGTTTTTCAACATCAAGTGCCGCGCCTCGGGGCTGATACCAGACGCCGCCGTGGTGGTCACGACCGTTCGTTCGATGAAGTACCACTCGGGCAAATACACGATCAAAGCGGGTCTCCCCCTGCCGGATGATCTTCTTGCAGAGAATCCCGCAGACGTCGAAGACGGAACCGTGAACCTGCGCCACCACATCGGCATCGTCAGGCGGCACGGGGTGACCCCGGTGGTATCCATCAACGCCTTCCCGAGTGACCATGCCTCGGAGCATGCGGTGATCGCCAAGGTTGCCGAGGAGGAGGGTGTCCGTTGGGCGATCTCACAGCCCCACGCCGAAGGCGGTCCCGGCATGATCGATCTGGCCAACGCCGTCGCCGAGGCCGCCGAGGAGGGCTCGGACTTCACGCTGCTGTACCCAGACGGGATGCCGCTACGGGAGAAGATCGAGACCATCGCCACCGAGATCTACGGAGCCGACACGGTGAAGTTCGACGGTGTCGCAGACCGGCAGCTCACCCGTTACGAGAAGCTCGGCTACGGCGAGCTCCCGATCTGCATGGCCAAGACCCAATACTCGCTTACCGACACCGCATCGCGGCTCGGCGCACCGACCGGATGGACTCTGAGGGTCCGCGAGGTGCAGGCCTCCGTTGGTGCCGGCTTCATCCTGCCGCTGGCCGGGTTGATCAGCCGGATGCCCGGTCTCGGCTCCTCACCAGCCGCCCACAGTGTTGATATCAACGAGGACGGCGAAGTCGTGGGCCTGTCTTGAGTGAGTCCCGGGGACTGGCAATGCTGAGGGTGCACAATATCGATGGCGTCTCAGACGTCGCTCGCCGCGCCACGGCGTACATCGAAGCGCAATTGCCGGGCACGCTCGTCTGGGAGCTCTTCGTCGACGAGGACAGCGGCCGCGGGCTCATGTATCAGGTGCACGCCTCCGAAGAGGCCGAGCACAGCTACGAACAAGCCATGGTTTCACAAGGGTTTCAGGCCGAGTTGGGCGAGCATGCCGACCTCGATGAGATCATCATGCTGTCACCGGTCACGCCGCAAACGCGGTCCGAGTTGAAGCAGTTTGGTGGTGTGGCGATGGCCCGGGTGGCCGGGGTGTCCCGCTAGATCGGTCCCCTTCGCCGACGCTGTGTTAGCGACTCCTGATCTCCTGCAGCGTCGGGCAAGGCTCGATCTGATACGTCAGGCATTCACCGACGGTGAAGCCGCGCGTCAATCGCTGCGCGGCCTCAGTCGTCAGATCGTCGACGCTCAGCGACACCACCAGGTATCCGGCATCGGTGGCGAGAAAGACGCCAAGGCGATCCGGAGATAGCCATGCCGCATCGGAAGCGAAGTACCCCGGGATCCGGTCGAGCAACGGAGGGGGCTGACCAAGGGAGACGCCGGCGCCGAGCCCACCTATGTCCCACACCTTGACCAGGTTGTCGTGGCCGGTGGTCACCAGCTTGGCGGCGTCAGGGGAGACGGCCAACCCGCGCAGGAAGGCCTCGTGTGCTTGCCAGACCGCTATCGGCTCCCAGGTGGTTGTGTCAAAGACACGAAGCAGTCCTGCGCCGTCTCCCACGAAGAGCAGCGAACCATCGCTCGTGGCTGTCATCGCGATGATCTCACTGTCGATCTCGAGTTCTGCGACAACGGCTCCTGAATCGACGTCGTAGATCACGAGCGGGTCTCCCTCTGCGGCGAGCCAGGTAGTGCCGGCGGCTCGCACTGGGCCATCTGCGATCTCGAACTCGCTTCGGACCTCGAGGGTGGCCGCGTCCCAGACCCGAGCCGTGCGTACCGAGCCCTCGGGCGTAAACGGAGCGGGTGCATACGAGCTGGCGACGAAGGACGATCCGTCGGCGCTGACCACGATGGGGTTGCGGTCGTATTCGGTCCAGGAGAAGAACGGGCTCGCGCAATCGATGTCGGCAAAACTCACCAGGTCGTCGAGTGCGGCAACACAACGATCCAGTTCGGTGACTTCGCCCGACACGGGGTCGAGCACCACGAGTGGGCCGATCAGCCGATCCTCGGTTCCGAGCGAACGTTGGGCGACGACGAATCGGCCGTCTGCGAGCTGGGCACTATCCCCAACGATCTGCTGGATGGTCGATCCCGTGTCCGGATCGAGGATGAGCGTGACCGTCGCATCCTCGCCCCCGGTTGGTCCGTCGGTAACGATGACGCGCACCGCGAGTTGATTACCGTCGACTACCTGGTCGGGATTGATCCACTTTGCCGGTGGGCCCTGCACCGCGAGTGGGGTTTCGGTTCCGGCAGCACTCCCGGCGAGGTCCCATATCCTCACCTGTGCTAGATGTGTCGTCGCCAGCGTGGAGCCGTCGGCAGTGAAGCTGAGGCTGCCCGTGGCGCCGGTGTTGCCCAGATCCACCAGCAGCTCCCCGCTGGTGGCGTCGAATACGTAGTCGTGAGAGCGGGTGCTGACAACCACCACGGACCCGTCAGGCGAGAACCGCACGCCGTCGCCGGTCAGGAAGTCGTCGAGCTCGAGATGTGAGATCCGCTCGCCCGTGTCCGCCCGCACCAGCAGTTGTCGCCGGGTTGACCTGTCCTGCGCGTTGATAACGGCCACTTCGCCAGTCGGATCGAGGATCGCAACGCTGCTGGACGGAAGCTGGTTGATCAGCTCGAGCTCCGGGTAGGAACGAAGCTCGGAGACGCCAGTCCTGAAGGTGTCGTGTATCAGTACCCTGGATCCGTCGGCAGAGAAGGTCGCTGCTTCGCCGATGAAGCCGTCGATTTGAAGCTGCGGGCCTGCTGCTTCCCAGGTAGCGGTATCAAAGAGGGTCACGTAGGTGGCGTCGGGGTTCGGAGAAAAACATGCCTCCGTGCCGGTGCTCACCACCAGCCACCTCCCATTGGCAGCGAACCCTTGGAGAGTGTTCACTGGACAGGCGCCCGGCACGAGGACCTCGAGGACGTCGCCGGTCTCGGCATCGAGCACCACCACTCGGGACGGGTGGGCATCGTTGCCCTGCTCATCGACGGCAACCGAATCGTCGCTGACCGCCGGCTTGCCGATCTCGAACCCGTCGCACAGGTGGCAGACGGACAGGTCCGAGATCTCGACAGCGACCAGGCTGTCGTCCGGGCTCACCACGAGGTCGGCGAAGCCGTCGATGGTGGTCGGATCGTGATAGGTCCACACCACGGCGCCGCTGCTCGAGTCCAGCGCGGTCACCGACCGATCCGCCTCCGAGGAGACGTAGATCGTCGAGCCGTCTGCGGAGATGCGAGCGTATACCGAGTCGCCAACCCCGGTGAACCGATTCAGCAGACGGTGCTGCTGCAGTCCCTCGCGTAGGGCCAGAACGCCAACCGGCGACGCAGCCGCTTCTGGCGGCGTCGCTTCGATCGACTCCAACGCGAGCAAGATCGACAGCTCCGCATCCTCCTCTAGCACGTTGACCGCCGACGCTGCCAACTCGCGGGACCGGGCCACCGCCGCGTTCGATGTGGCCTCGGCAGCGTTGGCGTCCGCCAGGTCTCTGGCGGCTGCCTCGGCGTCGGCGGCGGCCACGGCGTCCTGCCGAGCGGCCGACTCGGACTGGGCGAGGTCGTTCGCTCGGTTCTGCTGACCAACCGCGTAGATGGCGGTGGCGCTGGCGAGCACAACCAGAATGAGAAGAGCGATCCCGGCCCCCCAGGCGGTCCGCACCGTCCTCCGGTGCTGGCGGACCTCCTCGGACTCGAGCTCGTCTTTCGGGACGCCCCGGATCGCAGAGGCGATGTCTGCCACCGCGGCAGAGAATTGCGGATTCTGGAGATCGAGCTGCTCATCGGTGGCGGCGAAGCGGAGATCCACCCACCGGGGCTCATCACCAAAAGCGCCCTGGAGGGCCGGCGGGGCGGCATCGGAGACGAAGTCGTCGCCTGACCACGTGAAATCGCCGTCGGTGAGGACTGGGATGATCCGGTCCGGGTCTTGGTGCTCCAGCCAGTACTCGATCTCGTTGTTCACCCACGGCGATGCGGAAGCGTCGGGGGAGAGAAGGAGCACAAACCAGCCCGACTGATCGAGAGCGTTGGTGATCGAAGACCACAGATGCGGATTGGCGCTCAGCGACGACTCGTCGCGGAAGATCCGCAGGGCTCTTCGTTTCCACCATGGTTTGGCGAACCGCTGCAACGCCGTCTGAAGACGCGGCGCCAGCAGATCATCAGCGGCGTGGGAGTAGGAGATGAAGGCGTCATAAACCGAGCCTCCCGGCGCGACGCCGTCATTCTCCGCGGTCTCAGTCTTTTCGGTCGCCATCTGCTCCCGGACTCTATGCAGGGACAATCCGACATGCTCCTTGCGGACGACTTACTGACAGCAGGTTCGCCGGGCGCGCTGGATCAGACCCGGCCCCGGGACTCCACTCTCTACACTCGCCGCCGATGACCGCAACCGAGACCGAAGCGCCGGAGGCACCGGAGGAACAGGACCCGTGGCGGCTCCGTCCCAGCGTCGGTCTCGGCATCCTCGCTGGGCTCGCCGTGATCGGCACTTTGCTCGCCGGCTGGCTCGG
>Ga0255056_10000373_pt1 | contig 13102 bp, 16 predicted proteins | sample Cases_109_1_MG_FD_183639 | JGI IMG/M metagenome (GOLD analysis project Ga0255056, IMG submission 183639) | Seawater microbial communities from Amundsen Gulf, Northwest Territories, Canada - Cases_109_1 | ecosystem: Environmental > Aquatic > Marine > Gulf | place: Canada: Northwest Territories... | reverse complement strand
CTGACCATGTTTGGATCAACATCAACTCCAACGCCTTCTAGGTAGTTAACTAGACCAATACGTTCGATCATCTCACCACAACGCTCATGTTCCAGACCATTTTCTGCCCAAAAGTCTATAGTCTCTTCCGCCAGCTCAACGATTCGCTCGTAGTCTTCTTTATTTTCAAGTTTCATGAATGGCACGATTACCGTGCCCATTAGTCCACCAATCTTGAGCGTACGCTTTCCGCCAATAAGAATAGACACGCCTTTGTCATCACCAGGTGATAATGCTTTCACCATAACGTTTAAGCAGTGCATGCAACGCACGCAATCTTTGTTATTAACTTTAAGGGTATCATCATCTTTAAGGGCAAGGGCTTGGGTGGGGCAACGAGTAATTACATTGTCAATTACATATTGTCGACCTTTGCGCTTTACGAATTTCTTTACTTCGTCTTGGTCGACTTTCATGTCATCTCGCCAAGTGCCTATTACAGCAAAGTCAGATCGCTCAATTGAGTTCATGCAATCATTAGGGCAACCTGAAACTTTAAATTTAAATTTGTAAGGTAATGCAGGACGATGCACGTCATCTGTGAAATTGTTTAACAATGTACGGTGAATTTTCATTTCATCCGCGTTAGACATTTCACAACGTGCTGCACCTACACATGACATACCTGTACGTACGCATGGTCCTGCACCCCCAAGATCCCATCCATATTCGTTAATTTCATCAAAGAAGTGTTGTGTGTTATCAGTCGAAGCACCGATAAACATGATGTTGCCAGTTTGGCCGTGGAACGTTACGAGCCCTGAACCCCACTTTTCCCAACTGTCACCTAATTGACGTAACATGTCTGTTGAGTAGTAATTGCCTGCAGGTGGTTGTACACGTAGCGTGTGAAATTCTTTTGATTCAGGAAATGCTGCCCCAACTTCTGAAAAGCGTGGAATGATTCCACTACCGTATCCAAATACCGATACGGTTCCACCTTTCCAATAACCTTTACGAGTTTCGTATGAGTGCTCTAGCTGACCCAAAAGTGAGTTTGCCACACCGTTAATTCTTGAGTCTGAGTGTTGGTCACGAAGACGTTTAATACCAGAAACAAAACTTGGCCAGGGACCGTTTTCTAGCTCATCAAGCATAGGGGTAGGATGATGCTTATCAGCCATAGTGGAATCTCCTAAAATGTGCGGTTACTTGGGATCCGATAATCGAATCAGAATCTACTCACAAATCTCCCGTAATAGGCAAACCGTTATTGGTATGCTATGCCGGGAAAGTAATAGAAACATATTATAACGAAGTCTAGGAGTAGGACCTTATTGGCAAAATCCCCTCCTTGGGGGGCAGGCTAAAGTATAGTTTATCCCTATAGAGATACGATTTATAGCAGTGATGAGGTAACTAATTTTAGTGGCTTTCCAAGTATTCTAGATGAATATTAATTTGCAACAATAGAACCATGGATTTACGACATTTTACTTACATAGCTCATAAGACATGCAGCCCTATCTCTTAAAAGAAACGCGGGCTTATGAGGCCTGGCGTGAGCAAAAATTAAATAACTACCCACAAAATGAGAAACAGCTAATTATTAAGCTAAATAACCCTATAAAACTAGTGGATAAAGAAATCAATGCACTGAAATCCACCTGCACGAAATCCAATATGGTCATCTACCGTTGTGTGACGGACGTTGATCCTAAGCAATCGGCATTGTTAATTGCTCAACAATTGGGTTTACAACAACTGGACGCAAATATCTGTGCTGATGAAGATCGTATCTCTGCAATTGAAGATTCGGGAGATATACATTCTCACTACATCCCATACACCAATAAAGCTCTGAATTGGCACACCGATGGCTATTACAATGGTGAGCAACAACGAATTCATGCTTTTTTAATGCATTGTGTACGTCCCGCTAAAAATGGTGGAGAAAATACTTATTTAGATCCTGAAATTGCCTACATCTTGTTACGCGATGAAAATCCAGATTACATTGCAGCATTAATGGATAAAAATGTGATGACGGTTCCTGCAAATGAAACGGATGAAAACAATGTTCGTGATGCGCAATCCGGGCCTGTGTTTTACATCGATCTTATTGGTAACTTGTGTATGCGTTACACTGCACGCCAACGCAGTATTGTTTGGAAGCAAGAAAAAAGTGTGCAAAACGCTCTAGCATGTCTACAAGAAATTTTACACAACAATCCTTATATGTTTAGCTATCGGTTAAATACAAAAGAAGGCGTAATTTGCAATAACGTTTTGCACAAACGCACTGCATTTATAGACAATGCTCATCAAAAACGTTTGTTATACCGAGGACGTTTCTATAATCGCGTCACTAGTAATGAAACTTTAAAAAATGCGGTGAATCAATAATGCTGTGGCTAAGTGAATTACTCATGCAGCATCATGAGTTAAATTCTTTTGAAGAACTGAAAGAAAAGTTAACAGAACAAGCAAAACAAGGTGAAATGTTTTTTCGTATGGATGTTCGTCCCCCGTTTCAAGACACACCTGAAAATTGGGAAGATATATTGGAATCTGTTTTTACTACTGCCAATAAAGTAGGTCAATAGATAATAGATAATAGATGAGTAGGTAATTTTATGTATTGGCAAGATCAAGAAGATAAAAAATCCAAATATGTTGTTCCAGACGATATTGTAGATTTAACTTTCAAAGTGCAATGTAAACAATTACCTTTAGATCATGCCCATGCTCTGTCACAAGCCATACAACAAGCATTACCTTGGATTGCGATTGAGCCTCGAGCTGGTATTCACTTAATTCACGGTGCGGAATCAGGTAATGGTTGGTTGCGTCCGCAAGAGCCAGATGCAATGCTAAGTTTATCTAGGCGTACCCGTTTTATGCTTAGATTACCCAAAGAACATGTAGAAAATGCCTCGAATCTAACTGATCAAACGTTGAATGTTGCAGGAAATGAATTGCTTTTAAGAGAGCCAAGTCAAAAAAATCTTTCACCGTTGACCACAATATTTGCGCGTTATGTGGTAATGCCTAATATGGAAAATTCCATCGAGGATGAAGAAGCTTTTTTGCATCAAGCGGCAGGTTTACTTAAAGATATGGACATTAAAGTTAAAAAGATGATGTGTGGGCGAGCACACGTTTTGCGTATGCCCGAGCAATACTTATACACGCGAAGCTTAATGATCGATGGCTTGGAAGTTGGTGAGTCGGTTTATTTACAACAGCATGGCTTGGGTGAGGGCCGTATAATGGGCTGTGGCTTATTTCTACCTCATAAGGGTATTGACGCCGTGCAATATGAACAGGAAAAATAATCTATCTTGATAGTTTGATTTTAAATAATAATTTAAGTGTGATTATGTGAGGAGTTAGATATGCCAATAAATGTAAATGGTAAAGAATTTGAAACTACACCCTCTGGATTTCTGGTCAACATAGAGGATTGGAGCGAAGAGATGGCGCAGCTTATTGCTGTAGAAGAGGGAGTCGAGTTGACTGAAAAACATTGGGATGTGATTAATTATTTACGAGATGAGTATATTAATAACGGTGGTAATCAACCCAATACCCGTAATATGACTAAGGCTATGGCTAAAGCATGGGGCGAGAAAAAAATTGATGCTAAAGTTTTATATGATTTATTCCCAGGTAACCCAAGTAAGCAAGCGGGCCGCATTGGTGGATTATCCGAAAGCCGACGCAAAGGCGGGTACTGATTAAGTATTTAATCGGAGTAATTTTATGCTAAATGAACAAATAAATTTCCTGCGTTGTTACCCAATAGGGAATACAGACTGAATGTATTAAATCATTAAATTAATAAGACAAATTACATCAAGGATTAAAATGAGTTCCAAACAAGACAAAATCAAACAACTTCTTGAGATGCAAAAAAAGTTTATTGAACTTGAGCAACAAGGCAAGGTGACTGGCGAAAGTTACTGGGCACCTGGAGACGGAACTGATTTAGATGGTTATAAAAAAGATTACATGAAACTTGCTTTGGAAGTGGTTGAAGAAGCACATAAAGAGAAAGGTTCACACGAGTAACGTTTGAAAACAAATTAGTCTCAAAGGCCGCTTCCATTGTTAGTAGTTTGGGTGGCCTTTTTTATTTGTAAGTAACGTTAATAATTAGAACGTTACTACACTATAACCATTGGAAATAAGGTTTCTGATACTTGCAAGACCAGAAGTTTCGGGTAATTTTTTGTCGGTAAGAAGTTTATAACCGAGATTTTTTGCGTCTGTGTCTACTCCGAACACTACTGCGCATTCGCTAGATACACCTAAGATATTATCTTTTACACTAAGATGAACTTAATGTGCAGAATAATTACTTTATAACTCGCTCCACATTCTAACTAGATTCACATATGTACTATCAATTCGCTTAGTGTCTTCCGAGTCTGGGTTTTTGCGCAGCATTTTTTCGCGCGTCTTGCTGAGTTGGTAAAGTAAATCACGTTGTTCATTATCGCGTATTAAGCTTTGTACCCAGGTAACAGCCACTAACCTTTCGCCTTTAGTGACTTTGGTAACACGATGACGTGTTGTAGCAGGGTATAACACTGCGTCACCTGCATAAGATTTTATGTTTTGCTCACCAAAAGAGGTCTGAATAATTAATTCACCACCTTCGTACTCTTCGGGTGAGTTAAGAAATATCGTCATCGCAAGGTCAGAGCGGTAACGTTCATCCGGATTCATGGAAGGTCCCATAATAGGATCGTCAATATGTTCACCGTATTCCATGTCTGTTTCATAACGCGCATAAAATGGTGTAGCAACTCGGAGTGGTAATGCAGCTTGTTGATAATCTGGGTGGCGCACAACATTATTCATCACTATTTTGTTTAATGATGAAATTACATTTTCATCAGCAACTTCTAGATTATTTTTAACTTGTTGAGCAGACATGCCTGCAGACAGCTTGCCATCTCTAAAGTTTGCATGTTTAAGTAACTCTTGAATTTTCTTTAATTCAGCATCACCCAATATATGTCTAATATGAACTAACATAGATATTATTGTATTGGCTTGATCACTACTGGGTAAGTTGGTAACAAGTTATACTTTATTTACCATTTAGAGAAAGATATTGAGATGATACTTAAAATCACGATCGATGAGAAAACATTTCCTTTAGAAGTGGATGCTGGAATGATGGTTAATGCGCAAAGTGCATTTAGTAAAATGGATGCGGATATGGACCGAGGTTGGCAAATGAGTCGTACATGGGTAGATCTACCGAATGACACACAGCGATGCCAAATAGCAGCAGATAAAATGCTGACAGCAATTCAACATGAGAGAACTGCAACAATCGGACTTATGGCTGCTTACATCTTAAATAAGATACCAGGCATTCTAGCCATTGATATTGATACTTCCGGTGATATGACCTTAACTGAGATTGAGCTGGCTTGAATTTCTGAGCAACGTCTAAATATAACCTTACTTTTTTTTGTGTTTATATACCGCTCATCAATTGATAATCACTGTCATTATTTAGATAAATAAACAGATTTGTTGAGTGCAGGCTTTTTTTGATGAATAATCAGCAATACTTATTGGCTGATTATAAATTTTTGTTGCTCTAACCTGCTATTAGTTGAGTCAGAACAGCAGTTGCGGGAGGTTAATATGGCGGAGGATAAGCTTACGTTTCGGCGCTATGAAGATGGCGATAGTGTAACGACGCAATGGAACAAGGATGTCGTTCAAAATGGGTTGTCGGAAGTTTGCCCTGCTTATATTCATCGAACCCCACCGTGCCAAGCCAGTTGTCCTTCCGGGCACGATATTAGAGGTTGGTTATCAATTGTACGCGGCATTGACAAGCCAGCAGGTGATACCACATGGCAAGAATATGCTTTCCGACGTATGACGGCTGCTAATCCATTTCCATCGGTAATGGGTCGAGTGTGTCCTGCACCTTGCGAAGACGGTTGCAATCGAAATGAAGTAGAAGAAGCAGTAGGCATCAATGCAGTTGAGCAACATGTTGGTGATTGGGCCTTGCAACATAATCTTACATTTCCCGCACCAGGTCAGGATAGCGGTAAAAAAGTTGCTATTGTGGGTGGTGGTTGTGCTGGGCTAACTGCAGCTTTTTTCCTACGTCAAAAAGGCCATGCTTGCACTATACTCGATGAGTATGACCAGCTAGGCGGCATGATGGTGTTTGGTATACCGGGTTATCGCACCCCGCGCTCAGTACTAGAAGGTGAGATTCAAAGAATTATCGATATGGGTGTTGAAGTAAAACTTAACACTAGGGTGGGTAAAGATGTATCTGTAAAAGATTTAGAGCGAGATTACGATGCAATATTCTGGGGCATAGGAGCGGTTGCAGGGAAAGCTTTACCAATACCTGGTGGTGATGCACCGAATGTAGTTGATGGTATGTCTTATCTTCGCGCATTTAATGAAGATCGGCTTAAATATTTGAATGGTCGTATTCTTGTTATTGGTGCTGGGGATACTGCAATGGATGTGTTAGCAGTAGCAAGACGCATTGGAAATATAAATAATACGACTCAAAAAGATCGTCCTGAGAATGTAATTCTTGGTTATACCGTGCACGATGTAGCGTCTGTAGCAAAACGCAAAGGTGGTGATGTATGGGTTGTTTATAGACGTCCTATTACTGAAGCTCCGGCAACCAAACATGAATTGGATGCTGTCATTCGCGAGGGCGTAGAAATTCATGACGGATTATCTCCTGTCGAAGTAATAACAGATGATGATGGCCGTGCCAAAGCATTGCGAGTTGTACCGGTAGAACTTGTAGATGGTGAGTTGAAAACCAAAGACGGGGAAGAATTTGATATTGAATGCTCCTTAATTGTTAGTGCAACCGGTCAAACAGGTGATTACCGAGGGATTGAGGATTTCGATAATGGATGGGGTTTGATGGATGCAGATAAGATGTTTCAAGTAGTTGGAAAACCTGGTCATTTTGTTGCAGGTGATGCTGTTAAACCGCATTTACTTACCACAGCTATTGGTCAGGCATCTATTGCAGCAGAAGGAATGCACCATTATTTAATGGGGAAAGATATTCCTGCACGTCCAAAAGTTGATACTCATCATTTTAAGCTGCTTGATGAATTACGTGCTCGCGATTTAGAGCCTAAGAAATATGGAAAAGAGGAAGTATGGGGAACTGATGCCGCAGATTTTGCAGTACACAATTATGAGGATCGTGCAGCAACAGAAATTGCGACACATGATCAATTACATATGGCGTATTTCAAAGAAGTACCGATGAATCGCAGAGATGAGGCCAATATTACGGTCGAAGATGTGTTAAATAATTTTCAAGAACGATTTTCCGCATTGGAAGAGCAAAAAGCGATAGATGAAGCGGAACGTTGTATGAGTTGTGGAATGTGTTTCGAATGTGATAATTGTGTGGTGTATTGCCCAGAAGATGCTATTTTTAAAGTTAATAAAGAACAACACGCAATGGGTCGCTACGTAGATACAGACTATGACAAGTGCGTCGGTTGTCACATCTGTGCAGATGTTTGTCCTAGCGGTTACATCAAGATGGGTTTAGCTTATTAAATAAGATAATCCTTACTTTTAGTGTAGCTAAACAGCACTTCCAAAACCTTTATCTTCAGCACCAGCAGGCGCGTGCAAGCCTGCCATTCTGCATCCTTGAGCAACAGGTCCTCCCGGGAACAGATCATATAGATACTTCATGCCGCCTTTGTAATGATATTTTTCATCTAGTGCATCGTGAAGTTCTCGCATATTTATTTGTTTGATCTCATGACGAGAGTAAAATTTTTGTAAAGCATGGATCACATCAAAATGATCTTCTGTAAGGACAAGTCCTTCTTCAGTTGCAGCTTCTTTTACATTATCGTCAGTCCAGTCTTCTTTAACAAACATACGTGCATAATCATTTTTCACAGAATCAGTCATAAATTATTTCCTCTGTTCCAATTGCGCTAAATATTGCTATATGAAGTAGAGTGCATTGTACAGTATTTACATGATTGAATAAAAAGCGAGCAAAATATTCAACGTTTTCACATCCGCCAGTATTCAATTAAATGCTTAAAAAATGTTCGCATAAGTTACTTTGTATGATGCAGAAATATTTTATTTATATAAAAACGTCTCAAAACTTGATGAATTTTCTAAACTAGTCGTTTTTCCATCCTCTTATGCTTTATTTCTGATAATTCACTCTTATTTTCACCTTTAATTTCGTATCCATTTTTTTGGTAAAAGTTAATAGTTTCCTGGCGAGCATATAACCAACATATTTGTATCTTTTTTACTGCGGCAAATTTTTCTAATTCTTTAAGCATGTGACTGCCTATTCCTTGTTTTTGAAATGAGTTGTCTACAGCCATGTATCGAATACGTGCCGTGTTATTTGGTTCACTATGTAATCTTCCAACACCGATTATTATTTCAGAATAGAATGCTGCGATATGAAAAGCAGTGTCTTCAAATTCGTCTTGTTCACTGCCGCGCGCTAAGTCTATAGGTTTGCGCAACGCTTCCCATCGAAAATCAAAATACTCTTCAAATTCTTCTTTCGATTCAGGAGTGCGATAAACAATTGACATCTATGCAAAGACGACCCACGTAGTGGCAATATACTTCGTACCTTTTTCAAGTGTTACACCACGATGTTCATGGGTCCAAAACGGTGGGAATAAAATTAACTTTCCAAGTTCGGGTTTGATTTTAATATCTTGAAATAAAAATTCTGTTTCACCGCCGGGTCCTGCAATATCATTTAAATACCAAATCGCTACCAGCTGACGATGACTAAAATCGTGACTTCCACCATCTATATGCCAATGATAATGCTCGCCGGGATTAGTGCGTTGCACACCATAACCCATATCTTTGAACGGTCCATTGAAAAAAGGGTAGGGTTCGCGAAATTCTAAAATGGCTTTACCTAAGGACTGGAACAAAGCTTTATCTACATCTTTCCAATGTTCTTTGCCACTAACTACAAGGTCTGTCGATTTTTTAATATTGTCATCTTCATTCGCAAGCTGACCAATTCGCCCTTTATATTGTCCTTCTTCGTCTTTCTCAAAGCGTGCAATCACATCTGCACAGAACTCTTTTGGAAGTGCGTTAGCTTTTTCAAAAACAAAGCTATCGGGTTTGACCTCTTTAATGGTCTGTAAAGGCTTGTTGGCCATATTCTATAAAATACTATTTTGCACTAGTGTTTCTAGCTTGTTTAAATCTATGTTTTTGTCTTCTTGATAGAGGATTAGCATTTCTTTTGCGAGCATGAACCAATGTTGAGTGCCTTTTGAAACTAAGCTTTTTAATGGTTGAGTGTCTTCAGTATCTACCCAAGCTTGATAGGCGGTGTGAAAGCTTGGGAACAATTCTTTTCGCATAGCGGCAAGATTCGCAGCATAAAAATGTATTGAGGCTGGGTTATAGTTTTCAAGTAAGCCGGGTAGTGTAACTAAACAATCTGCAAGTAAATCTTTAACCGCTCTGGCTAAAAATTCAGCGCGTGATCTGGGCAAGCTAACAATCATTTCACGCCACTGTTCGCCTAATTCTTGAGAAGCAATAAATTCACCAATTTCATGTAATGCGACTGCTTCTAATTCGTTATCCGTCATTTCTTCAAGCGCCTGGTCTATATCATTTTCAAAATCATAAAATGATAAAGCGCGTGACATAGCATTTTCATATTTATGCCACTGCCATTCGGTAAACTTTTCCCATAGATAACGGCGTAATGCTTCGCGACGAATAAAAACATTTTTACCTAGTGTCATTGCTGGAGGGGCCGTCAAGTCACGTGCACATTCGTCGGCTGATACGTACATAGTGAAGTCGTTATAGACTTCTTTTTCTTCGAGTTTGGCTAAAAAGAAATGTGGGGCTGCGCGCAAACCAATGCCGCCACTATAAACATAGCCTTTTGGTGCAAGCGCTTTATTAATATTTTCAGTATCAAATGGGTCGTATTCCTTTCCATCTATTTCTAAAGGTAAGAATGTTTGGTCTTCAATTTCTTTCCATAAGCTTTCACGTTCTTGAACCCAATTACCTACATCTTCTTTAGGTAATATATCTTTATATGAAAAACCATTTTCCCAGCGATAATATTCACGCATCTTGAGTAAATATACACACAAGGTGTAATTAGCAGCATGATGCGCATCAGAGATGTCGCAGTTCTTTTGAACCGTTTCGCAAAGTGGATGGGTGGCTTTCTGCATACTCATATTATACGGGGTCTATGTTAGGATCATAAAATAACTTTTATTAACACTATAAATAGCAAGCTATATGGCAAGATTAAAGACTAAGTGGAATCAAGCGGAAAGAAAGCGAAAACCAGAAGAGATTGCGGGGGTAATTGGCTTTAATCTTTGGGTAATTGCAGCTGAGTCTTGCTTATTTTTGGAGAATGAAGGCTTCGAAACCGTGTCTCGTTTTCAAAGACTAGATGTAATTGCTGAATTTGTAGCGTTTGGTGCGCATATTGCAGACCGCATGGTGTTTGATGAAATGACTGCTGAAGAACGTGAGGTTTTTATAAATGCATTAGGTCAGCATCTTGCAGATACCATGCAAAGTAATCGTCAAGATGTGCAAGAAGGAAGATATCGATCAGGTTTTATTAACTTGTTAAATGAAAGAATGAATGAATATTCCGAATGTTCGTATACTGCAGAAGGCGGTCCAAGTTTTTCTATGCGATGTATAGCTGGTGCTCATGTGCAAGAAGTGATGGGTAATAAAGATAATAAGTGGATTCCAGATTACGTAATCGATTCAGAAATACCTAAACTTTTGCTGGCACTGAAGCGAGTGTTCAAAGGTCAGCATCCATCATTAAGTGAAGCAGATTTTGCTCCACCACCTATTCCAGAAAGTGGGGTATGGGGAGAGGAGTGAGCACATGGGCGACGTGCATGGATACACAAGTGTCGCGCGGGGAGGCCAGGGTGTCGGTAGTGACCGTGCGAACATGAGGTCCATCAGGGATGGACGATGCAACTTCCTTGCTGCTACTCATACTCGCGTATCCCTACGCTCGCCACTTATCAAAATTACTGTCATTCTTTTCAGAACCGTCTTCAAAGCCTGCAGTGTAAGCATCGTTGACACGTTGTTCTTCGCGTTTCGGGTGGCCTAAGTATCCGCCTTGCCAACCTATAACGTATTCTGGGGCTACGCCGGCTGATTCCATTTTTGTAATTGCGTCTCTGTATGCTTGGTCCATGGTTGTCTCCTTAATTTAAGTTTTAAGATTAATGTATTTGGTTTTTTTGAAAATGTGTAAGGGCCTTGCCTGAGTCAATCACTACGCGGACTTTTTCAGCAGAGGCTTGTATGGTTTTTTCTACACCCATGTGCGTAAGCATAATTGCAGTTGAATAAATTAAGCTATCAAGTGCTGGGCCTTGCTCTCCTTGAAGTGCAGCAACGCCAACTTTGGCTGCTTCTGCGGCAAGTTGATCCGTATCGATTTTTGCAGCGGTATCATCGCCTGCAGATTTTTTTGCATTTAGTTCGGGCAATGGAACAGCGCGAACCTCTTGTTGAATGTTGACGTGATTGGGGTATATATCAACTTCAGTCAATTCACCCATATTCTTGTATTCGAAATATTTTGATTCTTGTTTTAAAGAAGGAATGACTCCACCTTCAACGCCGCGCACTAGCACGGCTGAATCAAAACCAGCCAGTTTGGCTAAGTGTGCATATACTGGCGGGTAAGGTTTATGCACATAACCTGTCATCAATGCGGTGCTTTTTTTACCACGCACAGGCCCAATTAAAACTTCTACGGTCGTGATTACTGGGCGCTTTACAATTTGCGTGCGTAATGGAATTAAATTATGTAACGAAGGGCAAATTATTTTTTGGTCAATATACGCCCAAGCAGTTTCTGAATTATTAATTTGCGTTAATGCTTGTTGCATATCGCAATCGACGTTTATGTCTGCTGCACGTAAAACTTTTCTGTGTGTTACGCCATACTTAGGGCCAACGGCTTCTGCGCCATGTGAAACGGCAGGCAAACCACAAGCTGCCAACACTGCGGGAATAAAAGGCGAAACCGGTAAGCCGCGCGTATAACCATCATATGGATCTGCAACATCAATTACATGATCCACATCCGCGGTAACAATATTAGATGCATCGATGATAGCTTGTAGACTACCGCCATTTTCATCTAGCGTTTCACGTTTCATGCGTAAAGCGATTAAAAAGATACCCGCTTGCACAGGGTCCGCCGAACTATCTAAGATATGGGTCATCGCATCTCGTGCTTCTTCAAATGAGATGTCTTTACTATATTCTGGTCCTGTTGCTACGCGCTGTATATAAGAACGCATCGCAAGTTTTGGATCAGGATTAATTTCTTGTTCGTTTGCTGACATGGTTCTAATAATGCCATTTTAAATTAGGCATCGCAGGATACAAAAGGGAATAGTTAATCTTATATATCCCTATCGAGAGAAAGGTGGGTAAGAGAATCCGGCTAAAACCTTGTAGAAGGTGACTATATTAAGGGTTATTCCTACTAATTTATGGATTCGCGTATCATGAGGCGCTTACTCATTACATAAATTATTAGATCTGGAGCCGGTATGTCTGCGCAAGATGAGATGGATTTTAACAGTGGCATGATGGCATTTGAGGCCAGGCATTTTTCTCGTGCTATGCAGATACTTTCCGTGATTGCTGAAAAAGGTAATACTGATGCCATGCATCGTTGTGCCATTATGTATCAAAATGGACTTGTTGGGGCGGTGAATAAAGAAGCTGCACTTAAATGGATTGCATTGGCTGCTGAGCAAGGACATGAGCTAGCGCAACATGGTTTGGGGTTTATGTATATGGAAGGTGACTGTGTAGATCAAGATGGCGAGCAAGCAGTGAAGTGGTTTACTAAAGCGGCCGAGCAGGGTTTACAAGGCTCGCAAACAACATTGGGAATGATGTATGAGCAAGGCACTGGTGGAGTTGAGCGAGATTTAGAAAAAGCCAAAGAGTGGTACGCAAAGGCCGGTTTTTCACCAGAAGAATTTAAATAAGAAAAACTCTAATCAATATTAATCTAATC
>Ga0255056_10000371_pt1 | contig 13125 bp, 8 predicted proteins | sample Cases_109_1_MG_FD_183639 | JGI IMG/M metagenome (GOLD analysis project Ga0255056, IMG submission 183639) | Seawater microbial communities from Amundsen Gulf, Northwest Territories, Canada - Cases_109_1 | ecosystem: Environmental > Aquatic > Marine > Gulf | place: Canada: Northwest Territories... | reverse complement strand
CAACTAACAAGCCCGCCACTAGCCCGATCAAACCCTCCTTTATCACCGTCCGCCACGCTCGACGCAAATCAATTTCGCCGAGGGCGAAGGCGCGCACGATCATAGCCAGGCTCTGGGTAGCGGTGTTTCCTCCGAGGCCGGCTACCACCGAGAGAAAAACAGCCAGGATGGCTACCTCTGCAATGAGAGACTCAAATCTTGAGACCACCCATGCCGCAAAGAGGGCGGTGATCGCGCTCAGGTAGAGCCACGGTATCCGTTTCCGAATGGTTTGCCGGATCGGGCTATGAATGGATAGTTCATGATCCGGCACGTTTGCAAGTCGATAAATATCTTCGGTGGCCTCTTCTTCTAGAACGTCCATGACATCGTCGTGAGTTATCACCCCCACTACAGCTCCACGGTCATCCACAACTGGGACGGCAGCCAAGTCATAACGTGCCATGCGTAGGGCTACTTCTTCCTGATCTTCTTGGGTGTGGGCGAATATGACTTCCGGATCCATAAAAGATTCGATCTTGGTCTCCGGTGCCGCGATGACTAAATCGCGGATACCAACAATCCCAATCAACCTGTCGGCCTCGTCATCAACATAAAGGTAATAGGGCGTTTCCGAGCTGGGCTCGACGCGACGTAGGGTTTGGATGGCATCCAATGCGGATGTTCCGAGGGGGAGGGTAATAAAAGAGGTTGTCATCCGTCCGCCGGCCGTTTCGTCATCGAACGGAAGAAGCGGAAGGACATTGCTCGCATCCTCCATCTCCGCCAGTGCCTCCTCTGCCTGGCTAGCGGGGATGTCTCCCAGCACGTCCGCGGCCTCGTCGGGTTCCATCTCGTCCAGGACCTCGGCTAGCTGCTCTGTCCCGAAAGTTTCGGCTACGGCCGCAGCCTGCTCATCTTCCAATTCCTCCAGCAGATCAGCCGTGGCTTCTAAATCCAAACGTGGAAGTAAGGCCGCCTGATCCTTGTCATCAAGATCTGAAAATGCGTCCGCCCGATCGACGGGATGCAGATCGGTGAGGGTGTCTATCGCGGCCTGAACTTCGCCCGCTTCCAGCGCAGTTCGAATGCGCGCCAGCGCCAGGTCGATTTGTGAGGGATCCATGGGAACCCCCTCTCTATGATGTTTAGGGGAACTTAGTTGTTCGGGACAGGCTCGCCCAGCAGAAGTCTAATAGCCTCGTCCAGCTGTGGATCTTCGCCTTCCTCGAGGCCAGATTCGGGAATCAACACCTCAATGTCAGGGTTCAGACCGATGCCGTGGATGAGCCGGTCATCCGGAGTATACCAACGCGCAATTGTGACGCGGATCGCACCTTGCTTGTCTGCGAGCTCAACCCAATTCTGAACCGAACCTTTTCCGAAGGAAGTCTCACCGACCAGGAGGCCGCGACCGTGGTCCTGAATTGCGCCGGCCACTATCTCTGAAGCAGAGGCACTACCTCCATTCATCAGTACCACCAAATCGATTTCAGTCGCATCGCCCCCGGAACGCGCTTCGTAGACGGTTTCCCTCCCATCACCAAAGCGCTCGATCAGAATTACGCCTGCAGGGATGAACTCGGAGGCAACCTCTACTGCAGCATTCAAGAAGCCTCCACCATTTCCGCGCAGATCCAGGATCAGACCCACCGGATCATCGTTTAGCAAATCAACCACGGCTCGATTGAGGTCCTGCGCTGAGTCCGATCCGAAACTGAGAAGACGCACGTACGCGATGTTGTCATCCAGCATTTCGCTTTGAACGCTCGGAAGGTCAATCTTTGCGCGAATAATTTCGACATCAAATGGGTCTACGTTGCCTTCTCGCAAGATTGTGAGAACGACTGGAGTTCCAGCAGGACCCAGCACCTGTCGGATAACGAGGCTCGGATCCAGGCCAAATACTTCTTCACCATTCACACCGATTACTAAATCTCCTGCCTCTAATCCGGCACCTTCGGCAGGCGATCCAGGCATTGTGGCGATGATTGTCAAATACTCTGCCTCAGAATCGACCCATGCGCCGATGCCTTCATACTCACCGTTCAAAGGAAGATTGGCTTGAAGAAACTGATCCGCATCCATATAGGAAGTGTGCGGATCCTCAAGCGAGTCCACCAAGCCGCGTATCGCACCACGCATCAGGGTCTCGCTATCGAGCGGCTGATCTACGTAGTCATCCTGCAAGATCTCCCAGGCCTCCCACAAAGGCGCAGCCAGACCCTCGCGATCATCCTCGACTACGGGGGGGAGTTCATCGCGCGAAACGATTTGCGGGATGGAGAGTTCTATTGGAGGGGCATCCCCCGAGGCAGTCGTTAATCGCGGAGCCACGTAGCCGACGGCGATCCCGGATGTAAAGGCGATGCCGGTCAGTCCGATCGCGATCGCCAGGATGAGGCCGATCCTTAAGGCATTGGATTTCATATGAACACTCCTGATGCTGCAGAACCGCGTGAAAATATCACAGGTTCATAAGAGAAGCATGAACAACTAGGGGTAGAGGCGCAATGCGGAATGAAGGCTACTGGAGGTGGTGGGCGGCCCAGGATTGAACAAGCGGATCATAGCCCTCGGTTCCGGCAGATTCCACGTAATTTAAGAATTCCTGCCCGTCCAAAGGGTAGTTTGGGTAACAGGAGGTGGGCCATGCCCCTCTGGGCGCTTCGCAGACGGCCGTGACCACAGAGCCATCAATATCTGCCTTGTCTAGTCGCGGCACAATCTCTTCCGCGGTTACAAGCACCTTCTCAGTCGCATAAGCCAGTTCCCGATCCACTCCCCAATTCTGTCCGAGCTGGGTATTGCCCATAGGATCGGCCCTAAGGGCGTGAATAACCGCCAGATCACAATGGACGGCTGGAAAGGCAGTCAGTTTTTCGCCGGAATATGGATCGTTAATTTCCTTCACGTCGGGACGAAGTTTCAATAGATCAGTGTCCTGCCAGGCCAAAGAAGGCATGAAGCCAACCTTCCCGAGGGTGGCACGCAGACCGAGAGCCAGGCTGGCCTCACTCTCCTCGATGATTTCTAAATCGCTGTTTGCAGCAGCCTGGGTGAAATTCGGTGCTAAGCCGAACGCTTCAAGACCGAAATAGCATGTTCTAACCCGCGCTACGATCCCCGCGCCCACAAGCAGGTCGCTTTCCAGTCCCGCCGTAAAAGCGATCAGAGTTACAGGCTGGGAAGGCGGGTTCGCCAGAGCTGCAAGGGCAAAAGCCATTGGGCGGCGATAATTTGTCACGCCTCCCAACGCAAGCACTGCATCCTCTTTCGGAATCAGATCGACGCTTTCTCTGAGATTTGTCAGTTTAGTCATCAGGTTCAGTATTGGTCTCGCTATCAGGTTTCAGTTGGGCGACCCGCTCCCGCAATTCGCTCATCTTCTTTTCTTGGTCGCCCCAAGGGTTCCTCGCCGCCTTTGCCGCTCGCTGAAGCATCTCGACCTGGCGCTGGGTCCCCCCGCGGCGTACTGCCAGCACTAATCCGCCATTCACCGCCACAACAATAGCGATTGCCAAGCAAACGACGACTGCGGGGCTGAGCTGGGGTCCGGTATCCATTTCGATCATGCGAGTATATGCAGTCGAGTGAACCGGGTCAACCGGCAGCTTTATAATCCTTTACTATGCCCATTCACGTGCTCTCCGACGAGGTTTCGTCTGCAATCGCGGCCGGTGAAGTCGTTGAGCGTCCATCATCTATTGTCAAGGAACTAGTCGAAAACTCCCTGGATGCCGGGGCCACCACCCTGGCGGTACAGATCAGGGATGGCGGCAAGTCTCTGGTTGAGGTTATCGACAATGGCTCGGGGATTCCTCAGAACGAGGTCGAGCTTGCGGTCGAGCGATACTCGACCTCGAAAGTCGAAACCATCGCCGATCTGCAATCGATAAACACGCTGGGTTTTCGCGGTGAAGCGCTTGCATCTATCGCGGCCGTATCGCGCATGGTTCTGACTACGCGCGCAGCAGGAGAGCAGGTGGGCACCAGACTGTTCACTGAGGGAGGGCGGCGAAGTAAAGTCGAAAGAGCCGGAGTGCCTGTGGGGACTGCTGTTGAGGTAAGGGACCTGTTCTTCAACGTGCCGGCCAGACGACGCTTCTTGAAAACGGACACTACAGAGCGAGGGTGGATCTCCAGACTGGTCTCCCGCTACGCCATGGCATATCCGGACATCCGCTTCGAATTCGTCAGCGATGATCGAACCCAGCTCCAAACCACTGGAAATGGGGATCCCCTGGAGGTGCTTGCAGAAATTTATGGCCTGGAGATAGCCCAGCAAATGATCCCGCTTGCTAGTGCATCGAGTAATGAGATCATCGTTTCCGGTTTCGTGGGAGCCCCGTTTGTTAATCGTTCCAATCGACGCGAAATCACCTTTTTTCTCAACGGGCGGTGGATTCAAGATGTAAGTCTTGGGTCGGCTGTCACTCAGGCGTATCACACGTTTCTCATGGTCGGGCGATTTCCGATCGCTCTGATCTTTATTGATGCTCCGCCTGAAAGTGTGGATGTCAATGTGCATCCGGCAAAGTCGGAGATCCGATTTGAGGACCCGGGAATGGTGTTTTCGATAGTTCAGCGGGCTGTTCGCGCCACGCTCCTCGGACAGGCGCCTGTTCAGCCAATATCGATGGAATCCATGTGGTCCGGTGAGCGCGTTCCAGCGGACGTCGCCAGCCCTGAGCCCGTAGAACGCACGATTGAGGCCCCAGCGCAGCGATCTATGGCGGTCCCAATTCTGAGGTCGGTTGGCCAGGTCGGCGCGACCTATCTTGTTGCCGAGGGCCCAGATGGCGTCTATCTCATCGACCAGCATGCGGCTCATGAGCGGGTGCTGTTTGAAAGACTTATGGCCCAGGTCGAAGCTGAGAAGCCCGAATCTCAGGGCTTGCTCCAGGCTGAGACCGTAGAGCTCACTCAGGGGGAGGCCGAACTGGTGACGAGCAATTTGAAAGCACTTGAGGCCTTAGGATTCACAATCGAACCATTCGGCTCGCGAGCCTTCCTCGTCAGGGCTTTGCCTGCCTCGGTATCAAACTTATCCCCTGACAAGGCGCTGAGGGTTGTGGTGGAGGATTTTGAAGAGGACGAGACCCCACTCGCGGCTGAACTAGAAGCCCGGTTGGCAGCGCGCGTCTGCAAGCGAGCCGCGATCAAGGCGGGACAGGTCTTATCATTGGAGGAACAGAGGCAATTGATCCTGGATCTTGAGCAGAGCTCGTCCCCCCGAACATGCCCACATGGACGCCCGACAATGGTGCATCTTTCCGTGTCCTCGCTGGAACAACAGTTCGGGCGCCGAGGGTAGGGCTAGTGGAAATAATTCGAACTTTCCAAAATAACCGAATTGCCGCCGACAAAAAAAGGAGGCCGTAGGCCTCCAGCTACCAACCTGCCGAAAGCTCCGTGTCAGCTTCTCGGGCGCGTGTTGATTTTCGCTGACGATTCCACAGGGAGTGATACGGTAAAAGTAGCGCCTTCGCCGATAGCACTCTCAACCGATATCGAACCTTCGTGGCTCTCCGCGATTCGCTTGGCGATGACGAGCCCCAGGCCAGTTCCCTGAACATTATCTTCGCCATCACCAGCTCGATAGAAGCGTTGAAACAGCCGCTCCTGATCTTCGGAACTAATTCCACGGCCTGTATCGCGAACTTCTAGCTCCACCACTTTGTCATTCTCTGATCTCAAGGTCACCGTTACAAGGTCTCCCGAATTGCTGTACTTGATCGCGTTAGTCAGGAGATTTAGGACTAGCTGCTTGAGTATCTTTCGATCGCCGTGCACTGGCACCAAAGAGGCGTCGATCTCGGTTTCCAAACCAATCTCTTTGGAATCGGCCTGTGCACGAACAAGTTCTAAGGACTCCTGAACGAGTCCACCAAGATGGACTGGCTCACGCTTGAAGTGCGTTCGTCCTGATTCCAATCGCGAGAGTTCCAAGAAATCGGTAGTGAGATCGTTGAGACGCTGTACTTCGTTCAGAATGGTCTGACCGAGCTTCGTGCGCTGATCATCCGGAAGTTCGGAGCGCTGCAGGAGGTGGGAGGCCGCTGTTAATGCGGCCAAGGGAGTTCGCAGTTCGTGAACGATCTCAGCAATAAGGTCGCTCTGCATGAAGAGCTGGCTGTTTTCGATGGCGATAGCGGCCTGCGCGGCGAGGGTCTGCAGTATTTGCACGTCTTCATCTGTGAAGATTCCCTCTACCTTGTTGACTGATTCGATTACGCCTAGAACCTTGTCTTTTGTACGAAGCGGAACTCCCAGGATGCTCTTAGTTTCAAATCGAGTCAGAGCGTCCAATTCCCGATAGAAACGCGGATCATTAATCACGTCCTGGGAGACAATCGGTTCTCCGTGCGTGAAAACCCACCCTGCGATGCTGTTGTCGGCCGGAACGGCTCGTTGGCCGACACCGCTCACGAGTGCGCCGGTGGCTGCCTCGAAATAGAGTGAGTGGGTCTGCTTTTCATAGAGCAGGAGCGATGAAGCCTCGCTGTCCGTCAATTCCCGGGCGGCTACTACGATCCTCTGCAGCAAAGTATCCAGATCGAAGGTCGCTGCCAAATCAGAGGTCAGTTCCAGCAGTCGCTCGTAGCGATTGAGGAGCTTTGGATAGTTGCGAATGGAGGTATCTGGACCAGGAGTTTTCTTATTGCTCAAGTCGCACCTCGGTAACAATCAACGCAAACAGCCTCGCGCAGATGCCCGTGGAGCTCATTGACATTCATAGAACCTGCGCGCGGGTGCAATCCATCTACGTTTTGCGTCACGATCCCTTCAAGGAGATTGGCATTCTCCATGGCGGCTGGCGCCAAATGAGCAGCATTTGGTTCTGCGGCCCAGATCTTCTCGGCTAATTGGCGGAACCAACGGTAGAACTTATCCGCATCGTATCGAAAGCTAGGGAAAGATCCGACTTCTATAGGATCTACTTCGGACCAGATGCCGGAGGTCGATGACCGAAAGTCAGGAATTCCAGATGGACTTGAGCAACCTGCTCCGGTAAGCGCAACTGCGTGTTCAGAGTTCAGCAGCAAATCCGCTGCCTGGCGGGTATGTTGCCGGAGGTTGGTTTCGCTCAAAGGGGATTGGCGACGGCTATTTGGGAACTGATCGTCTCTGTCATTTTGCGGAGCTGATCGCCAGTCAGGGTGTCTCGATGCAAGACCACCAGCGGCTTGCCGTTCTGGGCGGCCTGCTGCGCTAGTTCAGGGGCGGGAGAAATGATGCCGGCCAGTTCGATGCCGAGATCTGCCTCAACTTGCTTCCATGGGATGTTGAGGCTGGTTCTTTCGCGAGTGATAAGGGCCAGGCTCGTCTTGCTCCGCTCTAATCCGTTGGAGAACATTTCCTCAAGCACGGCCCGAGCAATTACGTTGGAGGGATAGACCGGTTCGACAACAACGATGACTCTCGTGCTCAGCCCAAGCAGTGGGCGCGTAAACGGTCGCACGCCAGATCCAATGTCCAGAATGAGGACATCGCTCATAGTGGCTAGATTACTAATTACCATCTCCATCTGCGATACCGCTTCAGCCAGTTCGGCCTCTTGCGGCTGATAAGAGGAAAGAAGCAAACGTACGCCGGAGTTGTGAGTAACCAGCTCTGCCTCAACGGATCGGAGATGAATGTCCTTTAGGGATCGAGAGAGCAGGGCGGTGAGCCCGGTAGGAGTTGTTATCCCGAGATTCAGGGCCATCGAACCCTGGCCCGGATTGATCTCCGCCACTATCACATCTGTCCCGCTTTGTTGCATCGCAACCCCCACATTCAGTGCAAGGGTCGAGGTTCCGAGGCCAGCTCGCGTGCCGAAGAAGCTGATGATTTGCGCTTGATCCGGTGTTTCGGTTGGCGGGGCCGCGATCGATCTCGACAGGACCGCTTTTACATGCGCTGTCAGTTCTGCGGGATGAGTAGGCTTCGTCAGATAATCATCAACTCCAGATTCGAAACCCTTGACTTTGTCGTCCACCATCGTCTTTGCCGTGAACATGACAATCGGGATGTGCGCCAGAGAAGAATCAGACCGAAGACGCTCCGTCACTTGATATCCATCCATGTCGGGCATCATGACATCCAGCAGAATTAAATCAGGCTGCTCGGAGGCAGCCTTGGAAAGCCCAATTGTGCCGTTGCTCGCGACAGCAATCTGATATCCCTGACGCTCGAGCATCAAGCCGACGAGCTTTAAGGTATCGATGTCATCATCGATGATGAGGATTTTTTCGGTCACATTTCGTCCAAAAAATCGAGCTAAGGCAGTCTAGCATAAAGGGCAGGGCGGAGCAAGGAATCGGCATTCCCACACCTTATGTTAGGTCGCTCAACCAATGTCAGCTAGCCGAGTGACCAGGCCGCCACAATGTCGGAAATTCAGCCCGGCTTGTATAATCCCGGCGCCGCTCTTGAATATGGAGGCCCCATGAACGTGGGGAGTTGGGGATTTGGGGGATCTTTTTATTTAGCGTTACCCGCCCGCGATGTCGGATATTTGCTCATCGCGGTATATCTGCTGATCATAGCGCTTGGTCTTCGCCACAAACGGCTCACCCTTTCCACTAAGACCGATCGAAACATATTCCTTGGTTTGTTGATCGCAGCGCCGATTGCAGCTGCGCTGCTAACGGTTCAGTTTCCTCTCGGCGTTGCCGCGCCAGGCCAGCCAATAGAGCCAAGCGGCGCTTCGTTTCCGCTCTTTGGCGCGGTTCCCTGGCTAATGGCAGCAGGCTTGTTAGGCGAGCCTCATGCGATTGCAGTCGCTTTCCTCGGGGGTCTTGCGCGAGGGGGGTGGGAAACACAGCGATTGGTGACCCCATTTAGTGTTGCCGCTCAGGCCGCAGTGTTTGCCTGGTTGATGCGCCGGAGCTATGCGGACTGGCCCGGAAGATTAGCTGCTAGACCCTTGCCGAGTGCGTTGGCCGTAGGGCTTCTCTTTGGCGTAATGCATTCCATCGAGAATTTCGCCTATAGCTCTGGGGACTTCTTTACCGCCCTGGACTACACCCTCTCACTGCTTGGCCCCACGATTTTGGCGAGTGTGTTGGAAATGGCGATCGCGGGGGTGATTGCCGAGAGCCTCAGGACGCTTGTGCCCTGGCACCGCTCGACCCAGCTCCAAATTGGGCCGTACAATCGTTCCTTATCTGCCCGCATGGTCACGGTAATCATTACATTTGGGGTCATCGGAGGAGTAGCCCTTACCTACGGCAATTGGCTGCTGGCGCGGTCCTCAGCAACGGAAATTATTTCCGATCAGATGGAGCAAACCGCGCACCAGGCAGGGGAGGGCATACCTTTCTTCATTCACACTGGCAGGACGCAAATTCGTGAACTTGCAACCTCCTCAGAGGGAATCGGAGCCGGCGATCAATTCCTGGTCACACTTCTTGCGGATGCCCATCGATCTCTGACATTTTTTACGCGACTCGCGGTCCTCGACGAGGGGGGAGCTGTGATTGCAGATTGGCCACAAGGTTCAGTCGTGATTCCAGCGGAGCTCCAGACGGCCGCTCAAACTGGAGTTCCTCAAGAAATTAGTGTATCGCCAGATCGGGCGGGTGAGGGCGTGCAGTTGATTTTTGTTTCGCCAGTGTCCGGATCCGGTTCGACCGTTGTGGGTTGGGCAGATCTCTCACGCAATCCGCTTCTCCAACCCGTATTGGCGAGATTGGCTGCCTATCGGGATGGTCAGGCGCTAATCGTCGATGAGCGGGGGAGAGTGATCTCCCACTCCGACCCGGATCAGTGGCTCCAACCGGCCGATTTTGCCGATGGCCCTGAAGGTGTTTTCTTCGAGGCGACAAGTTCGGGAGGCGCGCGGTCACTTGTTTATTCGCACCCTGTAGCGGGGTATCCATGGAATGTGTTGGTATCGACGCCGCAGCGGACGCTTGACACTCTGGCCTTCTCGACTACAGCCAATCTGTTCGTTCTACTGGTTACGATCGGCACGGTTCTCATTGTGGGAGTGCATTTGATGAGCCGGCGCCTTACCCTCCCGTTGCGCCAGATGGCGTCCACCGCCGAGTCAATTGCGCGGGGGGACCTAGACCGCCATGTTTCAGCTCAGGGTGAGGATGAGATTGGCCGGCTGTCGACTTCCTTTGAACGAATGCGGATTAGCCTGAAGGCAAGGCTGGATGAACTTAATCTGCTGCTGTCAACCAGTCAAAGCATGTCCGAAAGTTTCGATCTTGATAAGGCGCTGCCTGCCGTTCTCGGGAAAATCCGGGATTTGACCGGAGCTGAAACCGTTCGTCTGGTGCTGGAATCCGGTTCCTATCAAGCGGGTAGTGGCGGACGAGGGTGGGGTAGCCTGGATGAAGGAATCGTGAATCTCGCACGATCCCGTGGAGAATTTGCCCTGGAAAATCCGTCCCGGGCAGGGGCAGTGCTGGATATGGCAGGGGTTCTGGATCGCCTGGAGTCTCTGATCGCGATACCGGTCTCACACGAGGAAGAGTTTGTGGGCGCGCTGTGGTTGGGGTACCGGTCCCCCCGGACCTTCGCGGCCTCGGAGATAAAACTGCTGACCATCTTTGCAAGCCAGCTTGGCATCTCGCTTGCCAACGTCGGTCTATACCATCGCGCGGAGCAAGAGCGAAGCCGCTTGATGACAATTTTAGAGTCAACTCCGGATGCGGTAATTGTTACGGATTCTGAAGGAAGTATTTCGCTAGCCAATCCGGCTGCCGAGGCTGTATTGACAGGGCGGGCCGAAGATATTGTCGGGATGCCGATCGAAGAAGCGATCGGGCCGCCCGAGCTCAAGAAGCTGCTAACCCAACGTACGATGAGTGAGCAAGCAATAGAGATCAAGGCGGAGGGCGGCCGAGTGCTCTATGCCGTGGCATCTGAAGTACCAGGTGGTCAGACGGGCCGGGTTAGCGTCCTATCGGATGTTACGCAATTCAAAATCCTCGATACGCTCAAATCAGAATTCGTATCGACTGTCAGCCACGATTTGCGTGCACCGCTTACGCTCATGCGCGGTTACACCACAATGCTGTCGAACGTCGGGCCGGTCAATGAGCAGCAGCAGGACTTTCTAGACAAGATCCTGACAAATGTTGATCGCATGAGTAAGCTAGTGGACGACTTGCTGGATCTGGGGCGGATTGAAACGGGGATCGGGCTTTCGCCGGAACCGGTAGAGATTTCCTTGGTAACTCAAGATATCCTCTCGACCTTCCGGCCGCAAGCGCTGAACAAGAGGGTTTCGCTCGAAATCGAGCTCGATGACACGATGCAGCCTCTCCAGGCGGATCCAATGCTGCTGCGACAGGCCATTTCGAATCTCGTGGATAATGCAATTAAATACACTGATTCTGGCGGACGAGTTATTTTGCGGGCTGAGCAAGTCGACGGCCGTCAGATTATTCAGGTGGAGGACACCGGAGTGGGCATTGCGCCTGCCGATCAGCCCAGGCTGTTCGAAAAGTTCTTCAGACTGGGGAAGGATGATACGAAGGGCTCGGGACTTGGGCTGGCAATTGTCAAATCGATCGTTGAGCAGCACCACGGAAGGGTGAGCGTTGAGAGCCGGCTTGGGATGGGAAGCAAATTTACAATTGCTATTCCCATGTTAATACAACAGAAACAAGTCGCTTCTAGCGGTATGGAACGATCTTGACTTTCGAAAAACACGGCGTATAATTTAGGATTACATGGCAAAGGATCGCCTCGAATTTTGTGCATAACAGCGCTCGAAGCCGGTGAGCTTGAGCGCTGGTTTTCGTTGGGGCAGTTCTAGCACGTTTGTTCGAATCCGTCGATTTTCTAGTCATACCATAAAGCGGAGGTCAACGCGTGGAATCTAAGAGGTTTCGAGCGTTACGAATCAGCCTTGCATCGCCAGAGACCATCGGAAGCTGGTCCTACGGTGAAGTGCTGAAGCCGGAAACTATCAATTACCGCCGGCTGCGTCCTGAGAAGGACGGCTTATTTTGCGAAGCGATCTTTGGCCCCACCAAAGATTGGCAGTGCTACTGCGGCAAGTACAAGAACATCCGATTCAAGGGCATCACATGTGAAAAGTGCGGAGTTGAAGTAACACGCGCCTCCGTCAGGCGAGAGCGTATGGGGCACATTACGCTGGCCGCTCCCGTGGCACACGTCTGGTATACACGCCGCGTTCCATCCTACTTGGGCTTGCTTCTTGACATTTCCCGGCGAAATTTGGATCGTGTGCTCTATTTTGCACAGTACATCGTGACGCATGTTGATGAGGATGCACGCAAGAAGGCAATCGATCGAATTGACGAGGAGATCTCGGGCCAGCAGCAGGCTCAGACTAGCGCTGTCAATGAGCGGCTAGAAGAGATCAAGGTCCAGAAGAAGGAAAAGCTTGACGAACTGAAGGCCGAGCAGAAGGCTCTGAAGGTCGCATACGAAGAAGAAGTCGCCGAGCAAATTGACCCCGTCATCCGAGAGGGCCAAAGGCTGGAGCGCGAGCTGCGCGATAAGTCTGGAAAGACAATTCGTGTTTCGATCGTATTCAAGGCAGTTGATCAGCAAATAGCAGAGAAGGGCGAGACGATCTCAAAAGATCACATCGCCTCCGTCCAGAAGATCGTTAAGGAACGCCTAGAAAAGGTCGAAGCCTCCGCCAAGACAAAGCTTGATGAGAATGTTGAAAAAGTCAAAGCGGAAATCGAAGAGGTCAAGGAAGTAGCGGACAAGGAGATCGAAGAAGTTAAGGGAGCTCCCCAAGAGGACAACCTGGCGCAGATCGAGGAATTGGTGAAGGAGCGCGAGGAAATCGAAGGCATCAGCCAGATGATGTTCCTGGGGGAGACTCGCTACCGCGAGCTGAAATCGAGCTGGGGACAGGTGTTCCGGGCCGATATGGGCGCCGAGGCTTTCTACGATATTCTCCAGCGGATTGACCTGGACAAGCTGATGGTCGAGCTCTGGGAGGAAGTCCGCACCACGAAGAGCAAGCAGCGCCGCAAGAAAGCCACCAAGCGGCTCACAGTTGTGGAGGCATTCCGCCGCTCGGGGAACAAACCAGAGTGGATGATTTTGACAGTATTGCCAGTTATCCCGCCCGATCTGCGACCGATGGTCCAGTTAGATGGCGGGCGGTTCGCAACATCCGATCTGAACGACCTTTATCGCAGAGTTATCAACAGG
>Ga0255056_10000368_pt1 | contig 13169 bp, 9 predicted proteins | sample Cases_109_1_MG_FD_183639 | JGI IMG/M metagenome (GOLD analysis project Ga0255056, IMG submission 183639) | Seawater microbial communities from Amundsen Gulf, Northwest Territories, Canada - Cases_109_1 | ecosystem: Environmental > Aquatic > Marine > Gulf | place: Canada: Northwest Territories... | reverse complement strand
TCTTTGCCGTGCAACGAATTCGCTTACCTCGGCAAATGCCAGCAATTGCGCGAAAAAAATTCGCAGCTCACGGTCCTCGTACTCCTGGAACCAGCGCCTTACGAATTTATCGAAGCGCGCATTCGGGTCGTCATCCGCCGCCTGCTGATTCCCGTAATGTTTTTGGTAATAGAACTTGAGCTCGTATTCAATGACGCCCTTCCACAAGGATTCGCGCGTGGGAAAGTAGTAGCTGACGTTGCCGTCGCTAATGCCGAGGCGCTTTGCAATGCGCCGTTTTGTTAGCGCCGTGAAACCCTCGGTGCGCAGGATTTCGACTCCAGCATCAACAATTTTGGCAATGCGCTCGGCGCCCTTGCGGGTGACGTCAAGGCGCTCCATTAGCAGATCGACTTTCTCGTTCATTCTTGTGTCCGGGTCTGCGCGAGGCGGCGTACGCACAGATTAGCCCTGCCGGGCAATTTTTTCCAGATCAGAGACGATCTTTTAGCCCGTAATACAGCATACCGAGCACCATGCCCGGATAGCGTAATAGCGTTCCACCCGGGAAGTTCCGCATCGGCAGCTTCGCGAATACGTCAAATCGCTCGGCCGTGCCGGCCACAGCCTCCGCGATCACCTTACCCGCGAAACTGGCTGTCGTGATGCCGTGCCCTGAGTAGCCCTGCCCGAAGAACAGATTGGGTTCGAGTCGGCCGACGTGCGGCATTCGATTGACCGTCACCGAGAGCGTGCCGCCCCAATCGTATTCTATTGCCACGTCCTCCAACTGCGGAAACAGCTCGAGCATGTAGGGCCGAACAAATGCGGCAATGTCGTTTGGAAATCCGCTGCGATAGTTTTCACCGCCGCCGAACAACAGACGATGATCTCTTGATAGCCGGAAATAATTCACAACGAATCGCGTGTCATGAATGCCGTAGCGGCCACTGATCAACTGATCGCAACGCTCCTGTCCGAGAGACTCCGTCGCGATGATGAAATTGTTGATCGGCATGATCTTGCTTGCAACACGCGGCTCCAGTTTGCCGAGGTAGCCATTGCAGGCCAAAACGACAAAACTTGCGGTGACTGATGCATTGTCTGTCGACACCGTCGCCGGATCCGAGCGTGTGTAGGAATTCACGCGCGAGCGCTCGTGTATAACGACCCCGGCTTCCTTTGCAGCCCTTGCCAAGCCAAGAACGTAATTCAAGGGGTGTATGGTCGCAGCGTTCGGGTCGAAAAAGCCTTCAAGAAACGTATCGGTTGCCACCATTGCGCGCGTCGCTTCCCGATCGAGGGCGTGTGTATCGGGATAGTCGTAGCGATCGGCAAGCGCATCCGCCAATTCCGCCGCCCAACCGAGATAGCGTTTCTTGTGCACGCCGACAAGTTGGCCCTTTTGCAGATCGCAATCGATGTCATGTTTCTCGACACGATCGCGAATCTCCTGTTTTGCCAATTCGGCGAAGTCCCACAACAACTTCGAGCGCGCGTGACCGAACATTTTCTCCGCATCGAGTACTTCCTGGCGCTGACCGCTGCCGATCAGGCCACCGTTGCGACCCGAGGCGCCAAAGCCGATGCACTCGGCCTCGAGCAGTACGACCTTCATGCCGCGCTCGGCCAGGTTCAATGCCGCAGACAGGCCCGTAAATCCACCGCCGATGACGCAAACGTCTGCCCTGATGTCGCCCGCGAGCGCAGAATGTTCCTGCAGCCCGATAGCCGTTGCCGCGTAGTAGCTATTGGGGTGATTACTCAAACCAACTTCTGCGGACGAATCGGGCTGCCGTCAAAAAAACGACTCAACCTGAGTGGCTGCAAATCAAGCCCAGGGTCGTTTCCGGTCAGCAAGGCCGCAACCGCCTTTCCCGCCCCGGGACCGATTCCAAAACCATGGCCGCTGAAGCCAGTTGCGATATTGAATCCCGGAATTGAATCAGGCGCGTCGATGATCGGAACAACATCTGGCGTGGTTTCGACCATACCCGCCCAACTCTCGACGATCTGGATGCCGTCGAGCTCGGGAAAGACGGTGCCAAGATTGTGGCGAATCTCTTTCACGATGCTTTTGTTTGGCTCCGGATTCAAAACCCGCGCCGCCTCGAACGGCGACGGCGCGTCGAGTGGCCAGGTTTTGGGGTTTCTCCACTCGTCGACGAAGTCCTGACCAATCCGTAGCCGCAGCACATTGATCTCCTGGCGTAGCGCGGGCAAAAACTTGAAGCAGTACCGAAACGTGGCTGGCGTAATAGCGTGGTCCAGCACTGACCCATGCGCCACGGTATAACCGCCATCCTGGCGGCGGCGAATACCGATGCGTTCGTCAAATAGCGTGCCGTTTAGTACATCGGGGCCCGGCGCTGTTCGCGCAGCGGTCCCGCGAATCTGAAGTTGTGGCAGCGAAATCCCGAGCGAGCGGCAGAACATGGACGACCACGCGCCTGCAGCGCAAAGCACGGTCGAAGTGCGAATGCTGCCATGTTCAGTAACGACGGCAGACACGCGGCCGGCCTCCGTTTCGATTCCGCGAACCGCGCAAGCACTCAGGATGCTTGCTCCGTTGCGTTCAGCCGCGCGCGCAATCGCCGGCGTTGCCTTTTGCGGCTCGGCGCGCCCATCGCTGGCCGTGTACATTGCACCGGGCCAGTCCATCGCCGCGCCCCGCACCTGACCTCTCAATTCCAAGCGCGACAACACGGTCGTGTCGAGTTCGTATTCTTCGGCGATTGGCAGCCATTCGATAAATCCGGCGAGTTGTTTCTCGTCTTCGGCCGTGAATAAGCACCCGGCTTGGGTAAATCCGACGTCCTCGCCGATTTCGTCGGCAAGCCCACGCCAGATCTGCATGCTCTCAATCATCATCGGCAACTCGCGAACGTCGCGTCCTTGCTGCCGGACCCAGCCCCAATTGCGGCTCGATTGCTCACCGGCGATGTGGCCTTTCTCGCAAACCACAACCGAAACACCCTGCTTCGAAAGAAACCAGGCTGTTGAAATACCGACAATACCGCCGCCAATGATCACAACGTCCGCCGCCGCGGGCACCGAGGCCGGTGCCGTGAAGGGTCGGTCCCATATCTGGCTGACCAGATTGTCGGCAGGAGATTCAGGCATGATTATTTCGTAAACTGTCGCAAGTCGTATAAGAGCAGGCCACACAATAATGACAGAAGAATCGCCCCGCAAGAAAGCTATTCAGCCCGAAATGATGGTTGCTGTGTCCGCCGTGTTTATCGGTATTTGTGCGCTGGCCGATTCCTTGTACGAAACCCAACTCATGCGCGAGGAACAGCGTTCGGCCGTTTTGCCCCTGTCATTGCACGCCGACAACGTAGGCATTGGCCCGGATCGGCTCGTCGATTGTCTTCCCTTAATTTTCCTTCTTGCTGCTCATTGAAAGACCAGCCGAAAGGTCGTACCCGCCGCGCCGGTCTCAAGTCCTATCTCGCCGTTGTGCGCCGTCATGATCTGGCGGCTTAGCGACAGACCTATGCCGCTGCCGTCACGTTTGGTCGTGAAGAATGGGATAAAGACCTGATCAACGTCTTCTTCAGGAATGCCCGGACCATTGTCAGTAACGCTGATAATTACACGTCCGATATCAAGCCTGCCGGACAAAGCGATATGCGCATCGTTCGTTTTTGCCAGAGCATCACCTGCGTTCTTGACGAGGTTAATCAAAACCTGGTCGATCAGCTGTCGGTCAGCAAATATTTGCAGTGACTCCGGCGTCACTGAAACCGATATCTCGACGTTCTCCGTAGATGGCTGCAACAGGGTTGCGACGTTTTGCAATAACTCGCGCACGCTGACATCTTCGGATGCGGGCTCCGGCATATGCAGCAATTCCCGGTAGCGTGACACAAACTGAATCATGCCTTCGCTACGTCGTCCGATGGTTTTGATCGCTTCGCGAATATCGTCAGCAGAGCCAGGATCATCGAGCATGCCCACTGTCGTCTGCGCGAGCGATGTCACCGGCGTCAAGGTGTTCATGATCTCGTGAGTCAGTACGCGAATCAGGTTTCGCCAAGCGCTGGATTCACGCGCGGACAATTCGCCTGACAGGTTTTCAATCGAATAAAGCCTCTCCACTTCGCCGGCCATGCGAATTTCGGAAACGGACACACGCAATTCAACCGGCATGCCGCGAAGTTGAGTTTGCAGCAGGCGCTGTTGTCCCGACTCGATATTTTCGAGCGCGCCGGGCAGTTGCTCGTCGAGTTTCGCCAGATCCTTCACATTTCTGAGCGTCGGCATTCCCGTCAGGCGGCGCGCCGGATTGTTGACGAGTGATAAGGACCCGTCCTGACGAGCCGCGAAAAAGGGCACGGGTACGTGCCGGATCACGGTATCCAGGTATCCCGCTTGCAAGTCGCGATCGGCGCGCGCGTCCTGGAATCGTTCCAGCACCTTGTTGAAAGCGTACTTAAGCTCGGCGTCGACATCATCCTCAATGAAGCGACGAGTGAAGTCCTCGTAATTTACTGCCGCAAAAAAGTCCTCCAGCGTATCGACATGTGCCTGCACCGAGTGCACCAGGCCGATGAGTTGCAGAAAGACGATTCCGGCCAGTACGATCGGAACCGCGAAATGCTCTGTTTCGAGAATTGTTAGAATGAGAATCGACAACGTGAGCGCGATTAGCGCGACCTGAACAATCGTCATCAGTCGAAATTGAGTACGGAAGCGGTGTTTCACAAGCTGAATTTCTCGATCCGGCGATAAAGCGCCGCGCGGGTGATGCCCAACGCGCTCGCTGCATGCGAAATGTTGCCGCCGGCGTTTTGTAGCGCAGTCTCGACGAGTTGTCGTTCGTTGTCTTCGAGATTCAATGAATCGACCGCCGACCCGGCCGCCGGTTTCGTAAATACAAAATCAACCGCTGTCAGATCGTCGCCATCGCTGAGAAGTACCGCTCGTTCAACCGTGTGCGACAACTCGCGAATGTTGCCAGGCCAATGGTGTGCCGCCAGGGCTGCAAGCGCGTCTCGCGAGAATGGCTTTTCCGGCAGACGATATTTCCGCGCCGACGCGGCAGCGAAATAGTTTACGAGCGCCGGTAAATCATCGAGTCGATCCCGCAGCGGTGGCAGCTCTATTTCGATCGTGTTGATTCGATACAAGAGATCTTCGCGAAAACCGCCCGCGTCAACCAGCTGCTCGAGCGGCTGGTTTGTCGCGGCGACCAGCCTGACGTCGACCGGAATTTCCTGATCGCTGCCGAGCGGGGTGACTTCACGGGACTCAAGTACACGCAGCAATTTCGTCTGCAGTGCAGATGGCAGATTGCCGATTTCGTCAAGAAACAAGGTGCCTCCGCTGGCGGCCTGAAACCGTCCCGCCCGGTCCTGGCTCGCGTCTGTGAAAGCGCCCTGTCGGTGTCCGAATAATTCACTCTCGAAAAGGCTTTCGGCCACGGCACCAAGGTCGACCGCTACCAGCACCTTGTCGGACCGCTTCGACTGACGATGCAGTGCTTGTGCAATCAGTTCCTTTCCGGTGCCGTTCTCGCCCCGTATCAATACGGTCGCTTCCGTTGGCGCAACTCTTGCGACAATCTTGAGTACCTCCTTCATCGCCGCAGAGCCCGCCACCATTTCCGCGGGAGGCGGCGTCTGGCTCAACGCCGTTACAGTCGCGCGGGATTGCCGAAGTTGCGATGCGACCCGCAGCGTCGCGATGAGCTTGTCGTTTTGCCAGGGCTTTAGGACGAAGTCGGCCGCGCCTTCACGCATCGCCTGTACCGCAGTGTTCAGGTCGCCGAATGCTGTCATTAACACCACTACGGCATCGGGATCTTCACCAAGAATGTACTGCAACCACTGAAGTCCTTCGGCTCCGGTATTGCGGCCAATCGCGAAATTCATGTCGAGCAGGAATACGTCGATCTGCTCGGCGGCCATCATCGTCTTGATGTTTTCCGGGTCTTCGGTCGTCAGGACCCGCGAATACTGCTTGCGCAGCAGTAGCCGCGCCGCCATGAGTACGTCGGAATCATCATCGACAACCAGAATGGTGGCATGCGCTGTCATCCACGGACTGTAGCCCCTGAAGTGTTCGAAATCGATCACTTGCTTGCGATTTCGGACACTCTCGGGCGAGCACGACCCTGTAAGCTCTTGATTTTATTGGCCGACAACTTGGCACGCCGCTTGCTCTTACTAGGGCATGAACACAGGAAATCACAGACCCGCTGGCAGCATGGACCGCAAGATCGAGCGTGCCACGCGAAAACCGCTGTTTGTCATCGGCGGCATCGCTGCCGCGACATTGCTGGTCATATTGGTCTGGGCAAGTCGGGATTCATCAACCTCCTACACGCTGGACGGCCAACGAATCCGCACATCAACCGTCGAGACCGGCGTCTTCGAAGACTACATACCGTTGCGCGCGACGGTCGAACCGGAACGAAGCGTATTTCTCGATGCCATTGAGGGTGGGCGAGTAGAAAATATATTCGTAGACGATGGCACCTATGTCGAAGAAGGCCAGCCGATCCTCGAATTGTCGAACACGTCGCTGCAACTGGATGTCATTGCGCGAGAGGCCGAGGTCAGCGAACAGCTCAACAATCTCCGCAACACGCAACTGGCGATCGAGCAGAACCGCTTATCATTGAAGAGTGACCTGATAGAAATTGACTACCAAATCTCGCGCCTTGATCGGCTCGTTCGTCGCTATGTCGAGCTCGAAGGCAATCAGTTTATTTCGAAAAACGAATACGAGGACGCCGTTGACGAACTGGCTTACTGGCGAAGTCGGCGCGAAGTCACGCGAGAGAGCCAGACGCAGGACGAAACAATTCGCCTTGCGCAGATCGAACAACTCGAGACATCCGTCAGTCAGCTCGAGAAAAATCTGACGTTGACGCGCTCGAATCTCGACAACCTGCTGGTCAGGGCGCCGCGGGCGGGCCAACTCACATCACTCAACGCCGAGCTTGGGGAATCGAAAGGTCGTGGCGAACGCCTGGGACAGATCGACGACGTCGATCGCTTCAAGACGACGTCACTCGTCAACGAGTTCTACCTCAATCGGGTAGTTGTCGGGCAACGGGCGGAACTGGTTGTCGACGGCCGACGCTATGATCTCGAGGTCAGCAAGGTATATCCGAACGTGCAGGCATCGCAGTTTGAAATTGATCTTCGCTTTATTGGCGAAGCACCGCCGGATATTCGACGTGGTCAAACTCTGCAAATGCGACTCGTGCTGGGCGACCCGGACAGCAATGCGATCCTTTTGGCCAACGGTCCGTTCTTCAATGACACGGGTGGCGCCTGGGTATTTGTAATGGACCAAAATCGTAGCCTCGCTACCCGGCGCGACGTGGAACTCGGTCGCAGAAACTCGAACAACATTGAAGTCGTCGCCGGGCTAATGGACGGCGACGAAGTCATTATTTCTTCGTACAGCAACTTCATAACCGTCGATCGACTGTTCATCGATGAATAACGCACACACATGCCAGGGGGCAGGAACATGATTGAGCTACACGACCTATCAAAGGTTTACCAAACTTCCGATGTCGAAACGACCGCGTTGAACAACATCAACCTTGAGATCTCGAAGGGTGAATTTATCGCCATAATGGGGCCATCAGGATGCGGTAAATCAACACTGCTGAATGTCCTGGGGATGCTTGATACGCCCAATTCCGGCAGCTACAAGTTCCTGAACAACGATGTGGCTAATAGCACCGAGCGTGAGCTGGCTCTGATTCGCAAACAGAATATCGGCTTCATCTTTCAGAGCTTTAACCTGATTGACGAATTGTCGGTCGCTGAAAACGTGGAGCTGCCACTCTTGTACCAGAAGCTGCCGGCCTCCGACCGTGCACAAAGAGTTCGCGAAGTTCTCGAGCGCGTCAACATCGCTCATCGGGCTGATCATCGTCCGCAACAACTTAGTGGCGGCCAGCAACAGCGTGTTGCCGTTGCACGAGCGGTAGTTACGAATCCGAAATTGATTCTTGCGGATGAGCCAACCGGAAATCTGGACACCACCAACGGTGAAGAAGTGCTGAGCATGTTGGGCCAGCTCAACAGCGATGGTACGACCATCGTCATGGTGACGCATGATCAGGGTCACGCCGACCACGCGGGACGTGTGGTTCACATGTTGGACGGACGTGTTCTTTCAGAGAATGTCGTCGGCATGCAGCCGGTAAGTGAGGCGCGTCATGCTTAGCAATTACCTGAGAATAGCGTTCAGAAATATTACGGGCAATCCGCTGTTTAGTGCGATCAATATTATTGGTCTTTCAATCGGATTGGCGTGTTGCATCATAATTACCTTGTTCGTGCAGTACGAAACCTCATATGACAAGCACTGGCAAAACGCCGATCGCGTCCATCGCGTGACGCGCGATTTCTTCAGCAACAACCTGCGGCTGGCAGCCGTCGCGCCGCCAATAGCGCCATTGTTGAAGCAGGATTTCCCGGAAATCGAAGACATTACGCGCATCATGACCGCCGGCAGCATGGCGCTGACCATCGATGAAACAACGACCAATGATGAAACGCTCGTCATCGCCGACTCGAACGTTTTTGAATTCTTTAATCTGGAGTTCCTGGCCGGCGATCGTGACACCGCGCTGGCAATGCCGACAAATATCATCCTGTCTGCGCGCGCAGCCGATCGATATTTCGGCAGTGACGATCCGATGGGAAAAACAATCAATGTGGCGGGACAGGCCGACTTCACAGTCACCGGCATCTTCGCGGACCTGCCCGACAATACTCACATGCAATTCGAGATCGTAACGTCAATCGCTATCGTGCCAATGTTGATGGGTCCGAACGCGCTCGAAAGCTGGGGCAGTAATAATTACTACACCTACCTGCGACTGCCCGAAGGCTACAACCCGGATGATCTTGAGGCGAAATTTGAGGATTTCATTATCAAATACCGAGGAGAGGACGCGCCAAATGGTACCGCTCTCAATCTGCAGGCGCTGACCGATATTCACCTCACTTCAAATCGCGACCAGGAGTGGCGAACGAACGGCAGCAGTTCGGTCGTGTACACGTTTTCAGCTGTTGCGTTCGTTGTATTGCTAATTGCCTGCGTCAATTTTATGAACCTGACTACAGCCCGCTCGACGAAGCGCGCCAAGGAAGTGGGCATTCGCAAGGTTGTTGGCGCGGACCGAGGACAGCTTATCGCGCAATTTCTGGGTGAATCAATTTTATTAACGGCATTCGCGATGCTTCTTGCGGTCGCATTAGTTGAGCTCGTAATACCATCGTTCAGCGCGTTTCTCGAAAAACCACTCGCATTCTCGCTCGCTGATCCTGGAACGCTTGGCTTGTTGATAGCCGGCATCGTTATTGTCGGCCTGATCGCGGGCAGTTATCCGGCTTTCTACCTGTCACACTTCCGTCCGGCCTCTGTCCTGAAGGGCACGGTTTCCGGTAGTGGCTCGATAATATTGCGTCGCGCTCTTGTCGTATTTCAGTTCGCGACGTCAATCGCTCTGTTGATAGCGACCGGAGTGGTAATGGCACAGATGCACTACGCGCAAAACGTGGACCTCGGCTACGATAAGTCGCGCAACATCGTTCAAAGGCTGCCGTATTTTGTTGACTTCTGGGGCGTATACCCGCCGATGAAGGCCGAACTGGAAACGCATCCTGGAATCGAATCTGTCGTGTACTCATCGCGCGTTCCCAGCCAGCAAAACCTGGACGGCGGAGGATATATCCAGGCCGGCAGGCAAGCGGTCATGGAAGACATCATGGGAATCGCTGACATCAAGGTCGATTATCAATGGTTCGATCATTACGACGTCAAATTTCTTACCGGTCGCCCATTTCGCGAGAATGAAATGAGAATCGAGCAACCTAGCGAGGAGCAGCCGGTAGTTAACGCTGTAGCGATTCTGAATGAGTCTGCCGCTCGCCGCTTCGGCTGGACGCCTGAAGAAGCTATCGGTCAGGTCATTCGCAACTTTCAAAACCGCGAATTCACGATGTCCATCGACAGGGAGATCGTTGGTGTCATTCCGGACATTCACTTTTCATCCCTGCATGACGAAATGAAAGCGACTGTGTATGCGGAACCGAATCCGAACTACCAACGCCATATTTCGATCAAGTTGGCTCCAGGCAGCTACGATGCCGCGATCACACATTTTGAGGAAGTTTGGGCTCGCATAATTCCAAGCGACCCAGTGAACTGGGAATTTATCGATGACAGCTTCGATGCCCGCTATCGCGCTGAGGCCAAGCAGGCACAAATGTTCGCTGTGTTCTCCGCGTTCGCGATCTTCGTTGCCACGCTCGGCTTGTTCGGTCTTGCATCGTTCACGACAGAGCGTCGAACCAAGGAAATCGGCATTCGCAAAGTGATGGGGGCCTCAGCGACGGATATCGTCCTGCTGCTGACATCCGATTTCACGAAGCTTGTCCTCATTGCGAATCTAATCGCATGGCCAGTCGCCTATTACTTCATGAATCAGTGGTTGACGCGCTTTGTTTATAAAGCGCCGTTCGCCGAATGGGCCTGGTTATTTGTAGCGAGCGCCGTCGTCGCGCTGGCCGCTGCCTGGCTGACGATTGCTTTGCAGGCGGGCCGCGCCGCGACAGCACGACCCGTCATGGCGCTTCGATACGAGTAAAGGGCTGTGGGACGGCCCTAGCGGATGAGGCCGTCCTGCTTCAGGCGGCCGACGAGGATTTTACCCTCAGACATTACGATGTCATAGGTACTGCCCCCGCGTTGCGTGCTGGACTCCATAGAGTAAACGCGCTTGCCGCTTTCGGCGTCAAAGAAATCCGAGGTAAGAATAACGTCGACTGTATAATCCGAGTAACTCGGCTTCGCAGTTTCCTTGTAATTGTATCGAAAATAGCCGAACAGATTGCCGCCTTGCGTTTCCGATTGAACTTCGACTTTTTCGTCAACCTTTGTGATCTCCGTTCCCGCCAGACTCGCTGTCACAATAATAACGCCATCCGCGCCGATCGCCTTTACCAGTTCACTAACGGCCTCGTCGCTTGGCTCGGTACTCGAACTTTCCCTCACGAAAGAATGCGCTTCAACCTTAGCGGAATTTAGTTGCTCGGAAAATCCCTGCTCGATATTGCGGGCTGTTTCTCGTCTCGGTACGGCGGCAACGACCAACACCTTCGAATAGGGCGCGTTCGTAATATTCGGTGCCATCAATACGCGATTGACGGTTGTCGTCTGCTGCGGCGTCGACTGACATGCTGCGATGAGTACAAATACACACGTAGCGCCTAACAAGCACATCAAGCTCTTTTTGTTCACTATTCAAATCCTCTCATGTTGGGCGAACCCGGTAGAACATAGAATACAGAACGGGCACAACGACCATCGTCAGTATTGTCGCAAAGCCGAGACCGAAGGCCACGGTAACTGCCATCGATACGAAAAAAGCGTCAGGAAACAGAGGCGCCATTCCCAGAATGGTTGTAGCGGCGGCCATGCCAACAGGTCGCAACCGACTAACGGCCGCATCGAGAATCGCGCTTATTGGGGCCTTGTTCTCTCGATTTTGAATATTTATTTCGTCGACCAACACGATCGCATTCTTTATTAGCATGCCCGACAGACTCAGGAATCCGAGCGTCGCCATAAAGCCAAAGGGCTCGCCCGTCACTCCCAAGCCAAAAGTAACGCCGATAACGGCAAGCGGCACCGTTAACCAGATGACCGCGGTCTGCTTCAGTGAATTAAAAAGCACCACTGTTATTACTACCATTGCCATCAGGAACATGGGCAGACTTGCCGCCAGCGACGCGCTTGCATCGTTGCTGGATTTGTACTCGCCCCACCACTCCAGATTGTAGCCAGGCGGAAGTTCGATCGCTTCTACATCGGGCCGGATAGCGTTGAACAAGGGAGACGCTTCGCCCGTGCGGGGGTCACCAAGAACAGTAATAGAGCGCCGCCGGTTCATGCGGTGAATGATGTCGTCTTCGAAGACGGTTTCGAAGCCGGTAACGACCTGACGCAACGGAATCATGTGCTGCGCTGCGGGACTCCAAATCTGCAGGTTACGAATGCTGCCAACATCGGCGCGGCTGGACTCCCTCGCACGCAAGACGATAGGCAGCAATTCGTCGCCTTCCCGATAAACACCGATTGTTACGCCTTCAAAAGCCTGCTTGAGTGTTGCAGCTATGTACTCGCGTGAAATCTGGTTCTGGTTGGCCTGATCATCTGCAATAACTGGCCGAATGACGGGAACACGCTCTCGCCAGTCATTGCGAACGCCAAAAGCGTTCGGCTGCGCACCGATGATTTTGGCCGCTTGTGTTGCGATGCCACGCAACACGTCCGGATCCGGCCCGCTAAATTTCGCCTGAATCTTGCCGGGCTCGCCCGGGCCCAGAATGAACTTGCGAACCTGGGGTTGAGCATCAATGAAATTCGCTTCCAGGTGCGATTGGATCTGGTCGGAAATCTCGTCAACAGCCCGATAGTCTTCAACATCCACCAGCAATTGCGCGTACGCGCTGTTCTTTTTCTCAGCAGCATAGGTGAGAAGGAAGCGCGGCGCACCCTGCCCGATGACCGACGACACGTGGGTAACGCCGTCGATTCCCAGGATAAATTGTTCAATCTGCTTAATATCGCGCTCTGTACGATCGATTGAGGTGCCTTGCGGCAACCAGTAATCGACCATGAATTGCGGTCTTGTCGAATTAGGGAAGAAGCTCTGCTCGAGTTTACCGAAGCCTGCGCCAGCGCTGACGAACATTATTACGATCACGGAAACGGTCACGACTCTATACCGAATGCATAATGACAAAAATGATCGGAAGCGAGTGTAGAACCCGCTCGCATAGGGATCTTGGTCGCCCTTTGACGGATCGGCATCCGCGAGAAACATGACACCGAGCAGTGGCGTCACGGTTACGGCAGTAAGCCAACTCAACATTAGTGAAATTAATATGACCGTGTAGAGTGATCGTGTGAACTCACCCGTGCTGTCCTGCGAAGTTCCGATAGCGGCAAAAGCGAGTACGGCGATGACTGTCGCCCCGAGCAGCGGCCATGCAGTTTGATTGACGACATCGATCGCCGCCGTTTCCTTTTTCATGCCCTTTTGTATGCGTATCAACATGCCATCGACGATTACGATCGCGTTGTCTACCAACATGCCGAGCGCAATGATTAACGCTCCGAGTGATATTCGTTCAAGCGTTACG
>Ga0255056_10000366_pt1 | contig 13175 bp, 14 predicted proteins | sample Cases_109_1_MG_FD_183639 | JGI IMG/M metagenome (GOLD analysis project Ga0255056, IMG submission 183639) | Seawater microbial communities from Amundsen Gulf, Northwest Territories, Canada - Cases_109_1 | ecosystem: Environmental > Aquatic > Marine > Gulf | place: Canada: Northwest Territories... | reverse complement strand
GCCCGACCTGAAGCACGTCATCCCGTTCGATCCCGTTGGTTCCCCCGACGTTCCCTTCGAGCTCATCTCGTGGGAGAGCTTCGAGGCCCGGGGACGGGGCGAGGCTCATCTTCACGACGGATACGAAGCCTACGCGCGAAAAACGAGTCCCGACGACCTCGCCACGCTGATCTACACCTCCGGAACGACCGGCCCGCCGAAGGGCGTCATGCTCTCCCACGACAACCTGTTCAGCAACACCGTCATGGCCTCGCGGCGGCTCGAGCTTCGGCGGTCTGACATGGTATTGGCCTGGCTGCCCATGTCGCACGTGTTCGAGCGCACAGGGGGACACTTCTGCACCTGGCACTGCGGCGCGCCCCGCGCGTTCGCGGAGTCGGTCGAGACGGTCCCGCGGGACATGCTGGAGGTGCGACCCACCTTCATGATGGCCGTCCCCCGTTTTTACGAGAAGGTCTACGATGCCACGGTGGCTGCGGCGACGTCGGCGGGCGGAGCGAAGGAGCGGATCTTCTGGTGGGCGAAGGCTGTGGGCGAACGCGTCGCCGACGCTCGACTGGCCGGGGAGAGCCCCGGTCCGTGGTTGGCGTTTCAGTACAGGATCGCCGACAGGCTTGTCTTTCAGAAGCTGAGGGCCCGAACGGGTGGGCGGATCCGCTACTTCGTGAGCGGAAGCGCACCCCTCTCCGCGCGGATCGCCAAGTTCTTCTGGGCATCCGGCCTGCCGGTGCTGGAAGGCTACGGGCTGACGGAGTCCTCGCCCGTCATCTCGCTCAACCCGAAGGAAGCTCCTCGGCTGGGCACCGTCGGAACCCCGATCGACGGCGTGGAGGTGCGCATCGCGGAGGACGGGGAGATCCTCTGCCGCGGGCGAAACGTGATGCTGGGATACTACCGGAACGAGGAGGCCACGAGGGAGGCGATCGAGCCGGACGGCTGGCTTCGCACGGGCGATATCGGCGAACTGGATCAGGACGGCTACCTGCGGATCACCGACCGGAAGAAGGAGCTGATCGTCACCTCGTACGGCAAGAACGTCGCTCCCCAGCCGATCGAGGAGACCCTCAAGCGCAGCCGGCTGGTGGATCAGGTCGTCCTGGTGGGAGACGGACGCAAGTTCGTCGTTGCGCTCGTCGTACCGGAATTCGAACGGCTGGCGGAATGGGGTCGGAGCGAAGGGCTCGACTTCTCCCGTCCGGAAGAGCTCACTCGGCAGCCGGCCGCGGCCCGACATCTCCTGGCGGATATGGATCGAGAGCTCCAGGAGTTCTCCGGCTACGAGAGGCCGAAGCAGGTCATTCTGTTGGATGAGCCGTTCACGATCGAGGCTGGCACGCTCACGCCCACCCAGAAGGTCCGCCGGAAGGTGGTGGCCGAGCGGTACGCGGAGCGGATCGAGCGGGTGTACGAACAGGCGCAGCGCGAGTTGGCGGCCGACTCCTCCCGATGACCGAGGACGCGGGGATCGTGATCGTTCTCGTGACGGGCCCGGATCGGGAGACGCTGATCGAGATCGGCCGTCGGGTCGTCGAGAATCGCCTCGCTGCCTGCGCGAACGTACTGGACGGCGTCTCCTCGGTGTATCGCTGGAAGGGCAGCGTCGAGGAGGCCGGCGAGGCGCTCGCGATCCTGAAGACGACGCAGGCGCGCACGGGGCCTCTGGAAGATTCCGTCCGTGCGATGCATCCGTACGAGGAGCCGGAATTCATCGTGCTTCCGGTTCTCGGAGGATCCGACAGCTACATCGAATGGGTGGCGCGCAGCGTCGCGGAGAGCCCAGAGGACTGAGCTTGGCCAGGAAGAAGAAGAGAGAGGCGTCGATCGTGGACGCGGGTGGAAGCGAGGCACCCGCGGCCGAGGCGCCGAACGAGGACTCCGCAACCGTCGCCAGCGAGGCCGGGGCGCCGAACGAGGGCTCCGCAACCGTCGCCGGCGAGGCCGGGCCCGAGGCAAGCACGGACGAGCACGAGGCCACGGATGCTGTGGCCGCTGCCGATGCCGCCGCGTCCCCGGCTTCGGATGGCGTGTCCGTTGCCGACGGCGACGAGCCCAAGCCGGTTTCGCGGAGGAAGCAGCAGGAGGAGCTGTACCGGAAGGCGAGGGATCTCGCCGAGGAGAGCAAGCTCCGAGATGCCGCACGCGCGTACGCCGAGCTCCTCGCCATCAACCCTCGTCACCTCAAGGCGCGCAACAACCTCGGCTTCGTTTACGACCGGCTGGGTGAGCCCGAGTTGGCGCTCAAGGAGTACCGGGGCGCGGCGGAGCTCGATCCTGAGAACGTCCAGCTTCTGTCCAACGTTGGCGCCGTCCTCGCCGTACTGGGCCGCTACGATGAGGCTGAATCCGAGCTCCGGCGGGCGCTTCGCCTTGAGCCCGGGAGCGTGGATGCCCACCTCAACCTCGGCCTCGTGTACTTCCGACGCGGGCTCTACCGGGATGCCGCGGAGGGCTTCCAGCGCGCCATCGATCTGGATCCGGAGAGCGCCGCGGCCTACGTCTACATGGGCGAATCGTTCAACTACCTGGCGCGCTGGGAGGAGGCGCTGGATGCCCTGCGCAAGGCCGTGGAGCTCAAGCCGAGCACGCGCGCCTACTACGTCATGGGCATCGTCTACGACCGCCTGCAGCAGCCCGATCTGGCTGCCGAGATGTACCGCCGCTCCCGCGAGAACTCGAGCTGAGCCGCCGCGCCGATCAGGGATCGTGGTCAGCCGAGAGGATCGTGGTCAGCCGATCAGGATCGTGATCCCCACGAGTACCGTGCCGATGACCCCGCCGAGAACGTAGCCGAGGCGCACGATCAGCTTCAGTTCCTGCTCGGTCACCGAGCGGACCAGCGTCTCGAGCTGAGCGAGAGGGTAATCCCGGATCTTCTCTTCGACCCTTTCCGCGACGCGCACGCGCGAGGCAATCTCGGGAACCTGACGGGTGATCCAGCTCCAGATGTGTGGGGACAGAGTGCCACCCAGCCGAGCGGCCGCGTCCTCTCCCAGAAGATGGCCCGGTCGTCCGATGGGCCGCGTCAGAGCCCACCGCACGGTCGGTTCTCTCGCGGCTGCGATCAGTTGCCGACCCGGCTCGGTCCCCAGCGCAGAGGCGATCCAGCTTCCGAGGCGTGCCGCCGGAAGGGTGCGGAGCGCATCGGCCCAACTGCGATCCCCGACGCGTTCCACCGTCTCTTCGGCCTGATCCAGGAGGAACTCACGGGCCGACGGATCGCGCGCCGTCCGGACGATCCACTCCGCCAGGGCCTCTCGCGCGCTCTCCACCTGCGGTTCGTCCGGGCTGCCGAGGACGCTGACGATCGGGCGGCGCAGGAACTCGACGATCGTCTCGTTCACCCCCCTCGCGATGGCGTCCTGGACCTCTGATTCGCGGAGTAACTCGCTCAGGCGATCGGCACCATCCGCCTCGATCGTGTCGATCACGCGAAGCACGGTCTCTTCCGTGATGATCAGCTTGGCGATCACCCGCTGGTGGAAACGAAGGTCGGACATGAACCGGTCCAGGAGCTGCCGCACCACCTTCTCGACGCGCTCCCTGGCCTCGGGGTCCTCGAGGAGACGGCCCAGCTTCTCCATCACCAGGGGCAGATAATCCTGCGTGGCGTGCTCGACCGTCGATACGAGCCGCGCCGGGATCATCTCCTCGAGCGTACGGCCGGGGCGAAGCAGCTCCGTTCCCAGCCGTTCGAGTTGTCGCTCCACAGTCGTCTCCAGTGCTGGCGAATCGACCAGCTCGCCGAGCCACTCCCCGGCTCGTTCGCGCAGAGCGCGGAGCCTCTCTTCGTCGAGTGTCTCGGATAGGCGCTCGCCTTCCAGAAGGTCGGCCGAAGCCTCCAGCAGCTGCTCGGCTTCCGCCGCGAAGCCGGGGGAGTTCAGTCCGGAGATCGCCCGCTCGACGAGCTCGTCGAAGACCTGACCCAGCAGGGTCTCGGCTTCCTCGAGCATGCGTTCGGGAAGGATCTCGGACAGGGCGGGGTGCTCCTCCTCGATCAGATCCTCGAGGATCTCCCGGATTCTCGTCTCGAAGGTCTCCCGCAACTCCTCATCCTGGAGCTCCGCTGCCAGGTCGTCGGCGGTCAGCAACCGGGTCCCCACCGCCCGCCCGACGGTGGCGGCCAGTCGTGCCTGGTTCTTCGGCAGAGCTCCCTGCATCCATGAGATGGTTCGACCGAAAAGGCGTGGCGGTTTGTATGGATGGAAGAGCATCCAGATGGCCACGCGGTTGGTGACGCCGCCGGCCACGGCGCCGAAGAAGATCGTCAGAAGGGCGCGAGCCCAGGTCATCAGCTTCGGCTCTCCACGCCGAGGCCCGAGGCGGGCTGCTCGTTGCCGAGGATCTCGAGTCTCCCCTGGATGGCAAAGGGGTGGGGCATCCGCTCGTTCCGGAGGCCTCCAGCCGTGGAGTCCTCCGGCAGGGGCTCCATACGGAAGCGGGCCGTGATCCCGGCCTCTGGAAGCTCGACGAGCCAGCGCGCCAGTGCCCGGCTCACATCCTCCGGAGGCTGCACGAGCACGTCCGTCCACTCATTGGCGATCGAGCCCACCCAGGTCCAGGCTATCGCCGTCGAGTCCGGGTCGTCGGCATCGCGGGCAACGAGGAGACCGTTGTTGAGTGAGTCGACCAGGAGGAACAGCTGCGCCCTGAGGCCCACCACGTTCGACGCCGGCAGGCTGTCGGAGCCTGGGTTCGGCGTGGTGCCCTCGGAGGCCTCTGTCCGGAGACGCGCGGAGCGCCGCAGCACAAGCAACCCGTTTTGCAGGGAGTCGCCCTGCTGCACTTGGGCGAGCAACAGAGCCTCCCTCTGGCCGGTCTCGCCCGTCCATTCGGCCACGAGCTCACCCGGCGTCAGCCGGAACTCGCTCGAGGCGTCACGATACACGAGGCCTGCGACCTCCCCTCCCTTGGCGGCCATCACTCGCCAGGGGCCGCCCGGAAGGACCCTCCAGGCCGCCCTCGGAACCGGCAGTCTGTCTCGAAGGGGGGCCAAGGGCTGCCACGAGCCGCCGCTCTCCAGCCAACCACGATAGGATCGTTCCAGGTACTTCTCCGACGTCTGGTGGACGAACCTCGCGAACAGCCGGAGTGGCCGAGGCGCGAAGCCCACGAAGGCCATCTCCGTGGAGTACTCGGCGGGCGAAATCGCCACCCGCTCCGCTTCCGTCGACAGATCGGGAGGGGCTTCCAGCGGAGGCTCGACCTCCTCGGAGCACGCCAGCGCGAGCACCAGGGCGGGCAGGCAGGCGAGCGTCGCGCGCCGCGGCGGAATGGACCGCCCTTGTCGAGGAGAATCGAGTGTCATCAGAGCCTCGGGGTCGCGGCCGGCGGCGAGCGCCGAAATGCGGACCACAACATACGTTCGCGGCCTACCGCCTCGCACGGGGCACGCCTATCTTGCCGGCCACTGCAGGCCATCTTCCTGATTTCATCGACGAGTCGGAGCATGCAACTCTATACGAAGATCGCGATCGCCCTGATTCTCGGCGCTCTCGCCGGGTTGGTGGCGAACATCTTCGATGTGGAGTGGCTCCTAAAGGCTCTCGTTGCCATCGAGCCAGCCGGCACCGCCTGGATTCGCCTCATCACCATGGTGGTCATACCCCTCGTCATGGCCAGTCTCGTCGTCGGCACCGCGACGGTCGGGGACATCACCAAGCTCGGCCGGATCGGCGGGAAGACGATGGCCTTCTACCTCACCACGACGGCGATCGCCGTCTCGATCGGCCTCCTGGTGAGCAACCTGATCTCTCCAGGCTCCCACATGGATCCGGCCGCCCTGGAAAGCCTCCGGTCGACCTACCTCACCGAGGGGGCGAGCCAGGTCGAGATCGCTCAGCAGGCTCCCGGCCTCGTCGAGGTCCTGCTGGAGATGATTCCTCGAAACCCGGTCCAGGCCATGGCTTCCGGGGACATGCTTCCGATCATCTTCTTCGCGATCTTCTTCGGGGCCGCCATCTCAGTTCTCCCGGAGAGACGCAAGGCGCCGCTGCTCGGCGTCTTCGAGGGAGTGAACGACGCGGCAATGGTGATGATCCACTGGATCATGAAGCTCGCGCCCTACGCCGTCTTCGCCCTGATCGGCGCGGTGATCGCCCGGTTCGGGGCGGATGTGCTGCAGAGCCTCCTCGTTTACGCGCTCACCGTCCTCGGAGGACTGGCGCTGCACCTGACGCTCGTCTATCCGGCCGCATTGCGCTTCCTCGCTCACGTGAAGCCGCTGGCCTTCTTCCGGCGCATTCGCGAGGTGCCCCTGATCGCCTTCTCGACCTCCAGCTCCAACGCGACGTTGCCAGTGACGATGGAGGTGGCCGAGGAGAAGCTGGGCGTAAGCCGGGAGGTCTCGAGCTTCGTGTTACCGCTCGGTGCGACGATCAACATGGACGGCACGGCGCTCTATCAGGCCGTGGCCACCATGTTCATCGCTCAGGTCCTGGTGGGGGACATCTCCCTGGCCGCACAGTTGGGCATCGTCCTCACGGCGACGCTGGCCTCGATCGGCGCGGCCGGCGTGCCTTCGGCGGGTATCATCATCCTGATCGTCGTGCTGCAACAGGCCCTTCCGCCGGGCGTGGACCCCGCGATCGGCATCGCGATGATCCTCGGCGTGGACCGGATTCTGGACATGTGCCGGACCGCCGTCAACGTGACCGGCGACCTGACCGCCGCCACGGTGATCTCTCGCTCCGAGGGAGGGGTGCTGCTCGCTTCGTCCGATGAGGTTTCCACGGTGGCTTCCGGCGCCGCCTGACCGGAATAGCCGCTATCGGCCTGCCGCCCGAAAGAGCGGGCCCGGTCGACGCAGCTCAGCGACCCGAGCGGACCGCGGGGCCGACCGTACCGTCGAGACGCTGAAGCAAGCGATCGATCCGCCTCCTGTTCACGCCCAGGTCGCCTTTTCCGACTCGCGACTCCGAACGAGCCTCCACGCGGGTCAGCCCGTTCTCGTCCAGGGAAACCCAGATCGTGAGGTCGTCTCGAAACCGGAACACGGGCGTCGCGCACATCACCGTCATCAGCCCGAGCTCCTCGTCCGCGTGAACGAGCTTCCAGCCGCGCCGTTGGTGGACCTGGTCGAGAAGCGAATCCCAGACGCCGGCGAACGGGGCGGCGTAGAGCCGGAAGTCGGGCCCATCGGGGCTCCTCGTGTCCGCCACGTGCTCCGTCAACCAACGCGCAAGGGTGGGCTTGGTCATGTCGTTTGTGTAAGCCGCCTGCGTCCCCGGATTCGGTTGCTGGCGAACTTCGGCTCGGGTACGTTGCCGAGTCGTCGGTCGCTCAGAACGGAGCGGTCGACCGGAAGCTCCGCGCGCCGGGTCCCTCCGACATCCGCGTGTGCGTCGGTCCGCGACGCGATGAAAGCTACAGGCCCCGAGAAAAAAACAACGAGAACGGCATGCAAGCCATTATACCACTGGCGGGAAAGGGGACGCGAGTAAGGCCCCACACGCACTCGACGCCCAAGCCGCTCCTGCGGGTGGCGAACAGACCGGTGCTCGAGTACGTCGTCGATCAACTCGTCGACGTGGGAGTGACGGAGCTGATCTGCATCACGGGCCACCTGTCGGATCAGATCGAGGAGTACCTGGACCGCGAGTACCCGGGTCTGCAGAAGCGATACGTGGAGCAGGTCGAGCAGCGTGGGACTGCGGACGCGATCCGCCTCGCGGAGCCCTTCGTGTCGGGTCCCGTCCTCATCATCTTCGTCGACACGATCTTCGACGCCGACCTGTCCGTTATCGAGTCGCGGTCTCCGGATGCCGGGATCATTTGGGCGAAGGAGGTCGAGGACTACCAGCGATTCGGCGTGATCGTCACGGACGCCGACGGGTACATGGAAAGGATCGTCGAGAAGCCGTCGGAGCCGATATCTCGCCTCGCGAACATCGGTGTCTACTTCATTCGCGATCACGAGCTGATGTTCGAAGGCATCGCGCACGTGATGGCTGCGGAGACTCCGCTGGGGGAGTACTTCCTCACCGATGCCTTCCAGTACATGATCGACCGAGGCGCCAGGATACACACCGCCGAGGTGAGAGGATGGTACGATTGCGGCAAGATCGAGACACTTCTCTCCACGAACCGGGAGATGCTGGCGCGATCGGTGAGTCCCGGCGGCGAGCTCGTCGGGATCGCCGAGGACGTGACCCTGGAGGGGGCCGAGTTGGGTCCGAACGTGAGCATCGCCCGGGGTAGCGTGGTGCGGCGAAGCCGCCTGCGGGACTGCATCGTGGGAGCCGACAGCACGATCGAGGAGTGCGATCTGAGGGACTCGGTCATCGGCGACCACGCGACCGTCGTTGGTATTACGGGCACGGCGAACCTGGGAGATCACTCGGAAGTTACTGTCAGAACGAACGTTGAGGCGAACCAGAAAGCCGGCGAAGGGCGGGAATGAGCATGGAGTTGCAGGATCTCATATACGACTGGAACGAGCTTGCTGGGAGCTTCGACTTCTCGGAGATGCGGGTCGAGCTTGATGACGAGACGCTGCGCGACGGGCTCCAGAACCCGACGGTAAAGGACCCGCCGCTGGCTCAGAAGCGAAAGCTCCTCCACCTCATGGTGGAGCTCGGGATCCAGGCGGCGGATATCGGCCTCCCGGGTGCGGGGCCGAGAGCGCGCGAAGCCGTGCTCGGGCTCGCCAAGGAGATCGTCGACAACGATTTGCCGATCTCCGCCAACTGCGCCGCGCGTACGGTCAAGGCGGACATCGAGCCGATCGTCGAGGTCTCGCAGGCCACGGGGCTGCGATTCGAGGTGGGCGCGTTCCTCGGCAGCTCCCCGATTCGGAAGTACGCGGAGGGTTGGCAGTCGAGCATGCTGCGCCGCGCCACGGAAGAGGCCGTGACCTTCGCGGTCTCCGAGGGCCTCGATGTCATGTACGTCACCGAGGACACGACACGGTCCCAGCCGGAGACGCTCCGCGAGCTGTACACCACGGCGATCGAATGCGGAGCCGGGCGCATCTGCCTCGCTGACACGGTGGGCCATGCCACGCCGCACGGCGTCCGGCAGCTCGTACGCTTCACCAAGGAGCTGGTGAAGGACACCGGAGAAAATGTGAAGATCGATTGGCACGGGCACCGCGACCGAGGACTGGGTTTGGCGAACTGCCTCGCGGCGATCGAGGAGGGGGTGGACCGCGTGCACGCGACGGCGCTCGGCATCGGCGAGAGATGCGGCAACGCGGAGATGGATCTGCTTCTGGTCAACATGAAGCTACTCGGGATGCACGACGGCGACCTCACGCGCCTGCCCGAGTACTGCGGCCTGGCTGCCAAGATGTGCGGCGTGTCGATCGGTCACGCCTACCCGGTGGTGGGCGATGACGCCTTCAGGACGGGGACCGGCGTGCACGCAGCGGCGATCATCAAGGCGATCCGTATGGGAGATCCCTGGCTCGAGGACCGTGTGTACAGCGGTGTCCCCGCCTCCGAGGTCGGGCTCAAGCAGAAGATCGAGGTCTCCCCCCTATCGGGCCTCAGCAACGTCCGCTACTGGCTCGAGGAGCACGGCTACGATCCGGAGGACGAGCGTCTCTGCGCCGCCGTGTTCGATCTCGCCAAGAGAAGCGATCATACGTTGACGGAGACGGAGATCGACGAGGAGATCGAGCGGACGCTCGCCGAGGCGACGACGGCCTGACCGCGCACGGAGCCGCCGGCGTGGGCGGGGCTCCGCTGGTGATCGCGCACCGGGGCGCGGCGGCCGAAGCCCCGGAGAATACGATCGAGGCGTTCGATCTCTCGGTGTTCCTGGGTGCGGACGCGCTGGAGCTGGATGTCCAGCAGGCCGGGGACGGCACGCTGGTCGTGATCCACGACTCCACCGTGGACCGCACGACGGAGGCGGACGGCCCGGTGGCCGGCTTCGGGGGCGCGGAGCTGGAGCGGCTCGGCGTTCCTGCTCTCGAAGAGGTGCTGGAGCGGTACGGTGGGGTCGAGATTACGGTGGATGTGAAGGCGTCCTCCGCGACGGCCGAGGTCGTGGCGCTCATCGAGCGTCTGGAGCGCACACCTCGCACTATCCTCTACGTGGAAGAAGGCACGAGCCTCCGAGCCTTTGCGACGTATGGGGGGCGTCGGGCGACGTCCAGCCGCCAGGCCGCCTGGTTGGCCGCGGAGCTCGCGGACGGGGCCGGTGCCGCCACCGAGCTACCGGAGGACTTTCCGGAGGTCGTCCACGCTCCGCTGGACGGGCCGGATGGGCCGATCGTGACGGCCGAGCTGGTCGCGGCGGCCCAACGCGTCGGTCGCACGGTCCAGGTGTGGACGATCGACGACCCGGGCCGCATGCGTCGGCTGTGCCATTGGGGTGTAGACGGGATCATCACGAACGACGTGCGTCGGGCGGTCGAGTTGTTGAAGGAGGACGATGAAGCGAGCTGACGACCTGCGGTGCTGTGCGATCGCTCTGGCGGCCGTGCTGTTCTCGTGTGAATCCCTGGTCGGCCAGGATCTGGTGCCGGTCCCCACTTTCGCGCCCGGGGGTAACGCCGTACTGCTGCCCATTCAGTCGGTACGACCTCTGCCCTCGGGGGCGTATCCCGGCGGCGCGCGCTCTCAGCGAGAAGCCCGCGAAGCGCTCACGGCGGAGTTCAGCTTCGCCTTCGAGGAGGCGGAGGAAGGCGCGGGCACCTGGAAACTGCCCGCCGACGTGATTCGGGTGATGGGTCGGAATCCGACACTCCACGTGGATCCCTTGCACCTCGCCTACCAGGGCTTGGTCTCCAAGCCGAAGGATCTGAAGCGATACCAGGTGTACGAGCCGCTTCACGGTCAGCTGCGGGCGATCAGCGCCATGTTCGACACCCGACACATGGTTCTCCCGCTCCAGGTGGCCTACGAGCCGTACGATCCAGAGGCGATACTTGACGGTGATGAAGACGCCCCGCCGCCACCGGAGCCCGTGAGCGTCGCGACCGCCGATCCCGGAGAACCGATCGGACGAGCCGTCCTCGTACTCGCCCTCATCGACATTCGCCGGAGCCAGGTGCTCTGGCACGGAGAGGTGCGCGGCGATCCCGCTCCGATCGACTCTTCCGCGCTGTTCGCTACGTTGGCCGCGAGATTGGCGGATTGGCTCGTTCTCTTCTGAGCGGTTGAGATGTGAAGAGTCCCACGCGTCGTCTGTCGATTCTCCTCTCAGCGGCGCTCGGCACATCCGCCTGCACCATCGAAGCGAGCCGGCTGCCCACGGCGGATGAGCTCTCCGGACTCTACGGAGGGGATGCCGAGCTGCGCATGAACGGCAACGTCGTGGACGTCCAGGTTTCACAGGATCCCGCGCAAATCCGACACGGAGGCACTCTATGGGCGAAGGTCGGACCGTACATCTTCCTCTTCTCGCCCCAGACGCAGGAGGTCTTCCAGCGCTTCCCCGCGGTTGCAGCCGTGCGAGTCAGGACCTTCGCGGACCGGGTCCAGCTGGCAGAGGCGATGCTGAGGCGGGATGAGCTGAACTCCGTGACGTGGCGGGAGGCGAACCAGAGGGTCGCGAAGGCGCGGCTTGAAGGGACCCGGAGTCCGGGTCATCTGGAGGTGCTCGTCCGGTACGGGGAGGATCATACGGAGTTCGAGTACGCGCCGCGGTTCAGAGAGGATTGAGGATGGCGCTCACGGCGACCCTGATACCTGGAGACGGAATCGGGCCAGGCATTACCGCCGCGACGATTCGAGTTCTGGAGGCCGCTGGGGCACCCCTGGAGTGGGACGAGCAGCTGGCCGGCGTCAGCGCTACGGAGCACGGGCTGGACCCGCTGCCCGAGGCCACCCTGGAGTCGATCGAGTCTCACCGGATCGCCCTCAAAGGCCCTCTCACCACGCCTATCGGCTCCGGCTTTCGCTCGATCACCGTCGCGCTCCGCAAGCATTTCGACCTCTACGCCAACGTGCGGCCCGCGAAGACGATCCTTCCCGACGCCCGCTACCCGGGCCTGGATCTCGTGATCGTTCGCGAGAACACCGAGGGCCTCTACGCCGGCATCGAGCACTTCATCGGCATGGACAAGGATCCCAAGGCCGTCGCCGAATCGGTGATGCTGATCACTCGCTACGGCTCCGACCGGATCGTCCGATTCGCCTTCGAGTATGCCCTCCAGCACGGCCGTGAGCGCGTGACACTCGTCCACAAGGCGAACATCCTGAAGTGCACCCATGGGCTCTTCCTCGAGGTCGGTCGTCACGTGGCCGAGGAGTACGAGGGCCGGATCGGCTACGATGAGAGGATCGTCGACGCGACGGCGATGCAGCTGGTGCTCGACCCGTATCAATTCGATGTGATCGTCACCGAGAATATGTTCGGGGACATCCTGTCCGATGAGGTGGCGGGCCTGGTCGGCGGGCTCGGCTTCGCTCCCGGCGCGAACCTGGGGGCCGATGCGGCGATCTTCGAGGCAGTGCACGGCTCGGCCCCGGACATCGCGGGGTTGGGTATCGCCAACCCCTCCTCGCTCCTGCTCGCCGCGGGCCTCATGCTAGATCACGTGGGCGAGAGCGCGGCGGCCGACCGAATTCGGGCCGCTCTCTCGGAGACGCTTCATGATGGTTCCGTGCTTACGAGCGACCTAGGAGGCGATGCGTCGACCGAGGAGTTCGCGTCAGCCGTGATCGAGCGCCTCTGAGCTATGGCGCAGGCATCCGACGGGCTCGATACGACCAAGCAGGAGGGGGTGTGGCGCCTTCGATCGCAGGGTGAATCCGCCCGTTGCCGGGCGTGTGGCCGCGCCTACCCGGAGCTGGAGCTCGATGAAACCAGCTGGTGCGGCTCCTGTGCGGCCGACCTGAACCGGAAAACGCGTTGGGTCCCACACCTGATTGCCGCCTGCATCGTCATCCCGTTCGCCATCTGGATCGTGCTCGGAGGCCAGTTTGCCGTCCTGCCGCGCTACGCCTGGCTGTTACCGCTCGCGGCGGCCTACTATTTGGGCTTCAGGATCGGTCGCGAAGTCGTGAAAGGGTACGGACGGTGGCGTCGGGCGAGAGTGGTGGGTCCGGGATGAGCCGGTGGACCCGGAACTCCGTGCTGGTCGCGGCCGCCGGTGGATTCATGCTGGGCCTCGTGTTCCTCGTGAACCCCGGGTTCTACGGGTTGGTCGCCTCGCTGGCGGGGGGCGTCCTCTCGGCCGGGATGGTGGTCGTGTCGATCCTAGCGTATCGGGCAAATTGAGGACC
>Ga0255056_10000362_pt1 | contig 13239 bp, 9 predicted proteins | sample Cases_109_1_MG_FD_183639 | JGI IMG/M metagenome (GOLD analysis project Ga0255056, IMG submission 183639) | Seawater microbial communities from Amundsen Gulf, Northwest Territories, Canada - Cases_109_1 | ecosystem: Environmental > Aquatic > Marine > Gulf | place: Canada: Northwest Territories... | reverse complement strand
GTCGCGGACATCGAAACGATGGCTCAGGACACCCACAAATTTGAAGCTCGCTACCTGGACAGCCTGATCGGCCCCTACCCGGAGCAGATCGAACTTTATCGAGAGCGATCGCCGATCCATTTCGTGGATCAAATCACTGTGCCGGTGATTCTGTTACAGGGGCGGGAGGACAAGGTGGTACCACCTTCTCAAGCCGAAATCATGGTTACTGCGCTCGAAGAAAAAGGTCTGCCCTACTCCTATCTGGAGTTTGAGGGCGAAGCACACGGCTTCCGTGATTCAAAAAACATCAGACGCGCGCTTGAGGCAGAACTCTATTTCTATTCTAGAATCTTGGGGTTTAAATTGGGCGAGGCAGTGGAGCCGGTGACGATCAACAACCATAAGAGCTAAGTTCGCTCCGGCTAGCGTTCGTTTTCGATTGTCTTATAGAACAGGGGAAGTGGGTCCATGGGTTTGGGCCCGATGACGTGTGCCTCGAGGGCTCGCGTTTCTGCCTCCATTAAGTCGGCCGCACGACTGGCATAGACGGTGAAAAGCGCATCCCCCTCAGCAATCTCATCTCCGACTTTCCGGTGAATAACCAAACCCACCGCATAGTCAATCGCATCGCCTTTCATCGCGCGTCCGCCACCCAATCCTACGGCTGTTCTGCCGATCTCAGCCGCATCGATAGTTGTCACATATCCCGAGCCAGGGGCTAATACAGCCTTAGAGTAATTGGCCGTCGGAAGCCGCTCCGGTTCATCCACGAATTTACCGTCGCCGCCCTGTGCCACCACGAGTTCTCGAAATTTCGAGAGCGCAGATCCATCAGATATGGCCTCCGAGGCAAGCTCCTTGGCCGCCTTCAAATCCTCCGACTTTCCAGCCAGCCGCAGCATGTGGCCTGCAACCTCAAGGCAGTGCTCGACGAAATCGGGAGGCCCTTCTCCATTTAAGGTGTCTATGGCCTCTCGAACCTCAAGCGAATTTCCGACCGCGTTTCCAAGCGGCTGATTCATGTCGGCTATCAACGCAACTACCCGCCGGTCCACCCGGCCACCAATATCAACCATAAGTTCGGCAAGTTCCTCAGCCTGATCAAGAGTCTTCATAAAGGCCCCCACGCCGACCTTTACATCCAACACAACCGCCTGCGCGCCGGCCGCGATTTTCTTGCTCATCACCGAAGAAGCGATTAATGGAACGGACGGGACCGTGCCGGATACATCGCGAAGAGCATATAGTTTGCCGTCCGCAGGCGCGAGATCCATGGTTTGGCCGGTGAGCACAAGACCCACACCCCCGAGCTGACGCTTGAACTCGTCGATGGAGAGGTCCGTTCGAAATCCCGGAAAGGATTCCATCTTGTCGAGCGTTCCCCCAGAGAAGCCCAGGCCGTGGCCCGACATCTTACCCACCGGAACACCGCATGCGGCCACGATCGGCTCTACCACCAAGGTGGTCTTGTCCCCCACTCCACCGGTGGAGTGTTTGTCGACCGCTAGTGGGACAACCCCTGTCAGATCCAACTGTTCGCCCGAGGCCACCATGGCCATGGTCAGATCGGTGCTCTCGCGCGGGGTCATACCATTAAGCAGCACCGCCATCGCCCACGCAGAAGCTTGATAATCTGGGATCTCGCCGGCCGTAAATCCGGAGATGAAGAACTCGATTTCTTCTGTGGTGAGCTCTCCGCCATCGCGCTTCTTGCTTATTACGTCTACAGCCCGCATGATGTGGCGATTATACAGCCGAGCATGGGTCCGGTCAGACCGGCACGCACACTGTGAGTTTGCCAGGTTCGGAATCACAGTGCGGCTTGCTATAATCCTCTCAATATGACAAAAGCTGATTTGCTTCTCAAGAACGCACATGTCGTCACTATGGACGATTCCTTCCAGTTGATCCCGGATGGAGCCGTAGCCATCAATGACGGAGAAATCGTTGCCGTGGGTTCCACTCGGGATCTGCTGGCTGAATTTGAAGCTAAGGAAGTCCACGATTGTGAGGGCAAGACGATGATTCCGGGCATCGTCAATGCCCATACTCATGCGGCAATGACCTTGCTGCGCGGATTGGCGGACGACCGTCGGCTTGACGTTTGGCTGTTGGGCTACGTGATGCCTGTAGAACGCGAATTCGTCACTCCCGATTTCTGCCACCTCGGCACGCTAATCGCCTGCGCAGAGATGATTCGCGGTGGCACGACCTGTTTCGCAGATTTGTATTACTTTGAAGACACTGTGGCCGAGGCCGTTGACGAGGCCGGGATGCGCGCAGTTCTCGGCCAATCAATTCTCAAATTCCCTACTCCCGACGCCGATTCTTTCGAGGACTCGCTTGCATATACCCGCGACTTCCTTCAGCGATGGAAGGATCATCCGCTTGTCGTTCCTTCCGTCGCCCCCCACGCTGCCTATAGTTGCACGGAGGAAATCCTTATAGCATGCACGGAGTTGGCGATCGAATTCGACGCCCCCCTGCAAATTCACATTTCGGAGAGTCGCCAGGAAGTGGAAAATTGGCGGAAAGCCTATGGGATGCCCGTTGTTCCCTGGCTCAAGAAGCTCGGCCTACTTGAGGCCAAGGTACTGGCGGCACACTGTACACACATCGATGAGGGAGAGATTCACTCGCTACAAAATGCAGGTTCTGGGGTATCGCACAATCCATCGGCTAATCAGAAACTCGCTTCTGGATTTGCTCCTGTGAAAGAGATGCTGGAGGGTGGGCTAAACGTCGGTATCGGGACCGATGGTCCGGCGTCAAATAACGATTTGGACATGTTTGAAGAAATGAGGCTGGCGAGTTTTGCGCCCAAATCCCTCTCGGAAGATCCGACTGCGGTTCCAGCCTGGCAAACCCTTGCGATGGCCACAAAAATGGGTGCGAAGGCTCTCCATGTCGATCACTTAATTGGTTCTTTGGAAATAGGAAAGCGCGCGGATATCGTTCTGATTGATCTCAATACCATTCATTCCACGCCGCAGTTTACCCATGACCCGCTGGAGGTTTACTCACGAATTGTGTACTCCGCGAAATCGACCGATGTTACTGATGTCATGGTGGATGGAAAATGGCTGCTGCAGGAAGGTGTGCTCTTGACTCTCGAACCTCGAAAGCTAATCAGATCGTCGTCCGAAAATGCGACGAAAATTTCAGCCTTCTTGATAGAACGCGAGGATTCGGTCCTATCCAAGCTCGTTGCAATCGGCGGAGCCGAGCAGGAAGAAAGCTATGAAGTGCAGATCAAGGTTCGGTTGTCAGATCCCGAGGCTCTGATCGAAATAATCCAATCCGAACCCATCAAGATTGAGCGTTCCGTTCGCTATTGGGAATTCGATACCTATTACACATTTTATGATCCGAGCCAGGGACGTTTGAGATACAGAGAAGATGAATTTGTTGATCTCAATTCAGAAGTCTCCAACGTTCGCGAGCGGTTGACCTTGATTGGTCCTGCGGCTGAGCACGAATACCTGGGTTCGGTTCTTCTCTCTCGCTCTCGATTCATTGCGCCCGCAACGCATAGCGAACGCTTCTATCGCGAATACTTCGACCCGAGCCATGAGTTCCAGATTCACAAAGATCGTCTTCGCTGGCTGGTCCGTTTTAAAGACAATGAGTTCTTCATCAATATCGACAAACTCATTCAGCCTGCAACCGATGGTCACTTTCTCGAAATCAAGGCCCGTACCTGGTCACGAAGAGATGCGGAGGAGAAAGCGGAGTTGATTCTGGAATTGCTCGAAACCCTCGGCCTTCAGGATGCGGAAGAAGTCAAGCAGGAGTACCCGGATCTCCTCTATGACATCGCACAATAGGTCAAGGTCTATCTTTGTTCAAGAAAGAAGGCGCCCAGCAAGGCGCCTTTCATTTTCACGCAGCGGCAAGAGCTAATCGTCCAATTTTCTCAGTCGCTGCTGCCACTCATACAGTAGGTTAAGCGCCTCCAGCGGCGAAAGCTCTTCGATTGAGAGGGCTTCGAGGTCGTCGAGAATTGGATTCCCGCTAGCAAAGAGCGGCATTTGAGAGGAGGGCGAAGCTCGATCTTCGTCCCCCTGCTCCTCCAGCTCAAGCAGCAATTCTTGAGCACGCTGAATTACCCCGCGCGGCAGTCCCGCCAGCTCAGCCACATGAATTCCGTACGATTTATCTGCTCCGCCTGGGATGATTTTGTGAAGGAATACGACCTTTCCCCGCTCCTCGCTCACCGCCACGTTGTAGTTGCGCACTCCGGGAAGGCTCTCCGCCAGCCTGGTCAGTTCGTTGTAATGGGTTGCTACGAGCGCTCTGGATCGCAAGCGTGGATGGCTGTGAATGAATTCGACTACCGCCCAGGCGATTGACAGACCGTCGTAGGTGCTGGTTCCCCGGCCAATCTCATCCAGGATGAGCAGGCTTCGTTCGGTAGCATTATGTAATAAATTGGCGGTCTCAAGCATTTCGACCATGAAAGTCGATTGGCCGGCGTGGATCTCGTCTTGCGCACCAATGCGAGAGAAGATGCGGTCGGCCAATCCAATCTTCGCCGATTCCGCAGGCACGAAACTACCCATCTGAGCCATCAGCACGATTATTGCCACCTGACGTAAATAGGTCGACTTGCCAGACATATTAGGGCCGGTGATGACCCGTATGCGCTCACCATCCTCGAGCACGGAGTCGTTCGGCACAAACCTCGGCATGAATTGCTCTACTACGGGGTGCCGGCCCTCACGGATCTCAAGCGCCTGCCCCTCGACAACTTCCGGGCGTACCCAACCTCGCTTGGCTGCCGTCTCGGACAAACCAGCAAGTGCATCGATCTCACCAATTGCGCGTGCGGTCGCCAATAATCGCGTGGCGCTCTCGCCAACCCGAGCCGAGAGATCGACAAACAGCGATCGCTCGAGGCTCCGAATTTCCTCTTCCGCCGACAACACGCGGCTCTCGTAGTCCTTCATTTCAGGCGTGATATACCGTTCCGCATTGACCAGTGTCTGCTTGCGAATGTAACTGTCCGGCACGCGTTCGGCGTTGGCTTTAGTGACCTCTATGTAATATCCAAAAACCTTGTTGTAGCCGACCTTAAGACTGTTGATTTCGGTATGTTCGCGCTCATGAGCTTCAAGGTTTGCAATCCATTCGCGCGCCTCGCGTGAGGCCTCAAGCACGCCATCCAACTCACTTGAATAGCCATTTTTGATCACCCCGATTTGATTCAGCGTCGCAGGTGGATCATCCACCAGCGCAACCTCCAGCTCATTCAGAACTTCGGCACACGGGTCGAGACGGTCTCCAAGCTCACCCAGCTCCCCCTTGCCCAGTTGCTCTTTGAGCGCCGGGATCATCTTCAAGGCCTGTCGCATAGCATCTAGATCTCTTGGCGTGGCGACGCCAGCACCAGCGCGATTTGTGATCCGCTCGAGATCAGGAAATCCCTTGAGCTCGCTTCGAAGCTCTGAGCGCAGGAGGCCGTCTTCGAAGAGAGTCTGGACCTTTGCCGATCGGGATAGGATTCGAGACTGATCAACCAGTGGACGATTTACCCAGCGGCCAATGGTCCGGCGACCCATCGCAGAAACTGACGCGTCAAGCACGCCTAGCAGCGAGCCATCCATTTTTCCGGTTCGAATGGTCTCAGTCAGTTCAAGATTGCGTCGGGTGGCCGGGTCCAGAACCATGAAATCGGTGGTTGAGTAAGTTGAAAGACCTGTAAGCAAGGCAAGCGCTGCGGCCTGGGTCTCCTTTAGGTAATGCACGATTCCGCCTGCCGCTCGGACTGCAAGTGGCATCCCGTTCAGGCCATATCCGTCGAGGTGACTGACTCCCAAATGGGCCTTGAGATCCTCCTCGGCCGCATCCTGAGAAAAGTGCCATTCGGATAGCGGCGTGAGGTGGCCGGTATGAGAATCTCCCAACTCGATGGATTCCGGATAAATGATCTCAGCAGGCGCGAGCCGATGCAATTCCTGCCGAATTGCGCTTGCAGGATCCTGGGAATCGATTTGCGTAGCGGCAAATTCACCGGTGCTTACATCTACATAGGCTATTCCGACCCGTGAGCCATCCAAAACAACCGCGACCAGATAGTTATTAGCATCGCTCGGGAGCAGGCCGGGCTCCAATACTGTGCCGGGGGTGACCACTCGAACGACCTCTCTTGGGAAAAGTCCCTGCACCGGCCCATTGCCGATCTGTTCGCAAATTGCAACGTGATACCCCTTATCGATCAGCCGCATCAGGTAATTTTCTGCTGCGTGATGAGGGATGCCGGCCATCGGCACGCGGTCGCCCTTAGCCACGTTGCGAGAGGTAAGTACGATATCGAGCTCCTGGGAGGCGATTTCCGCGTCGTGATCGAACGTCTCGTAAAAGTCCCCGAGTCGAAAGAAGAGAATCGCGTCCGGGTATTGGCGCTTGATTTCTAAGTACTGCTTTCGAACCGGCGAGAGCTTCATTAGCCAGCATTCTAATCTCTCCGAAACGACCGTGATAAGATTCGCCGGGCCATCGGAGACGCCTTCCTCCCTCTCGATCATTTTCTTCCTACGACCATGAATTTCTTTAGACGAACTGGCGTTTGGCAAGGAAGCCTTGCCTTCGCGATCTTGCTACTGGGAGCATGTGCCACCGAACCGACTGGTCTGCGCGAGCTTACCTACGGGCTGACGCTGGCTCCAACCGGAATCGATCCGCATATCAATGCTTCTGTTGAGCTCGGGATCCCTCTGACTTCCGTCTACGACACTTTGATTTTCCAAGACTCCGATTCGGGCGAGTTTGTGCCCGGATTGGCCACAGATTGGTCCATTTCACCAGACGGGCTGGTCTACACGTTTACGCTGCGTGAAGACGTTGAGTTTCACGACGGCACTCCGTTTGACGCGGAGGCGGTCAAGGCCAATATCGACTACGTGATGAATCCGGACCATCGTTCCCAGAAGGCCGCAGCAATGCTGGGACCGCTTGAAAACGTCGCAGTTCTAGGGTCGCATGAGGTCAAGTTCCATTTGGATCGTCCTTATGCCCCACTCCTCGATTCCCTGTCCCAGGTATATCTGGGCATGGCATCACCAAGCGCGCTTGAGGAATGGGGACCGGTGGATTATCAGTTTCATCAGGTGGGAACCGGCCCTTTCCGTTTCGTTGAGTACCTTCCCAACGATCGGCTCGTGCTGGAGCGAAATCCTGATTACGCATGGGCGCCGGAAATCTATCGCCGGGAAACACCGGGCGTTGACCGGATCACATTTCGATTCTTTGAGGACCCGGCTACTCGCGCCCTGGCGCTAGAGGGCGGCCAGGTGGATGTCATTGGCGAGCTCCCGCATCATGAGGCGGATCGGATGGACGAGATGTCCGAGTTCGATGTCGATCCCGTATTAATCCCAGGCCAGCCGCTTCAGCTCATCTTTAACACTGAGCGCTCACCCACCGACGATGCTGGGGTTAGGGAGGCGCTGGTGATCGGCGTCGATCGATCCAGAATCGTGAACACCGTCTTTGGTGGAAATTCGCCGACAGCGGTGGGCCCGTTGGCAGCCAACACCTTCGGATTTGCAGAAGAAGCCGCCTTTCCCGAGTACGATCCTGCGATCGCGGCAGGACTGCTCGAAGCCGCCGGCTGGATTCTTCCGGAGGGCGAAAACGTCCGCAGTAACGGAGACACCGAGTTGAAATTGGATCTTGTTGTCCCCCCGTGGGGATCAAATCCGGAAGTCGGACAGCTGGTGGCATCCGCCTGGGAGCAGCTCGGCGCGGACGTATCGTTGACTGTGGCGCCCGGCTTTGGTCCTTTAAATGAAGCGCGCGCGGAAGGTGAATATAGCGCCATCGGAATGAATTCATTCGGAACCGATCCGGATTTGCTTCGCCCTTTCTACGATTCCGACGGATTCTTCAACTGGAGCGGCTATCGAGACCTGGGGCTTGACGGGCTGCTTAAGGCAGGCGCAGAATCTGTCGCATCGCCGGAGCAACGCGAGCAGTTCTATCAGGAATTCGCTGAGCAGGTGCGAGACGCGTGGCTGATCCTGCCAGTTCGCGATTACGTGAATTTGGTTGGATCTAGCCAACGAGTGGAAGGACTTCACTTCTCTTCTCAAGGATGGTTTCCCTACCTGAACGATCTAGAACTACAGCCTTAATCGCGTTTGGACGGCGGTTGTCCGGAGGGCTGCTTACCGCCCTCGCGGCCATTACTCTGACCTTCTTCGCGCTGCGGCTTGCGGCCGGAGATCCGGTGGCAAGCCTACTTTCGCAGGGGCTCACGACTCCAGAGCAAGCCGAGACCGTGCGGCGCAGTCTCGGATATCACCTCCCCATTCTCCAGCAGTATCTTTTCTTCCTTGGAAACTTAGTCCGCGGGGATCTCGGCGTTTCCTTGTATTCTGGGCAGCCAGTCTCGGCCATCATCGGATCGCAGTTGGCAAGCACGCTCCAGCTAGCACTGGTCAGCCTGGCAATTGCGTTGCCACTGGGGATTCTTTTAGGCTCTGCCAGCAGTTGGAAATCCCGACCCGCGGCTCAGCGTTCCGCAACCACCCTTTCCGGTCTTGCCACATCGCTCCCCGTTGCGACGACCGGAGTCATCAGCTTGCTGATCGTGAGTCTGTTGGCACGCGGGCAAGTTCGCGGTGTACAGCTATGGTTGCCAGCCCTGGTGCTGGGATTTGCGGCTTCGGGGCCTTTTGCCCGCGCAGTACATTCCGGACTCGAATCCACCCTGAGTTCCCCTTTTATTCTGGCGGCGAAAGCACGCGGCCTGAATCGAACCCGGAGGATGTACTGGCATGCCTTGCGTCCTGCACTGCCGGCCGCGATTGCATTGATCGCACTGGAGGCGGCCTTTTTATTCGCGGGCGCCGTGGTGACTGAAACCGTTTTCTCCCGCCCGGGTCTGGGGAGAACACTGGTGAGCTCCATTCTCCAGGCAGATTTCCCTGTCGCCCAGGGGATCGTCGCACTCGCCGCCGTTCTATATGTCGGTAGCCAGGTTGTAGCCGATGGACTCGGATGGATTTTGGATCCTCGACTCCGGGAGGGGAGGTAAATCCGTGGGGAGGCGGCTGGCGATAATCTGGTTGGTAGCGATTACGGGAATTGCGCTCCTGGCTCCATGGCTGAGCCTGAATCCACCGGGGCAATCATTATTTGAACCGCTAGCGCCTCCCGGGAACGGCTTGCCTCTGGGAGCAGACGCGCTCGGAAGAGACTTCCTTGCAAGGATGATGTATGGCGCTCGACTTAGCCTTCTGCTCACCGGGCTCGCAGTCACAGTCACACTGATTCTCGGCGGCTTAGCCGGATTTTCGGCTGCAATCGTTGGAGGCCGATTTGAGTCGGGCGTCAATTGGCTATCGAATGTGCTGCTAGCTATTCCCGGCCTGTTGCTGGCGATGTTATTTGTTGCGGCCTGGGGGCCCGGCATCGCGGCGGTTGTCCTGGCAGTCGGAATCGGGTTCGCACCGAGTTTCGGAAGGGTCACAAGAACTATCGTCGCTAAGCTGATGGGAGAGGGATATGTCATGGCCGCCCAGGCTAGCGGTGGTAACAGTCTTTGGATTACATCCCGTCACCTGCTGCCCAATTCCCTGCCACAACTGGCTTCATACGCTGGAACGTACGTGGCATGGGCATTCTTGGGAGTGACCACGCTAACTTTCCTTGGGCTTGCTGGAGACCCTTCGATCCCTGAGTGGGGTGCGCTCTTGGACAGCAGCCGGTTACACCTCCAGTCTGCTCCGCGGCTTGCGGCCGCCCCGGCGTTGGCGATCACGCTTACGGTACTGGCGGTCCACGCCATCGCGAAGAAAGACCCCCTGGCTTGAGACTTACCCCCTGAAATAAGACAACGGGGGCGCCCGTCGCCCTTGTGGCTTCCACGCAACGAGCTCTTTGTTTTACTAGTCTCGACCGACAAACTGCGCATTTTGGGTACAGAGGCAGCACTACTTTGGCGCGTGGCGCGTCGTTTTGGTATGCTCGCACGTAATGTTAATCATCATTCTCATCGGGCTGGCCCTGATCTTCGATTTCCTCAACGGCATGCACGATAGCTCCAACATCGTGGCTACCGTGATTTCATCCAGAGCCCTGCGTCCAAGAGTGGCCCTGGGATTGGCCGCCATCTCAGAGTTTATTGGCCCTTTCCTGTTCGGCGTCGCGGTAGCTACGACGATTGGTAATGACTTGCTTGAATCAGAAGCGATCACCCAGACGGTCGTTGTGGCCGCCCTGGTGGCAGCCATCCTATGGAACTTGATCACCTGGTATTTTGGATTGCCTTCCTCCTCATCCCATGCTCTGATCGGCGGCCTCCTGGGGGCTGCCATCATCGCGGCCGGAATTGGGGTCGTGAAAGTCGACGGTCTGCTGAAAATCGTCCTGGCCCTCCTGTTGTCGCCACCCCTGGGATTTCTTACAGCATTCTTGTTTATGCGTCTCACGCTATGGGCCGCGCGAGGATCGACACCGAATATCAATACCGGCTTTCGACAAATGCAGATTCCAACCCTCATCGGTCTGGGACTTAGCCACGGAACCAACGATGCTCAGAAGACCATGGGTGTGATCGCACTTGGCCTGTTGACCGCCGGAATCACTGACTCTTTTATTATTCCGACTTGGGTGATCTTCGTCAGCGCCGGAGCGATCGCGTTAGGCACCTTGCTAGGCGGATGGAGATTGATCCGCACTCTGGGAGGCAAGATCTACAAGGTGCGACCGATCCATGGGTTTACTTCCCAGATTTCGGGAGCTGGGGTGATTCTCGGCGCTTCCATATGGGGGGGACCCGTTAGCACTACCCAGGTTATGAGCTCAGCAATTGTAGGCGCTGGTGCCGGAGAGCGTGTCAATAAAGTTCGCTGGAACGTCCTGCGGGACATGGTCTACGCTTGGGCGCTGACGATTCCTATCACTGCCATTATCGCCGCAATCGCTTACCTGATATTGGCCCAGATACCCCTCTAATCAGCTTTGAGCCAGGTTCGGATGCGGTCAATCAATCGGCTCGCAAGATCTGGGCGGACTTGATTCCACTCAATACCCGGGTCATCGACCTTAAACCAGTTGGCCTGCCGGCGCACAAACTGACGCGTTAGGCGCCGCATCTCCGCCACCGCTTCCTCTAATGTCCCATTGCCGCGCAGATAATCTCCGATCTGACGGTACCCGATTGCGGACATTGGCGGATGATCCGGCTCAATTCCACGGTTCAGCAGTGCCTGCACCTCCGCAACCAGTCCGCGATCCAGCATTTGGTCGATTCGGGCATCGATGCGTCTATACAGCTCTTCCCTCGGAAGATTGAGTCCCAGTTTAAGGACCCGATAATTGGGCGGATTGGACCGGCGCTGCTCGCTGAGCGGACTCCCGGTGAGTTCATAGACTTCGAGCGCTCGCGCAACCCGGCGAACATTGGCGGGGTCGATGGTGCTGGCGGATTGGGGATCTACAGCTTCGAGCTGGGCATGTAGGGCAGACGCTCCTTGTTCGGCAGCAATGCCCTCGAACTTGCTTCGGAGAGAATCGTCTGGGGACCTTGGTGGAGGGAGCCAGCCCTCCAGGATGGCGCTCACATATTGACCGGTTCCCCCGACGAGAAGGGGCAACCGATTCCGATTATGAACCGCCGCGATTGCCTGGTCCGCAGCTTCTTTGAACTGAGCCAGGCTCCAGCTCTCCTCTGGCTCAGCGATATCAATTAGGTGGTGTGGAATTCGCGAGAGTTGCTCGGTGCTAGGCTTCGCCGTGCCAATATCCATCCCACGATAGATGAGCCGCGAGTCAGCAGAGACAATCTCTCCATCCAAGGCTTCGGAGATCTCAATGCCCGTTTCGGTCTTTCCGACCGCGGTGGGACCGACAATTGCGATGAGCGCATGAGCTCGACCCGGCATCACTCCTATCCCTCCACCGCCGAGACAATATGCTCGAGCCGGATCACCGCTCCATCGTCCTCCATATCTATCGCCACGACATCGATTCGCCAATCAGATTCCTGGCGGTCTGTGGCGTTGAGATAGGCGTACGCGGTTTGCACCAGCTTCTCGCGTTTCGAACGCGTGATCGACTCCTCCGGCGAACCATATTTCTGGCTGCGGCGGGCTTTGACTTCAACGAAAACGATCTCCTCACCTTGTGCGGCGACAAGATCCAACTCACCTTTCTGCCATCGCCAATTTCGGTCTAGGATTTGATAGCCAAGGCCTGCAAGGTGTGCTTCAGCAGTCCTCTCTCCGTGCATTCCGAGCTCTTTGGGTGTCAGGTGAGGCGTCACAGGGGTTGTATTCACTTCGTGCTAACGATGAATGCGGTTGACAGCCAGCTTAACACAACATTAGAATGTGGCATTGACTTTATAGCGGCCGGGACCTCCTTGGCCGCGAAGTCGCCGGCTGCGCAGTGCAGAATAAGCGGTGAAGAGGAGGAGAAACGCCGAAAATCTTTCAATTCCAACGTAACTCAAGACTTGGCCAAGTAATAATGTAACAAACGGATATCCTGAGGAGGAGGAACCATAGATGAATCGCAAAGTTCTTATGTTTGGCGGCCTGGTGGTGCTTGCCTTAGCGCTAAGCGCCTGCGGCGCCGCAGCTTTTGAGTGTGATGATCCGGTGGGGTGCGTAAGCTACGGACCCGATGAGCCGGTACACCTCGCATCGATGCTGACCATCTCCGGGGCGACCGCCTTTTTGGGCGAGGACTCGAATGGCGGCATCGAAATCGCGCTTGACGATCGAGGCCGGGAACTGCTGGGTCACGAGATTGTACTGACGAGAGAGGACTCGCTGTGCAGCGCTGAAGGTGGACAAACTGCTGCTACCAAAGTAGCCTCTGATCCCACGATCGTGGGCGTTGTTGGCACCAACTGCTCCAGTGCAATGACGGCTGCCATGGACACCCTGACGGGTGCCGGGCTGTCCATCATCTCACCTTCCAATACTGCCCCTGCTTTAACGCTTGAGGGTCAGACATGGAAGGAAGGCTACTTCCGAGCTTGCCATACAGACTTGTTCCAGGGCAAGGTCGCGGCAGAGTTTGCCTACAACGAGCTTGGTGCTCGATCTCTCGCCACGATCCATGACGGCAGCCCGTATGCAGATCAGCTGCAGCAGGTGATGGCGGCAGTGTTCGAGGAGCTGGGTGGCACGGTGACGTTTCAGGGCGCAGTCAATGTCGGCGACACCGACATGCGCGCGGTACTGACATCGGCAGCCGCCGATTCCCCTGACGTGCTTTACTTCCCAATCTTCCAGCCGGAAG
>Ga0255056_10000361_pt1 | contig 13249 bp, 14 predicted proteins | sample Cases_109_1_MG_FD_183639 | JGI IMG/M metagenome (GOLD analysis project Ga0255056, IMG submission 183639) | Seawater microbial communities from Amundsen Gulf, Northwest Territories, Canada - Cases_109_1 | ecosystem: Environmental > Aquatic > Marine > Gulf | place: Canada: Northwest Territories... | reverse complement strand
TCAGCGACAAATCCGGTGGTGACTGGCCAAACCAGCGCCTGGCATCGTCCGCCGGCATCGACGCGACGATTGGCTCGAAGGGTCTTTCCGCGTTGAACATCAGGTTATTCATCACCTGGTCCTCGGTGAGGTCCAGACCACGCGCAATAGTATTGAAACGCACATATTCCGCTGAATGACACCCAGAGCAGTAATTCATGAAGTTGCGCACGCCACGCTGCAATGACTGAATATTGTCGACGTCATTGCCGGCCGCGTCGAGTTCAACGTCGCCGCCTGCCGCGATAGCGCCAGCGGTGGTCAGACAGGCGACGAGCGCCACGACTACCCTGTTCACGGTGTGTTTTATCAAATTCGTATGCCGAAATGGCCGGAACTCTCTCGAGTCACGCATGATAGACCACCCTGTCGGGTTCCGGCTTGGTCTTGTCGATGGCGGTGTAATATGGCATCAACAGGAAAAATCCGAAATATATGACAGAGAAAAACCGCGCCAAATATACATACGCAGTTTCCGCTGGCATCACACCAAGCTTGCCGAGCGAGATAAAACTTATCGCGAATAAGGTCAGCGCAAGTTTGTATATCCAGCCGCGGTAACGAATCGAATTGACCCTGGAGCGGTCCAGCCACGGCAGGAAAAATGGCAGCATCACCGCCGCGCCCATCATCATCGCGCCCCAAAGCTTGTCAGGAACTGCGCGCAAAATTGCGTAAAAAGGCGTGAAATACCAAACAGGCGCAATATGTTCCGGTGTTGCGAGCGTGTTGGCGGGTTCAAAGTTCGCGTGCTCGAGGAAGTAACCCCCCATATCCGGCGCAAAAAATACGACGAACGAAAACAGCATCAGGAACACGATGATATAGACCAGGTCCTTGCTCGTGTGGTAAGGATGAAAAGCGACCCCGTCCAGCGGTACACCATCCGGTCCCTTGTGATCCTTGATCTCGATGCCGTCCGGGTTATTGGAGCCGACGTGATGCAATGCAACGATATGCACGAATACCAGTCCAATCAGGGCCAGTGGCAATGCAATAACATGCAAGGCAAAAAAGCGGTTGAGCGTTATGTCGGATATCGAGTAGTCGCCGCGAATAATCTCGACCAGCGCCTCACCGATCACCGGAATCGCGCCAAACAGCGAAATGATGACCTGGGCGCCCCAGTACGACATTTGGCCCCAGGGCAACAGATAGCCGGCAAATGCCTCTGCCATCAGCACCAGGAAAATCAGCATGCCGATGATCCAGATCAGTTCGCGCGGTTTCTTGTAAGAGCCGTAAAGAAGCCCGCGGAACATGTGCAGGTAAACAATAAGAAAGATGAACGAAGCCCCGGTCGAGTGCATGTAACGAATCAACCAGCCCCACTCTACGTCGCGCATTATGTACTCGACTGACGCGAAGGCCTCTGCCGAAGCCGGCTTGTAATTCATGGTCAGAAATATTCCGCTGAATATTTGCATCACCAAAACGACCATCGCCAGCACACCGAAGACGTACCAGATGTTGAAATTCTTCGAGGCGTAGTACTCGGTTGCGTGAAGTTTTATCGACTCCGTAAACGGAAAACGATCGTCGATCCACTTCAGCAATCCGCCCTTCTCAACACCAACTTCCGCTTCTACGCGCGCCATTACGATACTCCTGAATCGACGCCGATCATGATCAATTCGTCAGTTACAAATCGGTAAGGTGGAACTCGCAAATTCTTCGGTGCAGGCACGCCCTTGTACACACGTCCCGAAAGATCAAATTTGGAACCGTGGCAGGGGCAGAAAAATCCGCCGGACCAATTTGGCCCCATGACACCTACCTCAAACTCCGGCAGCGGTGCACATCCCAAATGTGTGCAGGTACCCTCAATCACCAGAAACTCCGGTTTGACCGATCGATAATCGTTAACGGCATATTCGGGCTGCTGTTCAACAACCTCTGAATCGGGATCTGCCAGCAAATGGCGAGACCTGTCAAGGCGTTCCAACATGCCATCGTCGCGACGCAACACATAGACCAGCCGTCCACGCCACATGACGCGGATCATCTCACCCGGCTCCAGGGAGCCGATCGGCACCTCCACCGGGGCACCCAGAGCCTGCGCACGAGCGCTGGGCTTTAGCGACGCCATGAATGGAATTGACGCGGCACCCGCACCGACAATGCCGGTGACAACTGTTGCAACAGTTAGAAAATGACGTCTGTTGCGATCAACGTCGTCGGTCATGTAAAACTCCCATGCAACAGTGTTTCAAGAGCCGTCATAGTCATTCGCGATGAGATAGGTGGTTTCAGGATCTGCTCGCAATGCGCTGCCTGCACCCCTGATGTGACGATCCAGCACTCACTTATGATTTCACAGCCTCTTAAATCTGCGCGTTTTTTGCTTTAAACGAAAGCTGGTAGATTTGCAGCAGACCCTTATTGCCGTCAGGATGGCGACAATTACGGGGCTGTGTGCGGAACCAACGCGGCATTATACACGGGGCCGCTCAATATTGGCTAGGCATCTTGGGCACTGGTGCCACTCGATGCGACATGCCAGCAACAGAACCGGTCACGTGGCAAGCCTGGGAATACTGGTGGCTCGAATAAAGTCAATTCTGATTTTCTTGTTGCAGTCGGCAGTAGTCGGACTGGCGGCGGCCTTTGTCCTGGTGTTAATGCGCCCGGAATTGCTGCCGGTTGGCGCAGGCCAGAGATCGGCGGGCTCGCCGGCGAGCTACGCTGACGCGGTCGATATCAGCGCCCCTGCTGTCGCCAACGTGTACACGCGAAAACTGCAGCGCGACGGCAATCTCGCCGACAGCAACGATACCAATCGGGCCAAGATCAGCACCGGCATTGGCTCAGCGGTCATCATCGATCCCGAGGGCTACCTGGTCACCAATTATCACGTCGTCGCCGACGCCACCGAAATCCGCGTGCAGCTTGCCGACGGCCGGTTCGCGAATCCCATCAAAGTCGGCGACGACCCTGAAACTGACATTGCCGTCCTCAAAGTCGATCTGGGTGTTCTGCCGGCGATCCCGATGGGGCGGTCCAGCGAATTGCGCATCGGTGATGTCGTGCTGGCGATTGGCAATCCCTACGGCCTGACGAAAACGGTCACCCACGGAATCGTCAGTGCGACCGGCCGCGGATTGCTGGGGCTGATGACTTTCGAGAATTTCATTCAAACTGACGCGGCGATCAACGAAGGAAATTCAGGCGGTGCGTTAATTAACAGCACGGGCGAACTGGTCGGCATCAATACTGCAGTCCTTGCCCAGGACGCGGGAACGGAAGGGATTAGTTTCGCGATTCCCGTAGACCTGGTCCGCGGCGTTGTTGATGAAATAAAGCGAAATGGCAGGGTCATCCGCGGCTGGGTCGGACTGCTGCCCGACGATTTGACGCGCGCGGAAAAGGAGGCGCGCGGCCTGGATCCGAACACCGGCATCATACTGACGCGCGTTTACGAAGACGGCCCGGCCGCCGCGGCCGGGCTGCTGCGCGATGATGTCGTACTTGCCATTGATGATGAGCCGATCCGATCGAGTCAGCAGGCCTTGCTGCTGGTCGCTGCAATGCAGCCTGGCGATGAAGTCGAGGTTATTGCATGGCGGGGCGGGCAACGGTTTTCGGCGGTAGTGACGGTTGTCGAGCGCGTCGGGCGACCACCGGATTAAGGGCAATACCTTAAGCCGCAAATAACTATTGGGCGATCATCGACAGGCAAAGTCGCGTATATCGCAATCTGATGTTTGCTTGCCGGCGCGATTGCCATTCTGGCGATATTGCGCATGATTCAGCGCGGCACGCGCCGAATGGCGGCACCGAGCTTGTGCAGTTTCTCTTCAATCCGCTCGTAGCCACGATCGACATGGTAGATCCGATCGACAAGCGTTTCGCCTTGTGCGGCGAGGCCTGCCAATACGAGGCCTGCAGACGCGCGCAAATCCGTTGCCATTACCGGCGCCGCCGACAGTTTTTCCACTCCGCTGATGGTTGCTTTGTTCCCCTCAATCCGGATCTGCGCGCCCATGCGCTGCAACTCAAGCAAATGTTGAAATCGATTCTCGAAAACCGTCTCTGTAACTGTTCCGGTTCCCTCGGCCATAGCATTCATCGCGCAGAACTGTGCCTGCATATCGGTGGGAAATGCCGGATACGGCAGCGTCTTGATATCGACCGCCGTGGGGCGCCGTCCGTGCATGTCCAGCGAGATCCAGTCATCTCCGGTTTCGATCGTCGCGCCGGCTTCGGCAAGTTTGATCAACACGGCTTCAAGACAATTCGGTGCCGCTTTTCGCAACATGACCGATCCGCCTGTCATCGCAGCGGCAACGAGATACGTGCCACTTTCAATGCGGTCGGGTAGTACTTCGTATTGCGTTCCGCCGAGTTCATCAACACCTTCAACGCGAATAGTGGCGGACCCCGCACCCTCAACTTTGGCGCCCATCGAATTCAGAAAATTAGCAAGATCAGCAACTTCCGGCTCGCGCGCTGCATTTTCAAATACGCTGACACCGTCGGCCAGTGCAGCAGCCATCATCAAATTCTCTGTTCCGGTGACAGTTACCGTATCGAAAACAATGTGCGCACCCTTCAGGCGGGTTGCGCGGGCCCGGATGAAACCGTTTTCCACAACAACCTCGGCGCCCATCGCCTGCAACCCCGCCACATGAAGATTGACCGGACGCGCACCAATTGCGCAACCACCGGGCAACGATACGTCTGCCTCGCCAAAGCGCGCAACCAGCGGGCCCAGCACGAGAATTGACGCGCGCATTGTTTTTACCAGTTCGTATGGCGCGCGTCGGTTCGTCACGGTGCCGGCATCTACCCGTACGCTCAACTTGTCGTCGAAGGTCACCTGCACGCCCATACTCTGCAGCAACGTAATGATTGTCGCGACATCGTTGAGATGTGGCACGTTTAAAATCGTTACCGGCTGCGTCGCGAGCAGTGTGCCCGCCAGGATGGGCAGCGACGCATTCTTGGCGCCGGATACCGTTATCTCGCCTGAAAGCCGGGCACCGCCCTTGATCAGTAGCTTGTCCACAATTTATCTGGCCTGCAATTCGGCCCATTCGCCACGTGTATGAGCACGAATTGACATGGCATGAATTTCGTTGCCCATAAGTGAACCCAGGCACTGATAAACCAGTTGATGGCGCGCCAGCGGACGCTTGCCGTCGAAGTCGTCACTGATGACAACAGCTTCAAAATGGGTGTTGTCGTCGCTCATAACGCGTACGTCAGCCTCTGGCAGGCCATTTTCTATCAGTCGGGTGATTTCGGTTGGGTCCATTGTTACGCAGTCCTTGAGTTTGCTGGCGCCGCGCAGTGTAACAAATTCGCGTCAATGACTTGAAATTGACTGCGATTGTGTATCATTGCTTGCGCTGCGGGCAATCAGCAATAATGATGATAACCGGCCCGCCCTAATTCACTCTTAAATTTTAATACATGCTTTGGAACATATTTGAGATATCTGCTGGTCTGGCCCTGCTCATAGTAGGAGCCGACCGTTTTGTCCACGGTGCTGCCGCTACCGCGCGCAACCTCGGCGTTGCACCGTTGATGATTGGATTGACGATCGTCGCGTTTGCAACTTCGGCGCCTGAGATTCTCGTTTCAATCATCTGCATCCGCCGGCGAACCCGATCTCGCCGTCGGCAACGCTATAGGCTCGAACATCGCGAACATCGGCCTCGTTCTTGGCGCAACCGCACTCATCCATCCGATTGAACTGAATTCCGCAACGCTTCGCCGTGAGATGCCCGCGCTAATGGCCGTTTCATTGCTCACGGTCTCGCTGTTTCTGGATTCATTTCTCAGTTTGGTTGACGGATTTGTACTGCTGACGGGCCTGATTATCGTAATGGTCTGGCTGACGCGACTCGGTTTGCGATCGTCCGCCAACGACCCTATAAAAGCCGACTTCGAGGCCGAAATTCCGCTGGGTGTTCGGACCTGGGTAGCCGTTACATGGCTGTTGGTCGGGCTGATTATGCTGCTTTTCGGCGCGGAACTGATGGTGGACGCCGCAGTCGATATCGCGCGGCGTCTGGGCGTTGGCGAGGTGGTGATTGGCGTGACTTTGGTCGCTGTCGCGACCAGTTTGCCGGAATTCGCCGTTACCCTTGTCAGTGCATTTCGCGGCGAATACGGTCTTGCCATAGGCAATATCGTGGGCTCGAACATCTTCAATTTGCTCGCGGTAATCGGCATTGCCGCCGTCATCGAGCCTGCTCAACTGCCTCCGTCGGTGCTGACCCTGCATATTTTCGTAATGGTCGCTTTTACGCTGGTACTCTTCGCAATGACTTACGACTACGATGGCAAAGGCAAAATCTCCAGATTTGAGGGTTTCTCTCTTACGGCCGCCTATGTTGCCTATATCACGTATGTGGTGGTGCAAAATGTATAAACTGTCGGTTCCCGTTTGAAACCTGTTCCGCATCGGCACACGGAGCCACATTGGCAACGCCCCTGAAACCTGAGCGTCTGCTCGAACTCGCTGAAAATGTCCTGGCCATCGAAGCACGCGCCGTCGATGAATTGCGCAGCCGACTCGACGACTCATTTATCGCCGCCTGCCAACTGTGTCTCGAAATCGCCGGCCGCGTGGTCGTCACCGGCATGGGAAAATCCGGGCATATTGGCGGAAAGATCGCGGCGACTTTGGCGAGTACCGGTACGCCCGCATTTTTTGTACATCCCGCCGAAGCCAGCCACGGCGACCTCGGAATGATTACAAAACACGATTTGTTGCTTGCGATTTCCTATTCCGGCGAAACGCCTGAAGTCGTCACAATTTTGCCGCTGGTCAAACGCATGGGCGCGAAACTCATTTGCGTAACCGGCAAGCCTGAATCGACCCTGGCGCGCGTAGCAGATGTCCACCTTGACGTCAGCGTCAGCGAGGAAGCCTGCCCTCTGAATCTTGCACCCACTGCCAGTACTACCGCGACGCTTGCGATGGGCGACGCGCTGGCCGTGGCGTTGCTCGAGTCACGCGGTTTCACTGCCGAGGACTTCGCGCTTTCGCACCCAAGCGGCAGCCTCGGCAAACGGCTGCTAATGCGCGTTTCCGACGTTATGCATACAGGGACGGAAATCCCGCAGGTAACCGCGGATGTCAACCTGAGAGACGGACTGCTTGAGATGACCCGCAAGAGCTTAGGGATGACCGCTGTCGTCGATGACGATGGAATTTTACTTGGCGTATTTACCGACGGCGACCTCCGAAGGGCACTTGATAAAGGAATTGATGTCTATAAAACAGACATGCAGTCCGTAATGCATCGCGGCGGCAAAGTGACCGGCGAGAATGTGCTGGCGGCCGAGGCCGTTCGAATTATGGAAGAAAACAAAATCACCGCGCTGTTGGTTGTTGGAGATGACAATCGGCTGGTCGGAGCCTTGAATATTCACGATATATTTCGCGCGGGCCTGGTGTGAGCCGTAAAGTCGACGAACAGGCGCTGGCGAGAATTCGCCTGATTGCATTCGACGTTGATGGCGTATTTACCGACGGCCGGTTTTACCTTTCCAACGATGGAACTGAAACGAAGGCGTTTAATACTCAGGATGGATACGGTATTCGCCGCCTGCTTGGCAGCGGAATTGAGGTTGCGGTGATCAGTGGCCGCAAATCCGACGCCGTCTCACTTCGCATGCGCGAACTCGGCATACGGCACGTCATTCTTGGCTGCACGAACAAAGTAGAGGCTTTCCACGAATTGCTGAGCCAACTCGAACTCAATGCCGATCAGACGGCGTTTGTCGGCGACGACATTCCGGACTTACCATTGCTTCAAACCGTCGGCTTTTCGTTTGCGGTTGCAAATGCAGTGCAAGAAGTACGCGATAGTTGCAATTACACGACCATTGCGTTCGGAGGATCTGGTGCCGTTCGCGAAGTTTGTGATCTAATTTGCCTGGAAAGAAGTCGACTCGAGGGTAGTCGTTGAGTACAACAAATACCGCCGGCTTCATTCTGCTGTTGGTTCTCGCCGCCGGCAGCTGGTATCTCGCCGAGTCGCTGCGAAGCGACGACGACGAAATGAGCACAACTGCGCCTACTCAATCTGGTTATTATCTTAAGTCAGCGCGTATCCTGGGTACCGGCGAAGACGGTCAACTGTTGTACGAAATCGAAGCAGAATACGCAGAACAGCAGAACAACAACGAGATGGAATTTCGGAACGTCGAAATTGTCTACTCCAGCGCCGCGGCAGTGCCATGGATACTTAACGCGGACAGAGCAATAATCGATGAGGATCGGCGGCAAATCAATTTAAGTGGCCACGTTATCGCGATCAGTAATGAGGGGTTTTTGGGCGACGCAACAGAAATACGCACGCAGTATCTCGAATTGGAGCCGGATAATTTCAAAGCGCGAACCGACTCACGAGTGCAAATTCGAATTGGCGCTCGCAGCATCACCGCAATTGGCATGCTTGCGATGCTGCAAACCAACCAACTTCAATTGAAATCCAATGTCAACGGAAAATTCGCGCCATGATAGTGCCGCTCAGAAAAATAGCAGTGAGATTCGTTCCGGGAATGTCAGTCTTCAGTTTGCGGTTGCCGGCCAGCGTCGCTGTCGCGCTTTTGATTCCACTACTTCTGGTTGCAGCCCCGTCGAATGGGGAGGATTCTACTCCGGACCTGCGCTTGCCGATTTCGCTCGATGCCGACTCGACGGACTATGACGGCAAGAGTTCAATGCTACGTTTCAAAGGATTGCGCCTGTCGCAAGGAAACATCAGCGTGCAGGCGGACGAGGGTCTGGCAACCAAGCTCGATTTCGACGACAGTCTTTGGCACTTCAACGGGAATGTCATCATTGACACCGAAAACGGCCATATAGAATGTGATGCAGCCGATCTGAACTTCGCCAACCATCAATTGCAACTGGCGACGATCACCGGGTCGCCGGCATCGTTCAGAATCCAGAGAGCGGACAGCGAAGACTCCACGTATGCAGAGGCCGATCGACTCAAATATGACTTTGAACTCGGCGTCGTCAAGTTTTTAGGAAATGCCAGGATTACTGAAGGCGGGAATCAGATATCCAGCAGCTATCTCGTCTATAACATTGCCGAACAGAAAATTAACGCGCAATCGGCGGGCAGCGATGGCGAGCGAGTCAAGATCATCTACACGCCCCGGCAGGAACCGGACGCGTCGTCCGAAGACGACACCAGCGACGCACCACCGGATAACGCAGGCGGCACGCCTGACACAGCGACCGAATCGGCGGGCAGCGACGCGAGTGACATTGCGGAACAGGCAAGCGACGGAGTCAGTACTCCGTGAGTATCCTCACCGTTAGGGATATTTCCAAGAAATACAAGTTTCGGGAAGTCGTCAAGAATATATCGCTTGAAATTACCAGTGGCGAAGTTGTCGGTTTACTCGGACCTAACGGCGCCGGCAAAACGACGGCGTTTTATATGATAGTCGGGCTGGTCGCGGCGGACCGCGGCCAGATCTTGCTGGATGGACAAGACCTGACACCTTTGCCAATGCACAAGCGCTCATCGATGGGATTGGGATATTTGCCCCAGGAAGCGTCAATATTTCGCAAGCTCTCCGTCGAACATAACATTCTTGCAATTCTCGAAAATCGTGACGACCTTGATCAGCCAGGTCGGGAACAGCAACTGGACGAATTACTCGATGAATTGCATGTCGGCCATGTCCGCACCAGCCTTGGAATCAGCCTGTCAGGCGGCGAACGACGACGCGTTGAAATTGCCCGCGCACTTGCCGCCAATCCTCGATTTGTTTTGCTTGACGAACCGTTCGCCGGTGTCGATCCGATATCGGTGCTCGATATTCAGCGTATTATCAGGCACTTATCAGACCGCGGAATCGGCGTTTTAATCACCGATCATAATGTACGAGAAACCCTCGGAATTTGCGGCAGAGCCTATATACTGAATGATGGAAGTCTGATTGCATCGGGCTCACCTGATGAGATTCTGGACAATCAGCACGTCCGTGAAGTCTATCTCGGACAGGAGTTCAAACTCTGATTCACAATAGAGGCATGACAGAAAACTACCGCACGCGAAAAGGTTTCGGTATGGCGGTGATCCGGAACAACGCACCTTTATGCTGAAACCGACACTACAACTGAAACTCGGTCAGTCGTTGACGATGACACCACAATTGCAGCAGGCTATTCGCCTGCTGCAACTGCCGGTGCTCGATCTCAGTGCGCAAATCCAGGACGCGCTCGAAGAAAATATTATGCTGGAAATGGAGGATCTGCCGGATCTACCCAAGACCAGTGCCGAAACAACGGTCGAAATCGAAACCATTAAAGCGGAAGATAGCTGGCAGACCAGCTCAATGGAACGAATTCAGGACGGCGGCTGGAACGGCGAAGGGCGACCGATCAATGACTTCCCGGATGAGTCCGGACAAACGCTGCGCGAGCACCTGCTGTGGCAACTTGAATTTGAAAATTTCACGCCGCGCGAGGCCGTTATTGGAGAGGCCCTGATCGACGGAATCAACGATGACGGTTATCTCACCGTCGACCTTGATGACATCAAATACAGTGTCGGTGCCGAAGCGGACGTTCGCGACAGCGAAGTCCTGCATACATTGGAAAAAGTGCAAAAATTGGATCCGGTGGGCGTCGGCGCCCGCACTCTGGCAGAGTGCCTTGCACTGCAACTGAGACAGCTCGATCCGCAGACCGCTGGCCTGGATCTGGCCATCCGGCTCGCAAATGATCACCTGGACCTCGTCGCCAGCCAGGAATACGGAGAAATCCGCCGAACATTGCGTACCTCCGAAGACGAACTGGATAGCGCTCTGGCACTCGTACGAAGTTGCAACCCGAAACCCGGTCTGTCGGTCAGCCCACCGGCGGCACAATACGTTGTACCAGACGTGTTTGTCCGCAAGGTCGACGATCGCTGGCAGGTCGAGATTTCCGCCACGGGAATTCCCAGGCTTTCGGTTAACCAGCATTATGCACAGATTCTCAGAGGCAGTGGCGACCATGCCGCACTTCGGTCACAGCTCCAGGAAGCGCGCTGGTTGGTGCGCAGTCTGGAAATCAGACATGAAACGCTGATGAAAGTGGCCACCAGCATCGTATCGCGCCAACAAGACTTCCTCGAACGTGGCGATGAGGCGATGAAGCCGCTAGTATTGAGAGATGTCGCTGAATCCATTGGCATGCACGAATCCACGATCTCCAGGGTCACCACAAACAAATACATGCATACGCCGCGTGGCGTATTCGAATTCAAGTATTTCTTTTCAAGCCACCTGTCCACCGATGATGGCGAGGACCGGTCGTCGACATCGGTTCGCGCGAAAATACGCAAACTGGTGGGCGCAGAAAATCCGGCAAAACCGCTTAGCGACAGCAAAATTGCCAGTTTGCTGGCGGATGAAGGCATCAATGTTGCGCGACGAACCGTTGCGAAATACCGCGAGGCGTTGAAAATTGCATCGTCCAGCGATCGAAAAGCGAGAAAGCCGCGGTAACAAAATGAACACGCAATACGCCATACAAGCAAAATCGACAAAGTCGGAGGAATATTGAATCGAGCGAATATCACGTTGACAAACAGCATCAGACGCCAGCGGTAGCCGATTTCGGAGAGGGATGTTCGGCATTGTCAAATGCATAAATCGACACGGGAGAAAAATATGCAATTAAGTGTTACAGGGCAGCACATTGACGTTACTGAATCGTTGAAACACTACGTAAGCAGTAAAATCGAGAAAATTGAGAGGCACTTCGACCTCGTATCGGACATCCATTGTATTTTGAAGGTCGAGAAGCTCAGACATACGGCGGAAGCCACAGTCAGCGTCAACGGCGGAACGATATTCGCCGACTCTACAGAAGAAGATATGTACGCCGCGATTGACAGCCTGGTGGACAAATTGGATCGACAGGTTCGAAAACACAAAGAAAAGCTGGTGGATCATCATGCACGCGATATCAACAAACGCAGTTTTCTTTGATTGCATCGAAGAATATCGTGAAACATTCCCGCGAGAATATTGGAAACCCGGTTATCGTCGCGGGTTTTTTGTCTTAGGTTCTTACAACGGGTAAAGCCTGTCTAGCCATGGTATTAGAACATCTCATCAAGTCCGATAGCGTGCTGTGCAACGCGCCGGCCCGCAGCAAAAAGCATTGTTTGGAAATTCTGAGTGAGTTGCTCGCGCAGAATAATCCGGATATAGCGAGTGAAGAGATTTTCGACAAACTGATCAAACGCGAACGGCTGGGCTGTACCAGTCTTGACAAGGGTGTTGCCTTTCCGCACTGCCGGGTTAGCGGCGTAAAAAACAGTTGCGGCGCATTAATGAAGCTCTCCGAACCTGTCGACTTCGATTCACGGGACGGCCAACCGGTCGACCTGGTGTTTGGCATCATGGTTCCCAAGGAAGTCGACGCGAGCCACTATGCTGACGTAGAACTCCTGTCTACTTTTCTCAGCGATGACGCACTGCGCGCAAGACTTCGCGCCGCAACCACCAGCAGCGAACTGTTCGACTCGCTCATGATCGGTCAATACGATCCGGCGGCAGGTATAAATCAAGCGCAAACCAGCTAGCGAGGCTGGTTTGCTGCATGGTCTATTTCGACTACTCACTGAAATGCCCACTCAAACCCGACTTCTGATTGTCAGCGGCCTGTCTGGATCCGGCAAGAGTGTCGCGTTGCACGTTCTCGAGGATCTCGGTTATTACTGCATCGATAATATGCCGGCGTCGCTGCTCAAATCACTGATCTATGAAATTGCCCAGCAGAAAACGCAACCGGAAACGCGAATTGCCGTCGGTGTCGACGCGAGAAACCGGCAGAGCGATCTGGACGCCCTGCCAGGGCTAATCCGCGAACTCCAGACCGAAAATGTCAGCACGGACCTGATTTTCCTGCAGGCCAGCGACGAATCATTGTTGCAACGATACGGCGAGACACGGCGGCGCCATCCTCTCGCGGAGCGTGGCACTGAATTACGTCAGACAATCGAACGGGAGCGCCAACTGCTCGGACCTGTCATCAATGCAGCGGACCTGGTTATCGATACGTCTCGCACCAGCATCTACGAATTGGCAGATGCGATTCGTGAACGGGTTGATCGTCGCAAAAGCGATATGCTGTCCGTACTCATCGAGTCGTTCGGATTCAAACATAGCATTCCTGCCGATGCCGACTTCGTATTTGACCTGCGCTGTTTGCCGAACCCCTATTGGGTATCTGCCT
>Ga0255056_10000360_pt1 | contig 13266 bp, 8 predicted proteins | sample Cases_109_1_MG_FD_183639 | JGI IMG/M metagenome (GOLD analysis project Ga0255056, IMG submission 183639) | Seawater microbial communities from Amundsen Gulf, Northwest Territories, Canada - Cases_109_1 | ecosystem: Environmental > Aquatic > Marine > Gulf | place: Canada: Northwest Territories... | reverse complement strand
AGAGTATTGAATCCGGCGAGCCGGTACTGACCTGGAACGATGAAGTCCCGCGAAATCCGGCATCGGTGATGAAGATGCTTACAACGCTGGTCGCGCTTGAGACTCTGGGCCCGGCATACCGGTGGAAAACCAACATATATTTTCTGGGCGATATTAGCAACGGGACGCTCGACGGAGATGTGCTGGTGCAGGGCCGGGGCGATCCGTTTCTTGTGACTGAACGATTCTGGCAGATGTTGCGGGTTATTCGGCAGGCCGGCGTTGCTCGAATTGACGGTAACCTGTTACTCGACGACAGTTACTTCAATGTGCCGCCATATGATCCCGCCGCGTTCGATCACGAGCCGTTGCGCGCCTATAACGTTGGTCCCAATGCGTTGCTTTCGAATTTCAAAGTTATTCGCTATGTGTTTGAGCCAGACGCCGCCACCGGCAAAGTTCGCATTCGACTTGATCCGGAGATTGCAGAACTTGAGGTTCGCAATCGTTTGACCATAGCGTCTGGTGCCTGCCGCGGTTATCAGCGTGGTGTCACGGTGACCATGAATGAAGCCCTCGACGCGGTCACATTTAGCGGGCATTTTCCTGCCGGCTGTGACGTTTACTCAATGGATCGAACGGCTCTCAATCACAATCAATACACTTTTTCACTGTTCAAATCCCTGTGGCTCGAATCGGGCGGACAGATTTCAGGAAGCTGGAGAAACGTTATCACGCCGGTTGAACTCATGCCGGATATCACATTTCCATCGATGCCACTGTCGGAGGTCATTAGCAAAATCAACAAGCACAGCAACAACGTAATGGCCCGGCAGTTGCTTTACACGCTGGGAGCAGAGGTGAATGGCGCACCCGGCACGGATGAAGGCGGTCGCGACGTCATCCGCAATTGGCTTGAGCACAATGGATTCGATCAAAGCGCGGTAAACATACATAACGGTGCCGGACTTTCACGCGACGTTCGCATCACCAGCCGATTGCTGGCGTCAATTTTGCGATATGCATACGATAGTCCCTACATGCCGGAGTACGTATCTTCGCTGTCGCTGTCGGGACTTGACGGTACAATGTCGCGTCGGTTCCGAAATAACGAGCTGACCGGCATCGCTCACATGAAAACAGGGTCGCTCGATGATGTGAGTGCGATTGCCGGATATTTTCAGGCTCACTCGGGAAAGCGATATCTTGTTGTGATGATGCAAAATCACAAGGACATTCACCGCGGGCCCGGAGAAGAAGTACAAACGGCGCTGCTGAAATGGCTATACGATCGGTAGGCCCGGCGTCGGTCTTTGCCGACAAAACGAGGGCCGCCAATCTCCGGCCACTGTAGTAAACTTCCGACTGCGCGAACAGTCGCGGCTATGCGGTCGTGTGGTTTTACAGGCATTGCGCAGGGGAGTGAATGACATGCGTGTAATAGTGGTGGGTACTGCGGTGTTACTGGCAACAGCCATTGCGTCGGCCGAAACAGCCTACGTGACGGACAATCTTCGACTGGGGATGCATCAGACGCAAGATACCAGCGACAGGGCATTTCGTACACTCGATAGTGGCCAGCAAATCGAAATTCTGAATCGAGACCGGAATTATGCACACGTTCAACTGCCCGACGGCGTTCAGGGATACGTAAAGGCCGCATACCTGGTCTTTGAGAAGCCGGCAAAACTTATCGTTGCAGAAACGCTAGCCAAAGTTGAGGAGCTCGAACAGGAATTGGCAAGAACCAAAGAGGCATTCGCGGTACCGGGCGCTACCATCGCATCACTGGAGCAGCAATTGGCGCAATCCCGAGAGGAGTTGGACCTGTTAAACGCGTCTGCTGCTGACCTCAACGCGTCCAACGAGAATTACAAGAATCGGCACGATCAATTCAAATACAGCCTGCCGATCGCCTGGGTAGGCGGCGCGATGGCATTGTGCCTGCTGGCCGGATTTCTGGCCGGTCACTGGTGGATTGATTACAAGAGCCGCAAGCGTCACGGCGGTATCCGCCTTTATTGACTTGAGATAGTTGGCCGCGCAGTCAGGCGGCGACTGATAGACCGCTGTCGCATCCATTTCGAACGGGTAATTCGGCTCCCGCGAAAAGTGCGTCTACGTCCTGTTGGCGTTGCGCGGCTTTGGCGGAATTTAATTGCGCTTCGCTAACGTGTGGTGCAAACAGACGAATAAAGTCACTCATGTATCGTCGCATCGGCGCATTTTTTCGAAATCCCACCCAAGTCGTGCTTCGTGGAAAGAGATCGCCGGCATCGAGCGCCGTCAGGTCGGATCTATCCTCTGGCTGATAAGCCATGCTTGCAACAATGCCAACACCGAGCCCCATCCGCACATAGGTCTTTATGACATCGGCGTCTCGGGCTGTGAAAACCACTTCCGAGCGCAGCCCTCTTTCAGCAAACGCCTTCTTCAGCGATGAGTCGCCGCCGAAACTGAATACGTAACTGACCAATGGATATTTCGCAAGATCGTCCAGCGTCAGGTTTCGCTCAAGATCACACAGGTCGTGATTGCTCGGTACCAGAATTTTTCGGTCCCACTGATAGGCGGGCACTAATAGCAGACCGCCGAACAGTTCAGCGGAACCCGTGGCGATCGCAAAATCGATTTCGCTTGACGACATCATGTCGGCTATTTGTTCCGACGTTCCCTGATGCAGATTCAGGTTTACTTTCGGGTATCTTGAGCGCAACTCCTTAATAACCGACGGCAAAACATAACGGGCCTGCGTGTGCGTTGTCGCTATCGCCAGAGTACCTTCCTCCTCCTGATAGTAATCGTTCGCAAGGCTTCGGATGTTCTCGACCTCATGCAATATTATCCTTGATCGCTCGATTACTTTTTCGCCGGCACTCGTAACGCGCTCCAGGCTTTTGCCCTTGCGCATAAATAGCTGCAGGCCAAGTTCTTCTTCAAGCAATTTGAGTTGTTTGCTGACGCCGGGTTGTGATGTATACAGGCGATCGGCCGCTGCCGTGATATTCAGGCCGTTGTCGACTATCGCCAACAAATATTTTAATTGTTGTAGCTTCATACAGGGATTGCGTCACGAGGCCCCGGATTAAAGCGTAGACAGTGGTTCTGCCCGAACGTTGCAGAATATTTACAAATATTTTGTCTGAAGGCGTTGTCATGCCACAGGTCGGCAAAAAGTGTTGCATAATTGCCTCATATAACGTCAGGAAATAACCATTGAAACAAACTTTTGGGAATTAGCCTTGTACTTAAGGGTCAGGAGACGCTTCACAGACCGCCAACGCCGTAAGCAAAAACCGGGGATCGCGAATTCATCAGACAGAACTTTTTTGAATTCGGGCATACCGCATCGATCTTTGACTCGGCTGCCCAGACTGATGCAAATTGTTTGTCGATTCTTTCACGCAATAAAACAAAAGGGGCCCAAGACATGATCTATAACAGCATCCTCGATACCATCGGCAACACACCGATTATTCGTCTACATCGAACCGGGCCCGACCACGTTAATCTTTACGTGAAAGTTGAGTCGTTCAATCCGCTCGCGTCAGTAAAGGATCGACTGGCGTACGCAATTATTGTTGACGCGGAGAAGCGCGGCCTGCTTGAACCCGGTCAAACCGTCGTAGAGGCCACTTCCGGAAATACTGGCATTGCATTGGCAATGGTGTGTGCAGCAAAGGGGTATCAATTTGTCGCGACCATGGCTGATTCGTTTTCCGTGGAGCGGCGCCTCGTAATGCGGGCGATGGGTGCGAAGGTAATTCTGACTCCTGCGGCCGAGCGCGGTACCGGGATGGTCAGGAGAGCCGAGGAGCTTGCGGCGAAACACGGTTGGTTCCTGGCGCGTCAATTCGAGAATCCCGCGAATCCGGAATATCACCGCAACACCACCGGTCCCGAAATCCTCAGCGATTTCGCTGGCAAACGCCTGGATTACTGGGTGACCGGGTACGGAACCGGCGGGACGATGACCGGTGCCGGAGAAATGATCAAATTGGCCAGGCCGGATACCCAGATCGTTGCCACCGAGCCTGCAGGCGCATCATTGCTGGCGGGCGATGAATGGCATCCACACAAAATTCAGGGCTGGACCCCCGATTTCATTCCGGACGTGCTGAATCGTGCGGTATTTGACCAACTCGTTCCTGTTACCGATGAAAGCGCCATCGAAGTGTCGCGGGCCCTTGCCGCGACCGAGGGAATTTTCGTCGGCATATCCTCCGGCGCAACGGTCGCAGCAGCGCTTCAGGTTGCGGAATCCGCCGAGAAAGGTTCTGTGATCCTGGCAATGCTGCCCGATACCGGTGAGCGCTATTTGAGTACGCCACTTTTTGAGGGCGTGAACCAGGGATCCGATGACGATTGGCTGGAATCGCTGACTTAAGCTGGCTTTCGGCAGTTTGCGCAAACTTCCCACTAAATAGCCCAGGTGGAACATTAGCGCAGCGACCCGCAGTTTCAACTGAGAGACTGGTCGCTCCGGTAAGCCATTGTTACGCCGTAATAGTTTGAAACGAAAGAACAATTGCCTATTGAGTTGACTGAAACAGAGACCTGAGTCACAGCCACAAACAGTTTCGACTGGCATGGTTCCTCGGACGTCTGTTTGTCCACGGGGTAGACAGGACACGCGGAGTGGGAGAGCCGATGGCAGCGAAACTGCACGACCTCATGGCAAGAAAGAACATTGGCGCGGCGAAAGGTCTTCTGCAGTCGCTGGTGCCTCGCGCCCAGTGTTTCTGCTTTTATGACCTGGCGCGCAACTGTGTCTGGAGCAGCGATGGCGCCGACGACTATGAAATCGACAATTACGTCACCGAACTGCCATCGGATATCGTAGCCGGCGTTGTCCCTGATTCGAATCTGCTGCGGCGCACACTAACGTCCGGACGCACTCTGTTGGTGCTGCCTGTATACGGCGATCAAAATGACGGCCTCGGATTGCTGATCGCAGCATTCTCGAAAAACGCCGGCAAGTCCTCCTGGTTCAACCCGAGCCTGCTGAAGAAAATTCTGCAACCGGTCGTCGAGGTGATTGGCGAGAACCTGCGATTGCTCCGCCAACTGGAATTAGTGCGCGAAGAGTCGGAAATATCGGATCGCGAGCTCAAGCTCGTCTATCAGGTCGATGAAAAAATACACGGATCGTCGCGCAGTCATTCCGGCCTGGCCCAGCTTATCGGCCAGAGCGGGCGTTTCCTGGGTATTTCCTATAGCGTGCTGCTTCTGCCCTCCAAACGAATTCGAGTAAGTGCGACCCACTCTTCCTGGAAATCGGTTAATCGAAAAGCCGTCGACAAGTACCTTATCGAGACGCTGTTCCCAAGGCTTGAAGGCCAACGTGTACCGGCAATATTTGAGGTGCCCGCCATTGAGGGCTCAGACAACATCGCCGATCGCGGATACCAGGCGATGCTGTGTCCGCTGGTCGATCGTTCGGGCAATCTAGAGGGTGTGCTCGCGCAGTTAAGTCGGATTGACGGCAGCAATTTCGATCCCGCACACGTCCGGTTTATGTCGCATATCGTGCGAAAAGTTGAGTATGTAATCGAGCAGTCGTTCGATGCGATGACAGGCCTCATGAATCGCGCCGGGTTCGACGCTCAGCTCAAGGAATCGATGCGGGCACTGGAAGAAAACAACGATTCGCATCAGCTTATCTATTTTGACCTCGACAATTTGCAGCTGGTGAATAACACATTTGGCCGGGCCGCGGGGGACGAGGTCATCATGCGATTCTCGCAAATGCTGGGGGAGGCATTGCCCAAGAATGCCGTTGCCAGCCGTCTGACGGGCGACGACTTTGCGATTCTCCTGACCCACAGTTCGCTGGACGACGCGCTAACGCTGACAGATGAGATTCGAAACCACGGCAAGAAACTACGTTATTTGCAGGGCGACAAGTCGCTGCAGGTAACAGTCAGTATCGGCATCGCCGCGTTTGAACTGAAGGATCAGGAAGCCACTGATGTCGTGACGGCTGCCCGTATCGCCTGCGACACGGCCAAGGATCATGGCCGCGACCGCGTTGAGGTCTACGATCGGGGCGATCAAAGCATCGTGCGTCGATATGACGATATGAATATGGTGTCGCAGATTCAGCAGACGCTCGATTCCGACGGATTCGAACTGCTGGCGCAGCCCATCATCTCGCTAAGAGGCGACGACACAAAGCATCGATTCGAAATTCTATTGCGGATGAACAACAGCGACGGCAATTCGGTTCCGACCAGCGCATTTTTTTCCGCGGCGGAGCGCTACCAGATGATGCCACAGATCGATCGCTGGGTTGTCTCCACAACCCTCGGCCGACTGGCGGAGCAGTCGGAATTCCTGAACAAAACCGGCACCATTTTTGCGATAAACCTTTCGGGACAATCGCTCGGTGATGACGAAATTCTGAATTTTATCGAAGAAGAAATCGATTCGAGCGGCGTGCCACCGAGTTCGTTGTGCTTTGAAGTAACAGAATCGGCCGCGGTTTCCAATCGCCGAAAGGCGCAGGCATTTATAAATGCCCTGAGAGAGCGGGGCTGCAAATTCTCGCTCGATGACTTCGGCGCAGGATTGAGCTCATTCGCCTATCTCAAGAACTTCAAAGTCGATACATTGAAGATCGACGGCGGATTCATAAGGGATATTACGGACAACCGAATTTCCGAGTCCATGGTCGCGGCAATTACACAGGTTGCGAAAGTAATGGAGCTCGAAACGGTCGCCGAATACGTCGAAAGCGAAGAAACCAAATTATTGATCACCAAGCTGGGCGTAGATTTTGCGCAAGGCCATATCGTGGGCAAACCGGCCCCCCTGAGCGGCGTTCTGTCGTCATTAACAGATCAGACACAGTCCGCCGCGCAAACCTGAGGATGTTCTAGAATATATCTGACTCAAGGCCCGCAGCCATGAGCATTCCAAGCTCTTCGCATTCACTTAAGCGACTTTCGTCAAACTCACCTGCGAAAAGCAGAGGCTCCTGAACCTGCTTTACAGCAAGCCCCGTCAGTATTCTGTTGATGCTGGTAATGGCGCCGATTCCGTCGTTGCCCGCCCTGACAAACAAAGCATACGGCAGACCGCCAAGCTTGTGCTCACAGGGGTAGTAGATGCGATCGAGAAAGTACTTCATCGCGCCGCTCATGTAACCGAAGTTTTCCGGTGTTCCAAGTATAAATCCGTTTGACCACAACAAGTCCTCCGGTGTAGCGTCCAGTGCGTCGCGGACCCGCACCTCTACGTTCTCAATGTCCGGGTGGCTGGCTCCGCGAATGACCCATTCGGCCATTTTGCTGGTTGAGCCCGATTGCGAGTGAAAAACGATAAGCAGTTTTTTTCCGTCCGACATCCGTTCAGTCCTGGGTCATTCGCCGTAATGTTACCTGAGAAATGCATAGCGGCAGCCGCAATTAGTTAATACCCGTGATTACTCGGTAGACTTGCAGCAATGAAATTTCAGACTCACGCAACGGTGCAGCAGGCTATTGAACAGCTACCGGAACCGACACAGGCACCGGCGCTCCTCGGATGGTCGCGAATTTGCGAACAGAACGAGAATACCGAATGTGTTGATGACTTGCCGAGCGAAAGCCTCGACACGTTTGTACGCATGCTGGGCTGCAGCGACTACGCGTCGGCTTCAATGCTGCGGCATTGGCGATGGTTCCATGACGCGGTAAAGCAGGGCACGTTCAACGTTGCTCCTAAATTTTCCCTGTCGGTCAATGTAACGGACGAAGAGGCGGTCAAGAAGCAGCTTCGCGAGTATCGGCACCGAAACATGTTGCACATACTGTGGCGCGAGTATTCCGGCGCCGCGTCCTTCCGCGAAACCCTGCTGAGTCTGTCGTCTCTGGCAGATGAGTTAATTGTGGCCAGCCAGGCGTCAGCCGAAAACGCGCTACGTCGGAGGAATGGAGCGCCAACCGATTCCGCTGGAAACAAGATACCTCTGATCGTCCTGGCTATGGGAAAGCTGGGTGGCTTCGAGCTGAATTTCTCATCCGATATCGACATTATTTTTCTCTATCCCGAAGACGGGACCACTGATGGCGATCGCTGTATCAGCGCGCACGAGTACTTTACGCGACTCGCTCAAAGGATCGTGAGCCTGCTGAGCGACGTGACCATAGACGGGTTCGTGTATCGGGTGGACACACGGCTCAGACCATTCGGTGAGAGTGGCCCACCAGTTGTGAGTTTTGCGTCGCTCGAGTCGTACCTGGTCCAGCACGGTCGAAACTGGGAACGCTATGCTTACGTCAAAGCGCGAGTCATCGGAGAACGGGATGATTCCGACAGAGTCCGGGATTTGATGCAAAAGCTCATCGGTCCGTTTGTTTATCGGCGCTATCTCGATTACGGCGTTTTCGAGTCGTTGCGTGAAATGAAAAAATTGATCGCGACCGACGTGAAAAAGCGAGAGCTTCAGTCAAATATCAAATTGGGTCCGGGCGGCATTCGGGAAATCGAATTCATCATTCAGTCCCTGCAACTCGTGCGTGGTGGCGGCAATCAATTGCTACGCAGCCCACAACTCGAAAAGGCAATGCAGGAGTTGCTTCGTGCCCGCTCATTGTCAGACGATGCAGGACAGGAATTATTGAGCGCATATCGATTCCTTAGACGCCTCGAGAATTTCATCCAGGCTATCCGTGACCAGCAAACGCATGATTTGCCAACCAGTGACAGGGACCGCGGTCGCATCGCCCTGGCAATGCGGTTCGATCACTGGGACAGGCTTGCCGGGGAGTTGTCGGCACATCGCTCAAATGTCAGTAAACGATTCGGTGAAATCGCGTTTCGCTCAAGTAGTGACGTTGAGAGTTTTGAGGACGAGAGCCAGTTTTCCGCTGCCTGGAGCGCCACGGCCGGGCAGGAACATTGGCGCAAACTGTTCGATGAAGCTGATTACCGGGACAGCGATGAGCTTGCGACGGTTATCGCTGAGTTTGCCGGCCGCCCGGACGTTCAAAAAACCAGTTCTGCAGCTCGCAAACGTCTCGCAGAGTTCATTCCGACTTTGTTGTCATTGCTGCAAAAATCGGCAGTGCCTGCGGAAATTCTGCAACGAGTCCTGACAATACTCGAAAGAGTACTTCGCCGAAGCGCCTATATTGCGTTGCTGAACGAAAATCACGTGGTCTTGCGGCGCCTGGTCGACCTTTGTGAGCAAAGCGCCTATTTCGCGGATGAAATCGGCCGTTACCCTTTGTTGCTGGACGAATTGCTCGATCCGCGGTTGTTTAGCTGGGACATGTCCGGCGATGCGATTAGTGCAGAAATCGATGTGCGACTGCAGCAGGCCTCAGCAGGAAATAGCGAACAAATGGTTGACGCTGTCGGACAATATCAGCGCGCTGCAAAGTTTCGCATCGCGATCGCCGATTTCAGCGGCAAATTGCCCATCATGAAAGTCAGCGATGCGCTGACTCAGCTTGCAGAAATAATTCTGGTGAAGGCACTGCACATCGCGTGGGCTGATCTGGTGACCAAGCACGGCGAGCCAATGTTTTGTATAAACGGTCGTCGGCTGCGGGCAGGAATCGGCATAGTGGCCTACGGCAAATTAGGCGGCATGGAATTGTCATACGGATCCGATCTCGATCTGGTTTTCCTGCACGATTCACAGGGTAACGATCAGAATACCAACGGAGATCGGCCTCTTGAAAACAGCATGTTTTTCGTGCGCCTCGTGCGTCGCATTGTGCATATTCTGACTACGCAAACGCCGTCTGGGGCTCTTTATGAAGTCGATACGAGACTTCGGCCGAGCGGTCGATCGGGAATGCTGGTAACAAATATCGAAGCGTTTGAGCGCTATCAGATTGAAAACGCGTGGACCTGGGAGCATCAGGCATTGCTCAGGAGTCGACCTGTTGCCGGCAGCGTTTCAGTTAACCGCGAGTTCGAGCGCATCCGACTGGAAACATTGAGAATGCGTGTGGACCGGGCAAAACTTTCGGACGACGTGATCTCAATGCGGGATCGCATGCGCGAGCAACTCGATAAGAGTTCGAAAAGTGAGTTCGATATCAAACAGGGCGAAGGCGGTATTGGCGACCTGGAGTTTCTGGTCCAGTACCTGGTACTCAAGAATGCCGCTGCCAACACAGCTGTAACATTCTATCCGGACAACATTCGCCAGCTTGGCACGCTCGCGGCGGCAGGATTTCTGTCTGCGTCGGAGGTATCGAGTTTGCAGAAAATCTATCGGAGCTACCGCTTAAGACTGCATCGATTGGCCCTCGATTCCCTGCCACCGATGGTAAGCCAGCTCGAATTCAGCGAGCAACGCCGCACGGTCCGCGCTTTATGGCAACGAGAACTGTGCAAAATGGAGGTCTGACCGGGCATTTACGAAATATCGGTGTCGAACCGGGCCTTAACTTGAATCCATAGACCTGTCATCCGGTCCGGCATCCAATAAACCTCGGTTCGACCCCAGTTTCCCGCTTTTCCCCAATTTCTCAATTTCGCGGGTATAATTTCTGCCCGCAATAAAGCCCGAATGGTGAGCGCATTGGCAGCAAAAGCAGGCACGATCGATCAGCACCTGATACCGGCGAATTCACAGCATCGTTACGAAGTCAGACCAAAGGATGTGCCACTGTCTTGCCCTATGCCAGGAATGTACCTGTGGAATTCACATCCAAAAGTGTATTTGGCGATCGAAGAGACGGGAGCCGCAAAATGTCCGTACTGTGGTGCCGAATACCACCTGACATCGGCTGACGATTGATGCATATCGTCACCGGCGGCGCTGGGTTCATCGGCAGCAACCTGGTTCGCACGCTTGCCGAGAAATCCGCCGACGATATTGTGGTGGTTGACGATCTTAGCGACGGTCACAAATTTGTAAACATTGCGGACCTTAAAGTATCCGATTATCTCGACGTAGATGAATTCGCCGCATTGCTTGATTCGGATCCGGGGTATCTTAAAAACGTCCAGTCCGTATTTCACGAAGGCGCATGCTCAACGACGACGGAGTGGGACGGCCGGTACATGATGCGCAATAACTATGGTTACTCGCGAAATCTGCTGCATCACTGTCTGCGTCACAACGTTCCGTTTATCTATGCGTCGTCGGCGGCCGTGTACGGCGGCGCTCGTGCGTTTATTGAGGCCCCGGAGCATGAACTGCCGCTAAACGTATATGGATATTCGAAACTGTTGTTCGATCAATATGTCAGGCGGATAAAGCCAGAGTCCGGCCAACAGGTTGTCGGACTACGCTATTTCAACGTGTACGGTCCGCGCGAGCAGCACAAAGGTTCGATGGCAAGTGTTGCATTTCATTTCAATAACCAGATCGTCGAAAGCGCGGAGGTTCGTCTTTTCGAAGGCTCGGACGGCTTCGGCGACGGCGAGCAGCGACGCGATTTCGTTTTTGTGGACGATATTTGTGCCATTAATTTGTGGTTTCTCGAACATCGGGATGTGTCGGGCATTTTCAATGCAGGAACGGGCCAGGCACAGAGTTTCAACGATATTGCGGACGCCGTTATCGCCTGGCACGGCAAGGGCAGGAAAACCTATATCCCGTTCCCTGATCATCTCAAGGGCGCGTATCAAAGTTTCACGGAGGCTGATCTGAGCCGCCTCAGAGGCGCCGGATGTGACATTGAATTTCACGATGTCGCTGCAGGCGCCAGCGCCTACCTCGATACCCTGTCTGGCGATTAGCCGGACAAAGTTGTGAGCAACGAACGCATCCTGGTCGTTGGTCCATCGTGGGTGGGCGACATGGTAATGGCGCAGTCGTTGTTCAAGTTCCTGAAAGATCGCCAGCCGGCATGCTATATCGACGTGCTTGCGCCTGCGTGGTCGTTGCCGGTTATTGATCGAATGCCCGAAGTGAGACGGGGCGTTGCCGTTGATATCGCACATGGTGAATTTGGCCTGGCCACTCGAAGACGACTTGGCCTGCAGCTGCGGTCGCAGCAATACGACCGGGCTATTGTATTGCCGCGATCGTTCAAGTCGGCGCTGATACCATGGTTTGCCGGCGCCCGCGTACGGACGGGATTTCGTGGCGAGATGCGCTTCGGGCTGCTGAACGATATTCGGGTTCTTGAGAAATTTCGACTTGATCAAACGGTCAAGCGATTTGTCGCGCTAGGTCGGGGTGTCGATGAGAAACCAGCGCCGCTGTTGCACCCGTCGCTCAGCGTGTCGCTGGACAACCAGCAAGCGGCAATGGAGCGGCTGAAATTGCACTCGGCAAAAGCGGTGGTTGCGCTCATGCCGGGTGCCGAGTACGGGCCGGCCAAATGCTGGCCCCTGGCGCATTTTGCCGAACTTGCGAACAGACTCGATGCGGCCGGCTATGCGGTCTGGGTACTGGGCTCGAACAACGATATGGAGGCCGGCAATGCAATCTCGTCATCGAGCCCGGCGCGCAACCTGTGTGGTCAAACCGGTATTGTGGATGCGATCGACCTGCTGGCGCGTTGCGAGCACGCTGTCAGTAACGATTCCGGCCTGATGCACATTGCGGCGGCGGTCGGCACGACAGTTCATGCGATATATGGCTCGTCGACGCCCGACTACACACCGCCATTGACGGATCGGTGTCGAGTCCACTATCGGCGCCTTGAGTGCAGTCCGTGTTTTCGGCGAGAATGCCCGCTCGAGCATTTGAACTGCCTGAATGGAATCGCCCCGGAGGCCGTTTTTGCGGGCATACAGGCTGAGTGACACTGTCGGTAAAATCGATTACCTGTGCCATAAATCAGGCTAATTTCAGCTAAAATCGACAAAAATAGCGAAAATCGTCAAAATCACCAGTATTTGCCGTGCAAAATAGTCAAAAATTTGAAAAATTTCTCAAAAATTTAAATCCATAAAAATGGTAAGTAATTGCAGTAAATTTCGTGAAATTCTCAAAAAGAGCGGTAAATTTGAATAAAGATCCACCCAGTTGCTGTTGCGGCTCGCAATGAACGGACGAGATCCTGAGCCCGGGCTCGGTTTGCCTGCTGCGCACGGACGATATTCCATAAAAGTTTGGGAAAAGCCGGGTAAAACGCTGCGAAAGTCGGCGAAACCTCCTGTTTTCAACAAACTCGTATGCCTGCGAGACCCGTCTTGACCGAAGCAATTCGCAAAACGCCCAGGGGCGCCATCATTTACGACTCCGACATCCTCGATGAGGTCTCGGACGAGATGTTCAGGGCGCGCGGCTGGGCCAATAGCGCGCCGGTAGGGGGCGCTCTGCGCTCGGCCGGGCGCGGTAACACGCAGATTGTCAGTGACGGCAAGCGGGAGTATGTTCTGCGCAAG
>Ga0255056_10000356_pt1 | contig 13363 bp, 10 predicted proteins | sample Cases_109_1_MG_FD_183639 | JGI IMG/M metagenome (GOLD analysis project Ga0255056, IMG submission 183639) | Seawater microbial communities from Amundsen Gulf, Northwest Territories, Canada - Cases_109_1 | ecosystem: Environmental > Aquatic > Marine > Gulf | place: Canada: Northwest Territories... | reverse complement strand
ATTTTGCAACCGAGATCAGTCTTCGTGACAGTTACCTGCTCGCGATTGGCATCGCAATGGCGATAGCGTTGATTGGCGCGTTTTTCATTCAAAGGATCGAAGCGGATCCAAAGGCCGAGAAAAGAGAGCACTTTATTACCGTGGAGCGCGTGTTCGGAATTTTGATGATCGTCACGGCCTGTGGAATGGCGTTTGCTCATGGCTCGAACGACGTGGCCAACGCGATTGGACCGCTTGCGGCTGTTGTCGCGGTAGCGCAAAACGGAGCGATATCTGCGACAGCGACGTTGCCTACGTGGGTATTGGTATTGGGTGGTGCTGGCATCGTCATTGGCCTGGCGACATTTGGCCGGCATGTCATCGCGACGGTCGGCAAAAATATTACTCACCTGACACCGAGTCGCGGATTTGCTGCCGAACTCGCTGCGGCAACGACAATTGTCATTGCATCCGGCACCGGTATGCCGGTGTCGACGACGCACACGCTGGTGGGTGCGGTACTAGGCGTAGGCCTCGCTCGCGGCATCGATGCTATTGATCTTCGGGTCGTTGCGAGAATATTCGTGTCCTGGGTTGTGACGATTCCGGTCGGCGCATTCCTGGCGATCGTCTTCTTCTTCTTCTTCCGCGCCGTGCTGCCGTAACGGACATGCAACAATCGATGACGCTTTCCGCCGGGGCGCGTCGTTACGCGATGGTGATTCTCGCTGTCGTCTACATGTTCAATTTCATCGACCGGCAGATCCTCGCGATCCTGTTGCCGGCGATCAAGGCCGAATTCCAGGTCGGCGATACGGTGCTCGGTTTTCTAACCGGTACAGCTTTCGCTTTGTTCTACATCACGCTCGGTATCCCCATCGCACAGCTTGCAGACCGGTGTAACCGGCGTAACCTGCTTGCCGCAGCGATCGCGATATGGAGCGGCATGACGGCCTTGTCGGGTTTTGCGATGAATATCTGGCAGCTGACACTTGCGAGGATTGGTGTCGGCGTTGGCGAGGCCGGTTGCAGCCCGCCAGCGCATTCAATGATCTCCGACTACTACCCGCCAGAACAACGTAGCGCCGCCATGGGTTTCTACACGCTTGGCATATCGTCGGGAATCATGTTTGCCTACCTCGCTGGCGGCTGGGTCGTGGAATACTACGGCTGGCGCCAGGCGTTTTTCATTGTGGGTGTTCCGGGCCTGATACTCGCGGCACTCGTCCGCTACACGATAGTCGAACCGCAGCGCGGAGCATCGGAACAACGCCGTGATTCCGGTAAGAGCCCGCGCTTATCAGAGGTCCTTCGATTTCTGCTGGGCAGACGTTCATTCGTTCACATGGGAGTAGCCGCAGGCCTTAGTTCGTTTGTTGGTTACTCGGTCGTCAATTTTTTTCCGAGTTACGTGGTACGCAGTTTCGGCATGGGACTTGCTGAATTGGGTGTTTGGCTCGGACTCATCATCGGTATAGCGGGCGGCGTCGGTTTTTTTGGTGGCGGACTAATCGCCGACAGGCTCGGTCGCGATAGCCGTCGCAAATCATTCAATTTTCTTGCGGTCTCCATGATCGTTTCCACAGTGTGTTATGTCGCAGTGTTCATGGCGCAGTCCGCTGTCTGGACTCTGGCAATGCTCGCTCTGCCGTCAGTGATTGCTAATTTCTATTTACCGACCGTGCTCGCGCAGGCGCAAAGTCTCGTTTCCCTGCGGATGCGAGCGGTCGCATCCGCGATTGTATTGTTATTGATCAATATCATTGGTCTCGCCTGGGGGCCGCTATTAACCGGCATGCTCAGCGATGCGCTCGAACCGTCGTTTGGTATCGAGGCGATGCGCTACAGCCTGTTGATAGTCTGCGTTGTCATGCTGCCGTGGGCCGCCTTTCACTTTTCACGAGCGGCCACATCAATCGACGCGGATCTCGCCCGAGCAAGCGAGAAGGATTAATCGCGGTTCGACCCCGCTATAGGGAACGCAGATACCAGTCGTGGTCGAGCGAGCTCACTTCGTTATGGAATAGCTCGCATTCGTAGCGACGATTGATAAGGAAAGACTTGCAGTACTCTTCGCCGAGATACGCCGGCAACACTTTGCTACGCGCAAACTTGTCGAGTGCATTGTCCCAGCGATTGGGGATCGACAGTTTCGGAACGATCTCCTGGCCCTGTTTCACCATGCGTGGCGGTTCGATCTTGTTCTGCAGGCCGTGATGCACTCCCGCGAGTATTGCCGCTGTCACGAGATAGGGATTCGCGTCGGCGCCCGCGACGCGATGCTCGAAACGCAGGTTTTTCGAGTCTGCCGACGGGATCCGAACAGCAACCACGCGGTGATTGACTCCCCAGTTGGCTTCAACTGGCGCAAACATGTCAGCCCTGAGCCGCCGAAAGGAATTAATGTTCGGGGCGAAGATGGCTGTTGATTCCGGCATGGTTTTCAATAGCCCGCCAACCGAGTGTCGCAGCCGGGCCGAGAACGGAGGCGCCGCCAATTTGTCGCGACCTTGCGAGAAATAATTTTTTCCTTTGCGGTCGTAAAGACTCATGTGGATGTGCAATCCGTTGCCGGAATCTTCCGCGAAGGGCTTTGCCATGAAGCATGCGACAAAGCCGTGTTTTTTTGCCGCCGCTTTAACCGCGCGTTTGAGCAGCACGGCATGGTCACAAGCCAGGACAGGATCATCGACGTGATGCAGATTGATCTCGAATTGTCCCTGCGCGTACTCGGAAATCGCAGTATCAGCGGGAATCCCCTGCGCGTCGCAATATTCGTAGACATCATCCATAAACGGTTCGACCTCCCAAAGATCATCGGGATGGTAAACCTGCGCCCCGGGTTGCGGACGCTTTGTCCCGGGGACGCGTGGTGCGCTAGGGGAAGGACGATCGGCATTCGCATCGAGCAGGTAGAACTCGAGTTCGGTGGCCATGACGATTTTGATGCCTTTCTTCGTAAACGGCGCGATTGCCGACTCGAGAACCGTTCGCGGGTCGGCGAAAAAATTCGAGCCGCCTTCGTTCTGTAGTCGGAACAAGGCCTGTCCCATCGGTCGATTTGCCCACGGGACTGGCGCGATGCTGCCCGGAACGAGTCGGGTTGGCTTGTCCGGGTCGCCATCGGTTTCAGTGTATGGCTGTCCGGGCACGGTCTCTCCAAGCGCCGTTAACATGACGGCACCGCCGCAAAAAAAGAAACCATCTTTGCAAAGCTTTTCGAAGTCCGATTTGCGGCAACGCTTACATTTCAGGATGCCGAGCATGTCGGGTATCAACAATTCCATTGATCCGGTCTTCGGATATTTGCGAAGAAACCGGCGAAGCTCGGCGGTCAACGGGTTGTTCTTCTTTTTTGCCATCATTGGCCCTGAATCAGTTGCCGGACACCGAGCTTCGCGTATCTTTTGCCGACCCGCAAGCCGGCTGAACGGATCTTCGGGCACGTGCTAAGATGCCGCAGGACTTTGCGGCAGGAATAAAAACATCAAACCACGCAAACTGTATGTCCGAATAAGGGCATTTCTGATTACCATCATCGCCGCCACAGCATCCGGGTGGCCATTCGCGCTGGCAGCTCTCGAAATCGAAACACCCGACGTTGCTCTGACGTCCGTGGCCGCGGAAATCGTGGTGAGCAATGCCGTGCCAGGTTCGACCGTTATGCTGTTGGTGGCGGGAGAGAGTCATGGGGGCGCGATTGCCGATGCGGACGGCAATGCCACATTCGATGAAGTGGTCATAGGCGACGCGGGTCCCGCATCAATTGTCGCGCGTGCCGATGGCGAAATCGCTGAGGCAGAAGTCAGGGTCATCTACGGTTGGATTTCGATCCTGCCCGCATTCGCCGCGATTGCCATCGCTCTGGTCTTCCGCAATGTCATTCCCGCTCTCCTGGTCGGAATATGGATCGGCGCCACGGCGCTTGTTTCATTCTCGGGTATCGGTGCTTTGACGGGCCTGCTCGATAGTTTCCAGGTGTTCGTCACGGCAGCAGTCGCCGACGAAGATCATGCGGCGATCATTCTGTTCACTATGATGATCGGCGGCATGGTTGGCATCATTACGCGCAACGGCGGCATGGCGAGTGTCGTGCGCATGATCGTGAGTCGCGCCAAAACAGCGATAGGGGGGCAAGTCGCTGTGTGGCTCATGGGGCTGATGATTTTCTTTGATGACTACAGCAATACGCTGGTTGTCGGCAATACGGCACGCTCCCTGACGGATCACCTCAAAATATCGCGCGAGAAGCTGGCGTACATCGTCGATTCAACCGCGGCACCGGTCGCCTGCATCGCATTGATGACAACCTGGATTGGTTATCAGATGGGCCTGGTCGGCGACACCATGGAGATGATCGACGGATTGGCTCACCTGAAGCCATTCACCGTCATCGTGCAGTCGATTCCTTACAGCTTCTATCCCATTCTTGCCGTCCTGTTTGTCCTGCTGGTCGCATCAACGGGACGTGACATCGGGCCGATGTACACCGCCGAGCTTCGAGCGCGTGGCGGTCAGGTGAAACCGGCTTCCAAGGAAGCGCTGCCATCCCTGGAGGGCGAGGAGCTCACGGCCAAGGACAATATTCCATTGCGTGCCGTCAACGCGTTCGTGCCGATCATTGCGTTGATTATCGGCCTGGCGGTAAGTTTGTATGCAACAGGTGCAGGCGATTCAATACGCGATCGACTGGGCGATGCCGACCCCTACAAGTCGATGATGTACGCCTCGTTCGTCGGTGTTCTTGTTGCCGCATGCATGACGATCGCGCAACGAATCCTCTCAGTTCATGAAACGGTTGATGCCTGGTACGGCGGGCTCAGGGCAACTTTGTTCGGCATGATCATCCTGGTGCTCGCGTGGTCATTGTCTGATGTCACGGCCAGCCTGAATACGGCCGATTACCTGGTAACGGTGCTCGCCGATTCGCTGCCGGTAGCGTTGGTGCCCGCGGTCGTATTTGTCCTCGCCGCCATCACGGCGTTCACGACGGGTACGAGCTGGGGCGCCATGGGTATCCTGATGCCGCTGGTGATTCCACTAACGTGGGCCGTCATGATCGTTAACGGGATGGCCGATGAGTCCGGTATGCACGTCCTGTACTCGTCCGTGTCAGCCGTGCTGGCAGGAGCCGTGTGGGGGGACCATTGTTCTCCGATCTCCGATACCACGGTCCTTTCGTCAGTGGCGAGTGGCTGCAACCACATCGAACATGTGCGCACACAGCTCCCCTATGCCCTGATCGTCGGGGTTGTCGGACTCTTGTTTGGCACCATTCCGGCGGGCTACGGGCTGCCGCCGTGGGTCTCCCTGATCGTTGGCTTTGGGGTCCTCTTGGCCGTCCTCAAATTCTTCGGCCGAAATGCGGATTCAGGACTAGCCCGACCGGGCTAAAATAGCGTATCCTTGACGCCCTGAACCCGTAAACTTGAGGCGGGGTAAGCCCCCACATGACGTCCAGACCCCTAATTGGTGTGCCGGCCTGCCGCCGTATGCTCGACCCGCACCCGTTCCATATGGCCGGTGAGAAGTATCTGCAGGCGCTTATTGTCGGTGCGGATGCGCTGCCCGTGGTCGTTCCGGCGCTGTCGGGCGACGTGGATGACGTGCTGGCCGCCGTGGATGGCATCTTGTTGACGGGTAGCCCCTCAAACGTCGAGCCGCAGCACTACAACGGTAAGCCGTCGAAGCCCGGCACCTTGCATGACGCACATCGGGATGCGTTGACATTGCCGCTCGCGCGTAGCGCGCTCGACCGCGGCGTTCCCTTGCTGGCGGTGTGTCGCGGCTTCCAGGAACTTAATGTTGTAATGGGCGGCACGCTGCATCAACACGTTGAGGATGTGGAGGGATATCACGATCACCGGGAGAACCCGGATGATCCGCTCGATGTGCAGTACGGTCCATCGCACCCGGTCAGTATTGTTGAAGGCGGCTACCTGCACGAGCTGTTAGGCGAATCGACGATGATGGTTAATTCGCTTCACAGTCAGGGAGTGCGCAAGCTGGCCGACGGGATCAGTGTCGAGGCGATTGCCGACGACGGACTCGTGGAAGGATTTACGGTCGATGACGCGCCGGGGTTTGCGCTTGCCGTGCAATGGCACCCCGAATGGAAAGTGACGGAGAACGATTTCTCCATGAAAATATTTAAGGCGTTCGGCGACGCATGCAGAGCGCATGCGGCCGGACGGCAGGTGTAGCGTGAGTAAAGACGAAGTTTTTCAACCCTGGCTCAAAGAGCGTGGCATTGAAGACGTGGAGGCATTCGTGCCGGACATGGCGGGCGCTGCGCGAGGCAAGGTATTGCCCGCTGACAAGCTGGGTGTCGGCGAGCTGAAACTGCCCGAAGCCGTGTTCAGCCAGACCATATCGGGCGACTACATCACAAACAAAAACAACGTCGAGGACCGCGACATGCTGCTGGTTCCGGATTCGACAACCTTGCGCCCAGTGCCCTGGGCAACGGATCCTGCAGCGTCGGTGTTTCTGGATTGTTACCGACGCGATGGCTCAGCCGTCGGCGCGTCGCCGCGTGGAGTGTTGCGAAGTGTACTCGCGAAGTACGAAGCGCGTGGCTGGGTCCCGGTCGTCGCTCCCGAGGTCGAGTTCTACTTGTTGAGTCCGCATTCGGATCCCAATGAGGAAGCTGAGCCGCCCGAAGGGCGTTTGGGTTGGACGGAAGGCGCACGCCAGCCCTACAGCATAGACCAGATGAACGACTTTGATCCGTTCATCAGCAAGGTCTACGAATACTGCGAGGCGCAGGGAATTCGAGTTGATGCATTGACTCAGGAAAGCGGGCCGGCACAGTTTGAAATCAATTTTCTGCACGGCAATGCGATTGAACTTGCCGATCAGGTATTTCTGTTCAAACGGACGATCCGCGAAGCCGCGATCGAACACGAGATGCATGCGACGTTCCTGGCCAAGCCGATGGCCGAGGATGCCGGCAGTGCATTGCATATCCATCAAAGCATTGTTGACAAAGATGGCAACAATATATTCTCAGATGAGAAAGGCGAAGCAAGCGATCTTTTTTACGGCTACATGGGCGGATTGCAAAAATACATGCCCGAGGCAATGCTACTCTTTGCGCCCTACGTAAATTCCTACAAGCGCTTCCTCAACCCATGGTCGTCGCCGGTTAATCTCGGCTGGGCGGTCGATAATCGAACGGTGGGACTGCGCGTGCCGGATTCGGGGCCCGACGCCAGGCGAATTGAGAATCGCCTTGCCGGTTCCGACGTCAATCCCTATCTGGCGCTCGCCGGTTCGCTGGCATGTGGTTATCTGGGCATGGTAGAAGGCTTAAAGCCGACGGACGCCATTGAGGGCAGCGCCTACAAAAAAGACTGCGAATTGCACCGGCACATCTGCTCGGCAATCGATGCCCTGAAGGGCAGCGAGGCGATGCGCAGCATGTTGGGTGACGAGTTTGTGTCGCTCTACACCATGTTAAAAGACGCAGAATATATGGAATTTCAGGAAATCGTCACGCGTTGGGAGCGTGAGATTCTGATGTTTAATGTTTAACGCAAGAAATTTGAGGGTGAATCATGGCAGCTATTGAAAAGACAGCAGGTAGCCTTGGTCGGTCTCGTGAAGACTGGCAGGAACTGGACAAAGAGCATCACTTGCATCCGTTTACGGATCACAAGGATTTGCACGAGAAGCGCTCGCGAATCATTTCGCGCGCTGACGGCGTGTATATATATGATGCTGACGACAACAAAATTCTGGACGGCATGTCAGGGCTTTGGTGTGTGAATATTGGCTACGGTCGCGATGAGCTAGTCGATGCAGCGGCCGCGCAAATGCGCGAGTTACCGTACTACAACAGTTTTTTTCAATGTTCTCACCCGCCCGCGATCGAACTTTCTTCGATCATGCAGGAAATCAGCCCGCCACAATTTAATCGCGTGTTTTTTACCGGGTCAGGTTCGGAGTCGAACGATACGATTGTGCGGATGGTACGAACCTATTGGGATCTGATGGACCAGCCCGAGCGGCACACGATCATCTCGAGAAAAAACGCCTATCATGGCTCGACGGTTGCGGCTGCAAGCCTTGGCGGTATGAAGCCGATGCACAAACAAAGCGGTCTGCCGATTCCGGGCATCGAACACGTCGAACAACCGTATTGGTTCGACAGCGATCGGAGCCTGTCGCCCGAAGAATTTGGCATCGCGACGGCGAAGTCGATCGAGGACAAAATCAATGAGATCGGCGCAGACAAAGTCGCCGCTTTCATTGGCGAACCGATTCAGGGCGCCGGTGGCGTCATCGTCCCGCCCGCAACCTATTGGCCGGAGGTCCAGCGGATCTGTGACGAATACGGCATCTTGCTGATCTCCGACGAAGTTATCACCGGCTTTGGCCGGCTCGGCGAGTGGTGGGGCGCGAACTATTTCGGGACCAAGCCAGACCTGATTCCGTTTGCGAAGGGCGCCACGTCGGGTTATTTGCCGTTGGGCGGCGTGCTGGTCAGCGATCGAGTTGCTGACGCTCTGATCGACAAAGGCGGCGAGTTCTATCATGGCTATACCTATTCCGGGCATCCGGCCGCTTGCGCCGTTGCGATCGCCAACATTCGCGTGATGAAGCGTGAAGGCCTCGTGGAGCGCGTACGCGACGACATCGGTCCATACCTGCAGGAGCGCTGGCAAAAACTGAACGAACATCCGCTCGTGGGCGAGACGCGCATGGTCGGTCTAATGGGTGCGCTCGAACTCGTCAAAGACAAGGATCCGATGCAACGTCATGACGAAAAGGTCGGTGCGGGATCGATCTGTCGTGATCACCTTGTCGACAACGGTCTCGTGATGCGCGCTGTAGGCGACGCGATCGTGTGCGCACCACCGCTAACGCTCTCGTACAAAGAAGCGGACGAGCTAATCGAGAAGACCTGGAAGAGCCTCGAGTTGACGCAGCGGGCGATCGCTGACGCGTAGGCGGCCAATCATCAGGATTGGGGTGAGTTATGGATAAACATGATGTTGATTGTGCGATAACGAGGGACAGCCTGTACGGCACGACGCCGGAACCGACCTACGGCGGCGTTCAGTCGTTCATGCGCCGCAAATATACCAAGAACCTCGAGGGTGTCGATGTCGCGGTTGCGGGCGTGCCGCTCGATACGGCGACGACCAATCGACCCGGTACTCGTTTCGGCCCGCGCGCGATTCGCGCGGCGTCGAGCATCATGGCCTGGGAACGTCCGTACGGAATGGAGTTCGACCCATTCGATAAGCTGGCGGTCGTTGATTGCGGCGACTGTTATTTTGATTTCGGCCGTCCGGAAACCGTGCCGGACGCCATCGAAGCATTCGCGTACGACGTCATCAGCAAGGGCCCGGGATTGCTCACGCTGGGCGGCGATCACTTCGTCGCGTACCCGCTTATCAAGGCCCACGCGAAAAAGCATGGCAAGCCACTTTCATTGCTGCATTTCGATGCTCACAGCGATACCTGGGCCGATGAAAACGATCGCATAGATCACGGTACGATGTTCTATTGGGCCGCGAAGTACGGATTCGTCGATCCGTCCACGTCGGTTCAGATCGGTTTGCGAACCACCAACCCCGACACCATGGGTTTCAATATTCTGGACGCGCCGTGGATTCACGATAACGGTGTCGAGGCTGCGGTCGCAGAAACAAGAAAGCACCTCGGCGACAGGCCGGTGTACGTGACATTCGACATCGACTGCCTTGACCCAAGTTACGCGCCAGGTACCGGCACGCCTGTTTGCGGTGGCCTGACAACGCATCAGGCTATGTCTATTTTGCGCGGCCTCAAGGGTATCAACGTCGTCGGCATGGACATCGTCGAAGTTGCTCCAACCTACGACGTCGGCGAAATTACCGCGCTGGCGGCCTCTCATCTCGCGATGGAAATGCTGTACCTGTATGCCAGCCGTCAGCCGGGGGGTGACCATGATGACTGAATTAACCGAACACACGGCCTCCTACTACGCCCAGGGCTACTCAGGCCATGGCGTTGCGCCTACGCACCTGGGCGGAAAAATGCTGGCCGATGCTGTGGCAGGCGACTCCGAGCAATTCGATGTATTCTCGAAAGTGAACCATTGGCGCCTGCCGGGTGGAAAGTGGTTCGCGAACCCGGCCGTAGCACTCGGGATGATGTACTACCGACTCCAAGAACTCCTGTAAGACCACGACAAGCATCCAGTGAACGTACGATCTCTAGCGCGTTTTCTTGATGTCCGCCGGCAGCGGCAGTCGCCAATGTCGCTGGCCACCGTTGTTGAAACGCGTGGGTCGACTTACAGCAAGGCCGGCGCACTGATGCTGATCGATGAGAACGGCATTTTTCAGGGCATGCTGTCCGGAGGCTGCCTCGAGGGTGACCTGGCTATTCGCGCGCAACTCGTCATCGAAACCGGCACGCCACAACTGATTACCTACGATCTGGCTGAGGACAACGACGAATTGTGGGGCCTCGGCGTTGGCTGTGACGGCCTGATGAAGGTACTGCTGCAGCCGCTGATTGCAGCGCAGGACTACGAGCCATTCGCCACGATACTGGCGGCGCTCGATAGCGACGCGCCGGCGGTAGTTTCGACACTGCTCGAATCGTCGATCAAGTGCGCGCCAATTGGCTCAGCGCTGGTACTCGCAAACGGCAATAGCAGCGCATTCGGTATCGCCGACGACCTGTTGTCGAAGATCGTCGCGGGAGCGACCAAGGCACTCCGCAGCGGCGCAACGATCAGTGAACGCATCACAGTGGCCGACAACGACGTGCTGGCGTTGCATAGCGTGATCCGACCGGCGCCGAGAATTCTTGTGCTTGGTGGCGGCCTCGATGCCGAGCCGCTGGTGCGATACGCCGACGAACTCGGGTGGAAGTGCACCGTGGTCGACCACCGCCCGGCCTATCTTGAAAAAGGCAACTTCAGTGGCGCCGAGCGAGCGATTTGCTGTTCCGTGGATGAACTAAGGACCGAGGTCGAACTCGAGAAATTCGACGCCGCCGTCGTGATGAGTCATCACCTGGCGAGCGACCGAGCGTATCTCGAGCATCTCGGCACAACTGACATAGCCTATGTTGGCCTTCTCGGGCCGGCTGGCCGCCGAGATCGTTTGCTAGCGGAGCTCGGAGACCGGGGTGGCGCATTGGCCGGTCGTCTCAGTGGTCCTGCCGGTCTGGACATTGGCGGGAGAGGCCCCGCGGCTATCGCTTTATCGATTGTTGTCGAGATTCAACAGACGCTGGCGAAGGCCGACACCTAGATCAGCTGGAGCCGCCACTGGGTCCAGGCAGATAAACACGAACAATCATCTCGACGAGTTCGTCCAGGGTCTGTCTCGATTCAATATCAATGTTGCTGGTGCCACGCAACATATGCCCCATAGCGAGCATGCCTCCGGCCGACAGCCGAATCATGTGGTACAGCATCGCGGGGTTGCCAGCGGGAGCGATACCGGCGCTCTGCAAGGCTTCAATTTGCAGCACCGTTGCCTCAAAGAACGGCCGCAAATGCCGCTCGACCAGCCAGTCCATGCGCGGATTACGACGGCCCGACTCCTGCACAATAATCTTGTGGACAGCGGGTTGCTCGTGGGCGTGCAGGACAAATGCTCTAATCATGGCGGTGAAGCGCGCCCTGGCGTCCTGATCGGCTGATTCATTCAGCGCCGCGGCGAGCAATCTGCCGAATTCTTTGAAAATCTGGTCTGCGGCTGCGCGCCAGAGCTGGTCTTTGTTCTTGAAATGATAGGTAATTAGCGGGTGATGCACGCCAGCGCGCTCAGCAATATCGCGTGTCGATGTGCCCTGAAAGCCGTTTTCGGAAAACGCATCTATTGCTGCATCAAGCAGCTTTTGCTGCGTGACGATAGAGCGTTGTTGCTGTTTGCGCGCTGGTCGATCGGCTTCGGCAGCGATTTTGTCCGTCACTTCAATTATCCCGGGGAGCATTCGCTGCCTAGACTAACGGGATAATTAGATTTGATCCAGTATGGAAGATTTCCGATGTGTGAAAAAAGTGCGACTTATGTTCGTTATTCCCAGGCTGCTTATTCGAGCGCAAACATCATGCGTACACCGGCGCGTTGTTCAACAACCATGCCGTTGTCAAAAACCGGCATGAACACCCACCGTTGTACAGCCTTGGTTGCCGCTCTGACGAAGGTTTGATCCGGTTGCGAATCACGTATCTCGATATCTTTGGTTGTGCCATCCGTTGCAACCGTGAACACGATATCGACCCAGCCTGACAGGTTGCGCCGCTCTGCCGCACGTGGATACTTCGGCGCGACGTATGTGATGCGTGTCAGCGTGCTGATCGGGACGGGATTTTCGCGAAATCTTTGCGCGGGCTGATTGACGACATTCGTTGAACCAGACGCACCGGCGTCAGCCGCTGCGGCAGCGGCAAGTGCCAGCCGCTCATCCTCCGCTCGCTTATCAGCTGCGGCCTGGCGGTCAATCTCAGCCTGTCGGTCAGCTGCGGCCTGACGTTCGATTTCGGCCTGCCTGTCGGCCTCCGCCTGGAGTTCCGCGGCAAGCCGTTCATCCTCAATGCGCTTCGCCTCAGCAACTCTCTCAGCCTCGGCCTGACGTTCGATTTCGGCCTGCCTGTCGGCCGCGGCCTGGCGTTGTGCGGTAAACCGTTCATCCTCAATGCGCTTCGCCTCGACAACTCTCTCGGCCTCGGCACGCTGGGACGCCGCGAGAGCGGCCGCTGCTGCCGCCGCTTTTACGCGACGATCTTCCTCAATGCGTTTCGCCTCGGCAACTCTCTCGGCCTCGGCCTTACGTTCCGCGGCAAGCCGTGCATCCTCAATGCGTTTCGCCTCGGCAACTCTCTCGGCCTCGGCCTTGCGTTCCGCGGCAAGTCGTGCATCCGCAATGCGCTTCGCCTCGGCAACTCTCTGGGCCTCGGCACGCTGGGCCGCCGCGGCTTTTACGCGACCATCTTCCTCGACGACGCGTTTCTCGGCGTCGGCCAACGCACGGGATGCCGACGAAAGTTCGTCACTGTTCGGGTCAAGTCGGCGGGCGTCGCCCAGCAGGGAATTCGCGCTGTCGAATCGACCGCCATCAATCTCGGCGCGGGCCTTCAACACGAGTTTGCTTGCGATCACGACCGGGCCTTGTTGGGCGGCAGCGTTGTTCGGGTCAGCGCTCAGCGCCAGCTCGTAGAAATAGCCCGCATTATCATTCGCGGGCGAGAGCAGCTTGCCTTGCTCAAGTCGATCGGCTGCCTTGGCGAGCAAGTCTTCAACACGAAGCGCACTGCGCGCAGCCAGGAGTTCGCTGGCGACGTTGTCAATTTCCGTGGTATCGGCGATATCAAGCGCGCGCGCGCTGCTCAATGCGCTCGCGGCATCTTCAAGTCGGGTTTCGCGTATTG